>Ga0222714_10002268_pt1 | contig 20569 bp, 17 predicted proteins | sample C33_3DmetaG_FD_165048 | JGI IMG/M metagenome (GOLD analysis project Ga0222714, IMG submission 165048) | Estuarine water microbial communities from San Francisco Bay, California, United States - C33_3D | ecosystem: Environmental > Aquatic > Marine > Unclassified | place: USA: California...
CAAAGATTCGGATTTTTTGCAACTTTGACCCATGAGTTCGCACCACGTCGTTCGGGACCTGCAAGAGCCAGCCTTGATTTTGGCGAATGGAGCCCCTTGTGGGGACGAACTCTTGGGGCAGCTCTTGGAATGGAGTCCCTTTACCCTAGTATTGGACGGGGCCATTGAACGCGCCAGTCAATTGGGCATACGCGTCGATGCCTGGTTGGGCGATTTTGATTCAGGATCGGAACAAACCTATGCGGAGTTATCGGCTCTGCAGCCTGTGGTCAAAATTGAGGCTCCCAATGCCGACAAAACCGACTTGGAAAAAGGGGTGGAGTGGTTGATTGCTCAGGGCCACAAGGCGGTGAATATCGTTTGGGCCACGGGCAAACGCGCCGATCATACGGTCAACAACATGATGGGATTGGCTGCCTATTCTCATCAGATCAACTGGTCCATTTTGGATGATCACTCGCGGGTCTTTGAAGCACCGAATCCCTTTCGAAAATGGTATCCAGGGGGCACGGCCTTATCACTGATTCCCGTGGGGGAGGTTAAGGGGGTCTGCAGCCAAAACTTGGAGTGGGAGTTGGACCAATTGGATTTGTCCTATCCGCAGAGAAGTGGATCATCGAACCGGGTCAAAGCTGACGGATTCGTCAGCGTAGAACGCCAATCTGGGCACTTGCTGCTCATGGAATGCTGGGATTAATATGAAAATACTGTCGTACAACGTCAATGGCATTCGTGCCGCCTTGAGCAAGGATTTGCTCTCGTATTTGGTAGAGGCCAACGCCGATGTGGTCTGTTTGCAAGAAATTAAGGCCATGCCGGAGCAGATTGATCCTGATGCTTTTGGGCCTCTGGGTTATCACCTTCAGTGGTATCCTGCCCAGAAAAAGGGCTACAGTGGGGTGGCCATTCTCAGCCGCCAAAAGCCGCTGGCTGTGCACGAAGGCTGTGGGCACGAACTCTTTGATGCCGAAGGTCGAGTGCTGCGCTGCGATTTTGAAGAAGGTTCGGTTATTTCTGCTTATTTCCCCTCAGGAACCAGCGGGGATGAACGACAAGGCGTGAAATACGAATTTTTGGAGCACTTTCATGGCTACTGCCAAGGTTTGCTCCAGAGCGGAGTAGAGCATTTGGCCATAGCCGGTGATTACAATATTTGCCATCAGGTCATTGATATTCACGATCCTGTATCGAATAAAAACAGCACCGGTTTTTTGCCTGAAGAGCGCCAATGGATGGACGCTTGGTTCCAGTCAGGTTTCGTGGATTCGTTCCGGCACTTGCATCCAGAGCCTCATCGCTATACCTGGTGGAGTTACCGAGCGGGTGCTCGTTCGAAGAACAAGGGTTGGAGAATTGACTACATCAGCCTCAGTTCTAAATGGGCCGAGAATTTGCGCAGTTCAGGCATAGATGATTTTGCTGTGCACAGCGATCATTGCCCCTTATGGGCGGTGCTGGATCAATAGTTCAGGGTACCCCACTCGCCGATCAAGCTCAGGCGATGCTCGCTTGGGGCTTCGACGCGGCCTATGATTTGAGCCTCTACACCGAAGCAGCGGCTGATGTCGATGATGCTTTGGGCGACTGTAGGGTCGCAGTACAATTCCATGCGATGGCCCATATTGAAGACCTGGAACATCTCTCTCCATTCGGTTTGGCTTTCGGATTGAATCATGCGAAACAGGGGAGGAATGGGCAAGAATTGGTCTTTGATGATGTGCACGTTTTCAGCAAAGTGCAAGACTTTGGTTTGGCCGCCCCCGCTGCAATGCACCATTCCGTGAATGCCGCTGCGGCATTCTTCGAGCACTTTTTTGATGATCGGAGCGTAGGTTCGGGTAGGGGAAAGGACCAATTTTCCGGCATCGATGGGACTTCCCTCGACGGCGTCGGTCAAGCGTTTGCTGCCGCAATAGGTCACGGAGTCAGGCAGCTGGTTGTCGTAACTTTCGGGGTACTTGCTACGGTAATCAGCATGGAATACATCGTGGCGGGCACTGGTCAATCCGTTGGAGCCCATACCTCCGTTGTAATGCGATTCGTAGCTGGCTTGGCCATAACTGGCTAGGCCCACGATGACTTGGCCAGCCGCTATGTTGGCGTTGTCAATGATCTCAGAGCGTTTGGCTCGGGCTACCAAGGTAGAGTCTACGATGATGGTGCGCACCAAGTCCCCCACGTCGGCTGTTTCCCCGCCGGTGGTGTGAATGTCTACCCCGTGCTCGCGCATGGTTTGGCAAAAGGCCTCACTGCCTTCAATCAAAGCCGAAATGACTTCGCCGGGAATGAGGTTTTTATTGCGACCAATGGTGCTGGATAGCAAAAATGGGCCAGTGCTTCCAGCGCAGAGCAGGTCATCGGTATTCATGACGATGGCATCTTGGGAAATACCCGCCCAAACACTCATGTCTCCGGTTTCCTTCCAATACAAATAGGCCAAGCTACTTTTGGTGCCGGCACCGTCGGCGTGAACGATCAAACAATCATCGGGGTTGCCGCTCAAATGGTCAGGAATGACCTTGCAAAAGGCTTTGGGCACTAGGCCTTTGTCCAACTTGGAAATGGCCTTGTGAACGTCTTCTTTTTGGGAGGAAACACCGCGCTGTGCGTACTTATCGCTCATGGTGCAAAGATAGGGCTTGCAGGATGGAATCGGCCAGCCGCTTGTTGACGCCAGGCTCACCAAGGCGGTCTCGCAAAACGGCGTATTCTTGTTTTTGTTTGAGCCAGCCTGGACCCTCTGGTGCCAAGCGTTTCAATTGGGATTGAATGCTGGTTATTCGGCAGTATCCTTGAATGAGCTCGGGGACGATTTCGGATTGGGCGACCAAATTCACTAGGGATATGAACGGTACTTTGATCAGCCATTTGGCAGCCCAATAAGTCAGGGCAGATGTTCGGTACAGAACCACTTGAGGGACCCCGAACAAAGCGGTTTCCAAGGTTGCGGTACCCGAAGTGACTAAGGCCAGCTGGGCCTCTTGGAGCAAGTTGTAGGTTTGGTCCATTTGCAGCTCAATGGTTGAATCCTTGAGGATACCTCGGTACAATTCTATGGGCAATGCCGAAGTGCCGGCCACAATGGGTGTCAACTCAGGCATGGCCTTAGCTGCCTCTATCATCAGGGGCAAGAGTGACTCCACTTCTTGCTTGCGGCTTCCAGGTAGAAGGGCAAGTATGGGTTCGGACCCCGCTGCTTGTTCGGGTATTTGATCCATCAAGGGGTTGCCTATGTACCTGCAGTTTACTCCTCTTTGGCCAAACCATTCGGCTTCAAAGGGCAAGATGCCGTAAAGGGCTGTCAAATCTTTTAAATCTTGAGCTCGCTTTTCGTTCCAGGCCCAGGCTTTGGGGGCTATGTAGAAATGGGTTTGACCTGTATAGAAACGGAGTCGTTTGAAGACCCTCATGTTGAACCCGGGATTGTCAATGAATACAACCGCATCGGGATCTTCTCGTTCGATGTCTTGCACTGCTGCCCGTAAAAATTGGCGCAAGGATCGCAGGTTTTTGATGACCTCCCAAAGCCCCATGTAGGCCCTTTGGCGGTAGTCGCTGAGCAAACGAGCCCCAGCTTTCTCCATGAGTGGCCCTCCCCAAGCTACAATCTCCATGTCGGGTCGTTGCAGCTTTAATTCGGTGACCAAATGGCTACCGTGCAAATCGCCACTGGCTTCACCGGCTAGGAGAAAAAGTTTCATCAGAATCTTTGAACCTCAATGAAAACGGCCCATAAGGTGCAGACAATGCTAGCTATCATCCATCCGCGGTTGAAATACAACAACTCGTCTTTGCGAATCAAGAGGAAGAACAAGCCGATATTGGTGGCAATTCCCAATTGAAACATGCTGTTGTAATACCATTCCATGTGGCTAATGGCCCAAAGAAAGTTGCCAAAGTGAACGCCTTGAGCAGCGGCAACCCCGGCGCCAATAAGTGGAGGTGCCATCAGGCCCAAGATGAGGCCCAGAATGAATTGGGGAATATTGAATTTCATCATATGCGGTCCAAACCCCATTGATTCAGGGTTCCTATGCGATTGTGATCGGTAAGGTCAAATTGGGTAGGTACGACGGAGGCATAGCCTTGACTCAAAGCGTATTCATCGGTGTCTTGGCCATGGTCTTCGTTTATGAATTGACCGGTCATCCAATAATAGTTGCGACCGAAAGGATCGACTCGTTTGTCAAAGTCTTCCTTCCATTTGGCCGAAGCTTGGCGGCATACTTTGATGCCTTTGATATCACCTCTGGGCATATTGACATTCAACAAGGTTCCATAGGGAAGTTCGCGGTTGAGGTATTCGGTTACCAATTTGCGAATGATGGCTTTGGCGGGTTCAAAATCGGCTTCCCAAGCATAATCACACAAGGAAAAGCCAATGGCTTTCATGCCATCGATAGAGGCTTCTACGGCGGCGCTCATGGTGCCACTGTAAATGACATTGATGGAGGCGTTGCTGCCGTGATTGATACCGCTGAGCATGATGTCAGGGCGGCGATCCAGGAGTTTGTCTATAGCGATTTTTACGCAGTCAACGGGAGTGCCGCTGCACTGATAAGTGCGCAAGCTATGCTGTTGATGGGGTACGCTGCAGTCGAAGTTGTGTGTTTCAACCAGTCGAATGGGTTGGTTGATGGTGATGGCATGTCCCATGGCACTTTGGGGTTTGTCAGGGGCTACCACCAAAACATCACCGAATTCTAAGGCAACCTCTACAAGGGCGCGAATACCCGGTGCGGTGATGCCGTCGTCATTGCTAACCAATATCAAGGGGCGAAGACTCATGAAACAAAAGTAGGCAATACCGAAAGCAAAAAGGGCTCCCATTTGGGAGCCCTTTTTGTAGAGTCATAGAAATTTTAGAAGATGTATCGAGCACCCAACTGCATGGCCCAAGTGGAACTTGTGCTTACGATATCACGGAAGCTACTAGTTGCCAATTGGTTGTTTACCAAGTTGAAGTTGTAAGTATTGTCAGCCGAATTGTATTTCAAAACAGCTCCGTTGTTTACGGTCAACATTTGGCGAACGCCCCAGCTGCTGTTCAGCAAATTACCGACGTTCAAGATGTTGGCGCTCAATTGCAACTTGTGGTTGTTTCCTTTGATGTTCTTGGCGATATCTTGGTAAATGGCCAAATCCAATTGGTTTAACCAAGGCATGATGGCTTGATAGCGCTCGGTGTATTCACCAACGTGCTGGCTCAAATAAGGATCTTGAGCAACGAAAGCATCCCAAGCGGCGGCCTGCTCAGAGGCAGAAGCAATGACGTCACCCGCTGAATTTGTGATGTCTTTGAAGTTGATGTCAGAACCTTTGTGTACGAAGATCAAATCGTTGGTCAAGCCATCGTTGTTGATATCGTTGCTGTAAGTATAGTTGTAACGACCCTGGTTGTACCCTTCATATACCACTGAGAATGTGGTAGCCAACATGTCGTTCCATTCTTTTTTATAGGATAAACCACCCACCAAACGATTGGGCGTAGAGTATTGAGAAATTCCCAAAGCAGGAGTGTTTTGATTGGTCATGCCTCCGATGGCGTTGTTGCTCCAAGCGGAAGCCGCTTGAGAACCGGGGTTAGCGGTGATGTCATAGGTGTTGTTCATGGAGTAGCTCAAGAACGCATTCATGCCGTTATCCCAAGTTTTGGAAGCGGTAGCAGAAATGCTCAAGCCGTGACCTTGGTTGGTGTTTGCCAATACCATGGCGTTGCGAACGGAACCAGTGTAAGAACGAGAGGAGCGATCTTTATAGGCTTCCACTTCATAATCGGTTCCAGTGAAGAAGGTAGTATCGCCTCCTTTGAAGTTGGCATCGAATTGGTAAATGTCATTCACAGATTTGCTGTAGATTACATCGGCCGTGAAGTCGATGTCGCCGGGAAGCTTGGTGTCGATGCCAAAGCTTGTGCGCCATACCTGTGGGAACTTGAAGTTTTGGTCAACCAAGGCAAAAGAAGCACCGTTGGGCAAGTTGGCTGGCGTTTGGGGCAGGTTGGCTACATAAGCATAAGGGTCAGCATTGAATTGAGATACACCAGCGGCATCCAAGGCAGCTTTGTTGGTCAATTCAACAGTGGCTTGCAAGCCATAAGCATTGGTGGGCTGGTTGGTGTACCAAACGAATGGCAAACGACCGGTGAAAATACCTGTTCCGCCACGTACAACCAGAGACTTGTCACCCTTCACGTCGTAGTTGAAACCTACACGGGGAGAGAACAACAAGCTGGCTTCAGGCCATTTGGCAGGATTGTACAAGTAGTCTTCACCTGTGGGGGATTTGAAGGTGGCTGAGTCGTAATATTTGGAGAAACCGTCGTTGGCCAAAGGCGTAGTGAGGTAAACGGGGCGGTCAACGCGAACACCAGCCGTAACTTTCAAATTGCGGTTTACACGGTATTCGTCTTGAGCATATACAGCCAACTGACCAAAACCCAATTCAGCGACAGGGTTTTTCTCACCGTTGTAGCCGTAGGTTACGGCATATACGGAAGGTTGCATGTCGTTCAGGAACTGATTCAATGAATCGTAGCGGTAGTAACTGGTACCGTAGCGCAAAAAGCTGTTTCCAACATACATGTTGTCGTAGGCAACACCCGCAGTAACGGTGTGCTGATTCAAGTTCATGGTGATGTTGTCAATGATAGAGGTAGTGTTGTTGACTACTTTATTGTTCCAAGAGAACAATTCGTATCCGAAGGCGATGTATTGGTCGCCATCTTTTTTGATGTCAACAAAGGGGAAAGGCTCTGAACCGCTGTTGCGAGCATCGGTAACATTGGTGCGGGTAACCAACAGTTGGTTGTTTATGCGCTTGTTCAAGTTGCTCTTCAACTCCAAAGAAATAGACCCAACAGTATTCAAGAAACCGTACAAGGTATTTTCGTAGCTCATGGCGTTTTGAGACCAGCGGTTAGATGAAGAACGAGGATTTGGAGCTGATCTGCCATTGGTTACCTGTTGGTTGGTGTTTTCTACATAATTGTAGCGAGCCGTCAATTTGTGCTTGTCGCTCAAATTCCAATCCAAGCGGCCCAGAATCTTGTAGTTGGATACTGAGAAGTTGCCCAAACCAGCATAAGCGCCAGTCTCGTACCCGTATTTGTCTTTCAAATGCTGTTGAACAGCAATTAAATCGCTTTCCAAAACACGAGACAAATTGGGGTTAGTGGGGTCAGAATTGGCGTTGGTTGGCTCCCATAATAAACCTGGGAAACTGCGCTCTTCTTGCTCATAGCTTAAGAAGTAGAACAGCTTGTCTTGCTTAATGGCACCGCCCACGCGAAAGCCCAAGATGTTGGATGTAGATTCAGGGATGTTGGTCAATTCAACATCTCCAATTTTGTTTCCATTGAAATTCTGGTTGCGAACAAAGGAATAAATGGATGCAGAAGTAACGTTTGAACCGCTCTTTGTGATTGCGTTCACGCCAGCACCGGTGAAGTTGCTTTGACGAACGTCAAATGGGGAAACGTTTACTTGAACGGCTTCGATGGCGTCCAATGAAATGGGTTGGGCATCACCGCCAGGCATGTTGTTGGTACTCAAACCAAAGTTGTTGTTGAAGTTGGCACCGTCAATGGTGATGTTGTTCATGCGGCCATCGCGCCCGTTGAATGAACTATTGCCGCCAGCTTGAGGAGTCAGACGAGTGAAATCGTTAATGGAGCGGCTGATGGTTGGCAACGTGTTCAGGGTTTGGCCGCTGATGTTGAAGCTCGCGCCCGTTTGAGTTCCTTTGCGGTTTCCTGTAATGGTCACTGCGCCGATGCTACCTCCGTCTTGGGACATGTCTACGTCCAAGCGGTACGTTTCACCCAACTGCAAGTAAACATTGTTAATGGTGACAGATTTGCCGCCAGCTTCAGTTACAGTCACGGTATACGGACCTCCTGCTTGTAGGTTGGATAAATCGTAAACACCTCCCGTTCTAGACTCGCCAATGTATTTGGCGTTGGTCGTTGTGAGAACAGCAGAAATGCTGGCACCTTCCACACTGCTAGTGCCATTGCTGATGACACCACCCATGTGAGCTGTTGTAACTTGAGCCCAAGCAGTCATACTTGAGGCAAGAGTCAACAGTACTAATCCTAGTTTTTTCATAAAAATGGTTTTATAGTTTGACGCAAAAAAAAGCTTGTTAATCAATGCTCTAATGAACAAATTCTCAACAAATTGTTATGCCGCAACTAGTTGGCTGTGTAATTCGCAAATAAATTAGAGGCTTGATAACATAGTTCGTCTTGGTTCAGAGAAATATGCGTTTGAGTGTTTTACCTTTAAAAACTCAACAATAACAGTGAGTAAGTCGATTTGTAAATATTTGGTTGGGCTGATTTTGGGTCTCATTTCCCAAACGGCATGGTCTTTTACCGACCAGCAGAAACATTCGGTATTGCTGAATTTTCAGACTTTTTTCCTGTCTGAATTCGGTCATACTGCTCAGGTTTCTTTGATTGATGTGATCGAAACAGGCGATTCTCTGTTGATTAATCCCAATGGAACGCATTATGTGTATTCCTATAAGAGCACTCGTCCTGGATTTTTGCGTTTGGATCAATCCACCTTTCATGGTCACAATTTTGGAAGAAAATTATTTTGGTTCGACAAGCATTTATACGCATTGGGTGGTTATGGTTTTTGGGTCGATCATTCCAAACTCATTCGCTTCAATTGGATCACTAGAGAATGGGATCTGATTCTCACAAAAGGGCCCTCTCCAGGAGGGAGCCCATTGTTGTGTTTTGAACGAAACGACTCGCTGTTTTGCATTCGAAGTATATATAGAGGCCGCGATGTTGATTTTCCTCGCATCGTTAGCCAAATGTGGATGCTTGATTTGCATAATTTGCAATGGGCCAGTTATGCATTTGATCCAAACATTGGTTTGGAGTCTTCTGATTATCGTTTGTCTGCTGAGAATGAAAATTGGTTCGTTGGAACCACGATGCCCAGATCTCAAGAAGTCATAGTAAATAAAAAAACCGGTAAATTCTATTTGAATAACAGTGGGCCGCCATTAATGGCCATACCAGAACTTGGGCTTACAGGCGTGAATTTGATGAACAATGAAAAGGCGATGTCTTACATAATGGGAGATAGTCTGATCATTCTATACGAAGATTCGCTTCCGTATGTTCGAGCCGATTTGTCCACTTTTGTTTATGAGTACTGTAGAGAGGAGAACGTAGATCTGAATGATCTGAATAGCTCATTAAACCCTGGAAATGATGGAATGGACCAGTTGTCTTTTGTCTCCGAACGATTGGTGTATTGGTTGGGGTTGCTTCTTCTGCTGTTTTTGTATGTCATAGAAAAGCGGTTCAATCTTAAAGTAAACAAAAGAGAATTTCAGTTCAATCAAGGATTTGTTGATGGCAAGTCGCCCTTAGTCTTGTCGCCAGAAGACGAAATAGCCATTCGGATACACAATAAAGGGAGTCGGCAGTATAGTCAAGATGAATTGGATGATCTATTTCACATCCAAGAATTTGATTACGATAGCCGAAAGCTCAAGCGCAGCCGAATAATTGCTGATTTGAATAGGAAGCACGATGGACTTTTGGAGAGGAAAAGAGATCCTTCCGATAAACGAAGGTTTATCTACATCGTGAACCACTTGAAATTCAAAGGTTGACCGAGGTCTTTTGCAGCATTAGTGAAAATACATATCGATTTTCCTGGAGTGCATCAAATCCAGATGAAGCTTGTGCATGGAACTTTTGCTGGTACAAGCGGTTGAAATGTTCCAATCGCTCTTTTACCAATTTCGAACCCATTTGCGTTCCATGCGATCGTTTGAATGAGGGGCCAGGACCTGTATTGGAGATTTCTATGTTTATCGAATTTGGGTCTAACCCTTGAACGACCCTAATTAGCAATTCCCCTTTGCTGGAATCCAAAAGTAACCCATGTTTGATGGCGTTTTCAATAACGGGTTGAAAGAGCAATGGAGGAATGCTCCATTCTCTTAAATCAACCTTAGGGTCGAGTATTTCTGTGAAATTGAATTTTCTATCACTGAATCGCAAAGATTCGATTTGAATGTACTTGCGACAGAATTCTAATTCTTTTTGAAGCGTTGCCAGTTCTTGCAAATTGGTTTCCAAAAACAATCGGTTGATTTCGGCGATTTTCCCAGTAACGTCAATTGCTTTTTTGTTTTCTTTGTTGGCAATTAAGGATTGAATCAAGCTCATGCTGTTGTGCAAGAAATGGGGGTTCATGTTGCTTTTTAGTGTTTTCCATCGAAGCGCGATCAGCTGGTTCTCTGCACTTTTGGATAAATCTCTAAAATTGAGCAGAGTTGAAAAGATGACCAAAACTATGATGACGGCAATAGCAAAGCCACCATTTTTTGAATTGGTTTTGACAAAGGCACATTGAGATCCATTTTGATGGTTCAAAAACAAGGCGAAAACACCAGTTGGAATTCCGGGAATCCAATTACCTGCTTGACCAGATCGAACCTGTCTATGTACAACAGAGTCTTGGTTGTTTTTTAAGCAAATGCTCAAAAGGCTATGGAAATGAGTCCAATATTCAGGATGAAAAAATCGAATATTGACATCTTTCAATGGTTGTAAAACAAGCGGCGACCTATCGAGAGTGTCCCTTTCTCCATACTGGTGTTCTACGTAAAATTTATTTGAATTATCTGCATTCGGTTTGTTCGGCAAGGGAATGGACTTCCAAAATCCAGATTGAAAAAACCAGAGTTGGGAAATATTCATTGTTGAATTTCGAATCGATTGCGTAGTTAAGTTGCCAATGTATTGTTGATTAGCGATTTGTGCGCTTCCGCTTTTTGATATGGTAATTTGATACAAATGGGAATTGGACAGGACCCAGAAACCCCTAGAATTACCGAAGAGTTTAAACTCTTGGTCAGGTAGGATGAAGTCCTTGATGTTTAAATCGACGAGGAACTGCAATTGATTTTTGGCAAAATGGTAAACTTTCCACGTTTGACCCTCTTGAGCAATGATCAAGTTATTTGAGATGGCAATGTGCGTATTCGTGTTGATACCCCACTTACCTAAGGGGCTGCTCTGGCGATTTTTGAGGTCAACTAAATGCAAAGAACCATTAAATTCTTGAGTAAAGACAAACTCTTCTGTACTGATGAATTGAGCCGTTTGTTTGGAGCTTTTAGGCCATTTCTCCAATTTTTTGGTGTTGATGTCAATCGAAGACCATTCGCCATAAGGGCGATGCAACAACAATGAATAGCCTGCGGCTATGAGTTTATTGTATTGGTATTCAGAGACATTAAAAAAGGGCTGGAAGGAGAATTTGGTGCTGTTCCATTCATACAACCAATCTTTGGTCAAGGCGAATGTTCTATTGGCTGTAGTTTGAATATCTATTATGCTTTCTGGAAATACTTGGGTGTTCCATATTGAATGCTGGTCTTTCTTTATAAAAAGCACCTGGTCCTTCCAAATGCACACATAGCCATGATCCGCATGGATATTGCCAAATGGGATTTTTTGAAAACCATCGGGGAACATCAAGGCAAAGCAACCCTGTCCTAAACTTGATGCCCATAATACATGCCGAGTTGTATCATAGCTTAGGCCCCAAATGAAGGGTTCTGTTGATACGCTTGATAGGTTGAGGTTTACGACTGACGGATTGTGCCTAATTACGGCACCGCGCTCTAAATTGTGCACGTTGCCAAGGGCAAGGTAAATCTGATCCTCACTCTGTTCGATGCTCCAAACGGTCCAATTGTTTTCTTTGTTTCTCCCTAAGTTGAATCGGATTGATTGGTCGTTTTTGTCAATGACATAATATGCTCCTTCAGAGCCCAGATAGAGGAGTGAATCGGTGGCTTTATGACTGAGAATGGAATGAGTAAAAAGCCAGGGAGATTGATTTTTCCATTTGGCTCTTCGGCCGTTCTCGTATTCTTTGAATTGTATCCACCTATTGCTCGGATATGCACAGGCATAGTAGGTCCCACCCCAATAAAAGAAACTAGTGATTTGCTCATTGAGTGCACAGGGGGGGGTTATGCGCACCGTGTCCAATCCCTTTATTTGCAAAACGCCTTGACCACTCAGGCAATAGAGTTTGTTATTGACCCATTGGAGGGCTCTTGTTTTAGCAAGCGTGATTCGTTTGGATAATTGGCCACGGTCATTGAATATGTAGAGACCACTGTCAAAACTGATGATCGCTGTATATGATTTTTTAGAGTATTGATAAAAAGCCACATCCCAGGTGGAGATATCCCTCATCGTTGATTGAATGGCCTTTTGGGCAGGATTGGGAATTGGGGAAATCTGCAATCCTTGGTTGTGACATACCCAAATGGCTCCTTCAGGATCGACGCGGCATTGGCGAGTTAAGTCAGTTTTTAGACCCTTGGTGCTATTTAGTTCCGCACCTTCTAAAGGCAATTGCTGGGCTTGCATTTTAAAAACCAAACTCAACAACAGAATGAATATGAAATGAATTTTATTGGCCAAATTTTTCAAGCAACAATTTCCTTCCGCTTTTCGAAAGGCCAATTTGATGTCCTGTTTTTAGGTTCACCATATTTCCCTTGAAGCTATCGATCTGGGATCCTGGTACCAAATAGGAGCGATGCAATCGATAAAACTGATTGGGCAACAATGGTGTTAAAATTTTCAATGTCTTACTGACCAAATAAGAGCGCTCGGAAGTATGGATTTGGGAATAAGCCCCTGATGCTTCAATGAATAAAATATCCTTTATGTGAATAATTACGCTGTTGCCCCCATCTCGTATAATCAATGATTCTTCATGGGGTCGTTTGGGTTGGATTTTGGTTTCAATCCTCTTTAGGAAGGCTTTAAATTGATCTACCTCTAGAGGTTTGGTAAGGAAGTCTAGCACATCTAATCGGAAAGCCTCAATGGCATACTGTGCGTGCGCGGAGACCACAACAGTTGGAATAAAAGGAGCTAATTTTCTCAGGTCAAGGCCGCTTTCCCCTTGCAATTCAATGTCAATGAACATCAAATCGGGGTCAAAAGTTTCCAAGGTTTCCAAGGCTTCTTTGATGGAGCTACAGGTGACCACTGGCCCAAAGAAATCGTTGCCAAATTCTTGAATGAAGTAGGCAAGTACAGTTCTGCCTGCAGGTTCGTCATCCAATATGAGAGCTTTGATTTTGGACATTTTATTCAAATTGAACCTTTTTCGTTTAATCAAACAATTGGTTTTTGGTTAGCGAGTTGGTATCTTGCATTGAACCAAAATATTTGAAATTTATAAACTTGATTATCAACCTTTTGGATTTCTTATCAAATAAGTTCATTTAGGAAAATGGCACGCCCACTAAAAAAATTAGTCGTTGAAGATTTGGTAAAGTTGAGGGGAGATCTAATCTCCAAAGAAGGATATTCGCCCCAATCTACCAAGCAATACGAATCTTTGTCTTGCCAAATTTTCTTGAAAACGGGAATTCTTATTAGTGTTTCCACTTTGCAGCGTTTCTTTAGTGAGCAAGTAAAAGTATTGCCGAGCAGCAGTACCTTAGATACGTTGACTCGCTATTTAGGTTTTGTCGATTACGCTGATTGGGTAAGGGGTCAACAATTTGGTCAGAGATTTCTGGCATATCTGGCCAAATTGTCGCAAGGAGAAGGAGCAAAGTCGATGAATGCCATTTCGAATTCAGAGGTTTGGGTCTCTGAAAATCAAGCTTGGTTTCAAACGGGATTGCTCGTTTCACCTGTGACTCATTGGGATGAATTGTTCTCGGAGGCTCAATCCAGGATGAAGACTTGGGAAGATTCGTATCTCTCAGGTCTGGTATTGGCTCTGAGCATGAGAAAAGGACAAATAGATGTGACTTCTTTGCCCGAGAAAGTCATCAATCATCCCTTTTTCATGGAGCGAATTACGACTTACTTTATAGATGAGGAAAGACCCAATTGGTATTTGGCTCTGATGCCCCGTGCCGAAGAATGCCCAGAGAAATTTTGGCTGACCTCAGACAAAAAAGCGATTGATTTTTCGCTGAACCATCTTCGAGAAACGCAGTTAATGCCTCCTTCAATTCGGGAATGGGATCGACTCATGCAATTGACTGATAAAATGTCCAATGTTCCTATTGCGCGGTTGGCAGGCTGTTTTTCTCAAATTGATGCCGATAGAAAGTCCATAGTGTTGGATTTAATTGAATCTTGGTATAGTTCCATTCCTCATGATGACCAGTTGAGAACGTCTCAATTTTTGGTTCGCCAGCTGCAGCGCGCAGATTGGCCATTAATCAAAGAAATTATAGAACCCTATACCCAACAATTCAAGCCGCGAAATTCACAACAAACGATTGAATGGAAGCATTTCAACAGTCTAGTCAGTGCCTTAGAGAATCGGGTTATGGAACCGGCAGTTTTTTACCATCTGCACAATGCTGAAATGAATCGGTTTCACTGGAATCGAATCAAAAATAATCTCTAAGCCAATCGCAAAGCTTGCCAAATCAAGGTCACTATCAATATGGATAGACTGACCCACTGCAAACCAATGGGCCTTTCTTTATTGATGATCCAAGCTCCAAATATCGAGAGCACAGGTGTGACTACACCGGCTACAGCAGTAGATTCAGTGCCGTGTTCGGCATACGATTGTACAGTCGTTAATACGGCTAATGCGGTAATTATGCCGGTGAGCAATGGCCATTTTACTTCCCTGAAGGCAATTGATTTTTTCCAAAGCAAAAGGGAGGCTGAACCAATGGCTATGCAGGCTTCTACCCAGGCTGCAGTAGGGATGGCTCCTATTTGAGAAGTGACCGATTCGTACCACGAATAGGACAAGCCCCAGCTGCATGAAGCCAAACAGGCCCAAATAATGGGAAGCGTAGGGGCTTTAGGATCTTGACTTCTTTGGAATTGGAACGAGAGTAAAATTCCTGCAATCATCAGCGAGAGAATGGCCAAATTTTCAAGCGGCATCCATCGGCTGTTATGTTGGAAAAACCAGAAGACATAGGTGACAACGGGTGTCAATGCTACTACAGGGATGATGATATGAAGGGCTCCGTCTTTTAAGGACTTTCCAAAGGCCCACAACCCGAGCCAACCTAGAAGTCCAACTCCAATGATTCGAAAATCGTGTTGGATGGCATACGTAAACGATTGGCTCCATTCATTTAAATTAGGAGTTACAACCAACACCACGCATCCTAACAGTAGGGTGGAGGTCCAGGATCGAATGGCCGTATTGACAGATACAGAATTGTACTGCTGGGCTTGCTTCCACGCTAAATCGACGAGTGCGAACAGTAGGTTCGCCAACAAGGCCCACTTCATGGTCACAAAGGTAGAGTCAAGCCTTAACTTCGCTGCACATGAGACTGGAAAATGGGCAGATTCAAGTGGAAGTATCCAAGCGTGGGGCGGAACTGCAGGTTTTAAGCAAACAGGGTGGACCGAATCGCCTGTGGCAAGTGGACGAGCATTATTGGAACCGAGTGGCTCCCCTGTTGTTTCCCATTGTAGGTAAGCTTAAAAACGATTGCTCTCAGGTATCAGAAGGAACCATCCAATTGCGTCAACACGGTTTCGCCCGCGATTGTGATTTTAACATTCGGTATCAAAGTGCAGACCAGGTGATACTGACATTGGTAGATAATGTTCAAACCCGTCAGGGGTTTCCTTTTTCATTTGAACTGGAAGTGGAATACAAGCTTCAGTTCGATCGATTGATGGTTCAGTACAGGGTCATCAATACAGGAAATGGTCACCTGCCGTTTTCGATTGGTGCTCATCCCGGTTTTGCCCTCGAGGGCCCATTGGAAGAACACCAATTGGTTTTTGGAGAGCCCCTAACTGCCGAGCGTTATTTGATTGAAAACGGCTTGTATACCGGCGACTCAAGTCCGTGTTTAAACCAGCAGAAGGAACTGTCGTTGAAAACAGGAGATTTTCAGCAGGATGCCATCGTGTTCAAGAACAGTGGAATTAGTTCCGTACGTCTCGAACACAACAGTGGTCCCTTGGTTGAAATGCAATTGCCATCGGCTGATGACTTTCCCTACTGGGGTTTTTGGACCAAGCCAGGCGCGCCCTTCTTTTGCTTGGAACCTTGGGCTGGATTGGCCGATTCGGTTGGCAGCTCTGGGAGTTTCTTTGAAAAAGAGGGCATTCGGGTATTAAAGCCCAATGAACGTCAATCGTTCAGTTACTCTTTGAAGCCCTTTTGATCTATTTTTACAGCCATGGAATTGTTGTTATCCATTTGGCCCATGTTGATTGGTGCCATCGTCTACTTCACCATCGTGATTCGCATACGCAACAAACACGAAAAGGGCTTGCTTTGGCTGAGCGATGAGGTTCGGGGTCGTTTGATCACCGATTTGAAGCCCATTCGCAACCTGTCCACCTATTTGTTGTTGGGCATAGTCGTGATTTTTGTGCTCGTAGCATCCATGATGGACAATGGATATTCCCACTTTTACTCGATTCTGTATTTGCTCTTGATACTAGGCATTCAGGTGCCCATGGGCTTCTATCAGAAAAAGCTTCTGGCCGAAAAAGGCTACGACGAGCGATACGTTCAACTGACAGGTGAGTTGGTTTGGATGCGCTTGTTGGCCATTGGTATCATGGGTTTGGCCCTGACGCTCAATGCCTTGAATTTTGGCATTATTTGAGGTCGATCACCCTCGACTGAGCAAAGCTCGTAGCCCGTTGCCACTTTCCGTTGGCCATGATGGGATGAGGGCAATGGTAAAGGAATTTGGGTTTGTGGTAGGGGGGTAAAAAAGACCAATCCAAGGTCCTCGCAATGGTTGTTAACTGGGTGTGAACCAAGACCAGAGCCTCGCCGAGAACGGTGTCAGGTGTTTTCCAAACAAAGAAATCGGTCAATGGCCAACCCAATTGAGCAGACACTGCCTCTTCAATAGACTCTATGGAGAGTTTGATACCCCCAGAATTGACCACAAAATCGGCCCGGCCCAGCCAGGTGAATCTGCCGGCTTCGGCCCGCACGCGATCCCTTGTCTCTAGCCATTGATGGCCCGTGGCAGGGCTTTTTACAAACAGTAGTTCTTCTTCCACTTTCCATTCGTAGCCCTTGAAAACGCGGTAATTGCCATGAGTGTCGCCGATGATTCGACCGGCAAAGTGGCTATAGGTTTCGCTCATACCGAAGGTGTGAATGAAGCGCACAGGCAGCAAGTCAGGCTCTGTCAAACGAGCCTCTAGGTCAGGGTCGAGGGGGCCTCCACCCAGCACAACCGTATGAAACCCTTTCAATTGTTCGATGCCGCGGTTGCTCTGTACCACATGGTGAAGTTGCATGGGTGTTAAAGAGACGATCGAAAACTGACCCTCTAATTGGGGCAAAGAAGTGGCTTCGCGTACCTCAATCGGTGTTTTCCATACCTCCGCTCGAACAGCCTGCATCAGGCCACCTGCTTTGTCTAAAGGCAAGACGCAGAGTTGGCTAAGGTCTTGGCAGCAGTTGAAAAAAGCAGAAAGGGTTTGCTCGGCACTCCAAATCATGAATTCTCTCTTCCAAATCATTTGGCTAGGAGTGCCCGTTGAACCAGAAGTGTGCATGATGAAGGATTCTTCACCTGATCGCCAGGCGTCGAGAAATTCAGCATGCAAGGTTCGGTTGGAAGCCATACTGCAAATGTACGCAGTGTCATTTGCCTTGAGAATCTGCTTATTAAATTAGCAATGGGTAACTTTACAAAGTGATTAAGACCAAATCCCTGTTATTCGGATTGATAGGCGCGATGGGTTTTTCCTCCCTTCAAGCCCAGACTAGCGTACCCAACTACATTGATACTGACCAAACTTGGACCGCTTCTGGTAGTCCATACACCCTGTCAGCCAATACCTATTTGGCTGATGGAGCCTTCATTCGCATTGAACCCGGTGTTACCGTAGTCGCGAGCAAGGCTTTGCAATTCATCATCGATGGCCGAATTGAAGCGGTAGGAAAACCTGATTCCATGATTCACATGGAAGGGTTCCAAGTTCGTTTGCAAGCCAAGGCCGCTGGATATAATTTGGCCTCAGACACGGGTGCCCAGTTCAAATTTTGTCATTTCCATGGGCAAGCGAATTCGGGTACCTATAGCATCTACAACGAGTGCGCGGGGGTCGATGTCGAGCATTGCCGCATGGAAGATGCCTATTATGGCGTATACAACCGATTCAGCAGCAATAAAGGCATCGTGCAAGTGTTGCATTCCCGTTTCCCATCGAGTTCCAAGTATGGCTATCCCATCTATACCTCGGGTCAAGGAACGCTGAACGTGGAATACGACACCTTCGAGAACCAATATTCGGTCTACGGATACGGTACCGATATTCAATTCAATCGCAACTGGGTGAAGGGTACGGGCAGTGTTACCGTCTCCGTTTACGGCTCCTTGGAAATGGAGTGCAATCGTTTTGAAAACATGGCTTCGGGTTTCCAATTGAATTGCTGGGGATACTACGATACCTTGAGAGTTCAAGCGACCGGTAATACGTTTGACAGCTGTGGGGGTAGTTTTTACCCCATGATGAGCATCAGCGGATCAACGCCTGACAGCAGCAAACCCATCATCGCCCATTTGAATCGCAACAACTTTTTGCGCTATCCCGGTACTGGTCAAAAAATCAAGTTTACGGGAACCAATAAAAACCCAGCAGCCGGTTGGGACTTTGATTTTTCGAATAATTATTGGACCAGTCTCGATACCCAGCAAATTGCCGATTGGATTCACGATTACAGCGATGATATCATGGTTTGGGCCAAGGCCCACGCCGATAGCCCTGTCGCCTCTTTGATCGATGATTGTGGCGATCACACTGCTCAACTGGCATTGAAATTGGAAGACATTCAGGTAAGAATCTATCCCAATCCGAGCAGCTCTGAGACCATTGGAATATTCATGTACGGTGGTTTTGATTCCTATGCGCTGATCAATTCATTGGGCCAGGTCGTTGCTGCAGGTTCAGGATCTGTTCAATCTCGTTCCGAGTTGCAGTGGCCTATAACTGCGGGCAATGGAATCTACCACTTGGTATTGACCAAAGAGGGTCGCTCCATCAGCCAAACCCTGATTCGCCAGGCCCCTTAACCGGCATAAGCCACCAAACATTCGAGCAAGGCCTCGAGGTCTGATTCGTTGTTGTAGTAGTGCGTGGAAACGCGCACACAATCGATGTCATTTTCGCCAACATGCCTCAATATGATGTGCTGTTTGCGGGCTTCTTGAACGAATTCGACGTTTGATTTGTCTTTCAGCCTAAAGGAGATTTGAGCGCCTCTAGAGCGCGCCTCCAGCGGTGTGAGCATTTCGAGTTCAACCGGGAGGGCCAACAATTTTTCTTGCAAGATTCTGGCCAAGCCCAAGCTGCGCTGCTCGATACGGGCAGGACCCATGGTATGGTAAAATTCCAAGGCAGCCGTAGCTCCTTCAATCAGCGCCCCAGAAAAGCTTCCGTAACTGAATCGCGAAGCAGAATCAACCAATTCCCCGAGGGCAGGGGGTTGGGCGTTCATGTTAAAAGTATCCAGCGAATAAGCGGCCACATGGGTGCAGCGGGTCTCGGCCAATCGCTCCTTTTTGATGTACAAATACCCCGTTCCTAAGGGGCCTAGGGCCCATTTGTGCAGGCAGCCAGCATAGTAATCGCAGCCTATTTCGTGCAAGTTGAATTGCAACATTCCCAGCGGATGCGCGCCATCCAATACCGAAATGATGCCTTTCATTTTGGCCAGTCGGCATATGTCTTGGACAGGCAAAACCTGGCCAATGGTGCAAGGCACGTGAGGTACGGCAATCACACGGGTGCGTGGGCCGATGGCCGATTCGATGGCCTCCATGGTTTGGTCGGCCGTGGGTTTCAAATCCACGACTTTGATGCTCAAACCTTCCAATCGTGCTCGGTGCAACCAGGCGGCGCATCCGCCGACATGCTCGTGGCTGGTCAGAATGATTTCGTCTCCTTTCTTCAAGGGAATGCCCCAGCAAATATGGTTGATGCCCTCGCTGACGTTTTTGGTGATGGCCACCTCATCGTGATCGGCGCCAATGGTCTCAGCCAGTAGTTTTTCCAACTTGTCGTTGTGTCCGGGATAACGGGCATGGGTGGCCGAATCTTGCAGAGAATCTATGCTGGCTTGCAAGACGGGATAAGGGCTGACCCCCATGGTGCCGTTGTTCAAAAACACCGTCTTTCGGTCCAAGGGAAAGAGGCTGCGAATGCGGTCCCAATCGTCAGAATCGGCCGCCAATTTGGCCTCTAGCAAGCTGGGTTTGTTGTTGGATAACAGTGAATTGCCCTGAAGAGCAAGGGGAGCAGCTGTGGCCGTCCAAGCTAAGAATCGTCTGCGATTGAGCATGTTCCAAACTAGATAAAAAAGAGGAAATGGGCTTAGTGAGGGGCAACTATTTTTTGTTTATGGCACTTCACTTTTGCAAGTTTGTCAGGGAATGGGCATTTTTGGAGCATGAAGGTATTGGGTATCATGAGTGGGACGAGCATGGATGGAGTTGACCTGGCTCTTTGTGATGTGCAACAAAATTCAGACGGCTGGTCGGCCGAAATACTCACGGCAGTAACCATACC
>Ga0222714_10002269_pt1 | contig 20558 bp, 34 predicted proteins | sample C33_3DmetaG_FD_165048 | JGI IMG/M metagenome (GOLD analysis project Ga0222714, IMG submission 165048) | Estuarine water microbial communities from San Francisco Bay, California, United States - C33_3D | ecosystem: Environmental > Aquatic > Marine > Unclassified | place: USA: California...
CTCATAAGATTCCCTTTCTATAATATCCACTATCCTATCCATGACTTCTACCTCATATCCCATCTCTAATAACCAACTACCATCTCTCTTCTCTAATATCGATTCGAGCATCTCTTTTTGTTTTTTTCCTAAATCAAATTTCATATCCATTAAATTTTAAAGAAAGGTGTACAACCCTTCACTCCACTTCACTTTTGTTTCTATCTCAATAATGCATGAGTATGCAACCCCTTGGGGGGTACTACTATATGTTTTCCTAGAGGAGAAATTTGCTTCCTCGCAATGAAAACGTATCCGAGCCCCCATGACATTTTGTCATGTTTTGCCATTTACAAGAAACTCGGAAGGGTGGGCCCTTCGGGCCCTTACTGCTCCTCCACACCAGTTTCCACATCCAATGCCACCTCAACCCCAAAGAGTTCGGTGAGTTCTTCCTTCACTCTCCTGCTTCCCTTGAGGATGAGCTCTTCTGCCAGGTGTTGGTCTATGGCAGTTATGGCTTTGGTGATGTTTATGTACTTTCTGCCCAGAAAGATATCCTTACTCTTAGGAGTTTTAGTCATAGTTACTAGCTCGGGGAATTTCTCTGAGGGAGTGTTTTCTATTATAATGTTTTTATACTTTTGCATGTTATTGGTTTTAGGTTCTTATTATATACTATATAGTGAAGTGATATTAGGATTAGTACAGTTACGCGGCAAGTTCTTCTTCAGTATAACCCATTGCCTTAAGTTCGGTTTGTAGGTTCACCATGTACTTGGTCAACTTATCTAGCATACCCTTCTTCATATAGTTCTTATTGAAGTTCACGAATTGTTCCCAAGTAGTCTCACCAATCATCTTGCAAGAGTAGTTAGCAGGGTCGAATTGTTTCCACTCTTGGAGGTAGTATTCTACCGTACCATGAGGAGGTCTATTTTCTACGAAGATATAAGAAGGGAAATATTTGAATTGAGTACCATTATCTGAAGTAACCTCATCATCTCTATAATCATAACAATCAGTCATACCATCAAACCTACCGGCCTTGAAGGAGTTTGCGAATGATTGAATATCTTGGTAGAACTCATAAGGAGCAGGTGAACCATTCTTCTCACACAAGTTGATTCGAACAGAAGAACCTCCACTATATACATCAGAGGTTGCCCATACGGTCAATCTCTTACCGTACTTTTGTTTCACATATTGTTTAATCACACTCGCGGTGTTCTTAGCACCCATGTAGATATATTGGGTGTTGTCCCATCTATCGGTCTGTACCGCATTAGAAGGAAGTTCGAAGGTCATGTCAAGGAATCGGAAGTTCATTTTTTTAGGTTTCATATCTTTTATGGTTTAATATCTCTTAATCTTACAGTACTAATATACAACATATATTGCATATATCCAAATTTTTTAGTACTTTTTTTTAGATTATTTTTACATATCAAGGGAAGGATGGTTAGCTGCCTCATCCCAATGTTCATTTACCAATCCCCAATAATCGGTGCGAAGGTAAATGATATCATATCCACTATCATTGGTATCAACATGGACAATTCCTTTCTTAACCAGGGAGCCAAGAGCACCTCTGATAATCTTGGTATCCATACCCAATTCACTAGCAATATCATGCACATCTACATCAGAGTAGCCGGGTTCTGCATATAAACCTCCAATAAGGGTTTTAAGCGTATTGGATTCAAGAAGGGTTAAATTTAAATCAGTAATATTCATAATTTTTTAAGTTTTAAAGTTCGTCAATGTATGTAAGTTCGCCATGGTAGTACATCACATTCAAGTCATACTCAGGTAGTATCACATTGTAATATCCCTTATTGATGTCAGTAAGCGTAATATCTAACCATTCAAGTTCAATACCTTGTGACTCACACCACGCATTAAACTCAGCTGCAGTATTGTTCTCGGCAAAGTCGATGATTTCATTCAAGGAAGGAAGAATTGGAATCGTGTTCATATTATTTAGGGGGTTAAGTATCTCTCTCATTACAGAACTAATATACGAATAATATCTCATATATCCAAATCTTTTTTCATTTATTTTCCATGACAATGTGTCACCCTCGCAATGCACACTCCTGGTGGGGTATTCCCCATTCAGTACAATTTTTTCTTCCTTTCGTGCTCCCTATTTAACATAATACGGATTATATAACAACTTATTTGTACTCCGAAGGAAAAAAATTGTACTGAAAGAAGAAAGTTTCCTCCACTCTAAATAATTTAGGGAGACCTAAATCTCCTCCTATTGCTTTTAAAAATCCCCCATAGCTATCGCTGCATTTAATTTTATTGCCATGTGAAACAAACTGCTATTCTATGCAAGATACTTTCCCTCCCTCCCACCCTTAAAGATACGAAATTTTGCTTACATTTCCAAATTATTTTCATGACAATTTGTCACATTTGCGTCCAATGAAGTAGAATTGCACTTTCTTCAAGGAAATCCCCAATGCATTAAAAATTTCGTAATTCACCCTATTTCCCCTACATGACATAGTGTCATACTATAGCAAATTCTGCTAATAGCAAAAACAAAAAGCACATAGACACGCACTCGAGGCCTCATTATAATACACTACCCTAACTGCCCATCCTCTTATAGGACATGATATATTATAATGAATTATGATATATTCCCCTTTTGTAAACATATAAGAAAGGAATACCCACCCCTCACTCCTTGCTGCACCTCATTAGGAGAGTTTTGAAGGTTAATTACACTCCTATGTAATAAATGGGTAAGGATACGTTTCTCAGACGCTCAGTGCAGTGGATTTACTCCCCCTAATTGAGAGAGTTGCGATGAATTTTTTTAGTTGGGAAAGTGAAGGGTTAGGGCATTTACTACACATTTGGGGTATTGACTATAGGGAGTAAAGAGTATATAGTTACCCCTACTAAGTGTTTTATTGCCTACTCATATACTATATCGTCTGAGTATAGGGTTATTACTCTTTTTATTATCATTCGTACCGATTCTCTACTGCATAAGGACATGAAAAAACCCCACTCGGTTGGAATGGGGTTTCATTGTGCACTCACCTTCTATTTGCATCTCGTTTATTCTTTCCTATCCATGAATCTTTTTTCTTTATTGGAAAATCCTTTTCATCTACTTGGATTCTACCTTTCTTCTTTGGGTTCTCTAATCGTCTTTGTGGTCTCTCTTCATCCCAAATATGAAGTTCTTGTACTCTAACTTTGTTTCCCATGATTTTGAATTATTTAATTACAACATTATTACAAACCTTACATATAAAATAGTAACCATTTTGTTGTGAACCATGTAGGTCCATTACTTTACCACATTTACATACCATATTGTATTCCTTTCTTTTAAATACTATCAATAAAAAATCCCCTCAAAAATTAAGCGACGAGGTCACGCCCACCGATAACGAACTAACGAACGTCAATGAACGGAAAGGGATTATCAATTAAGTTTGCAAACCATAGCGATAATAAGATTATTAATACCATAATAATGAATTTAACGAATGATTTTTCTTTTATGTTTATTTTCATAATGTTCTCCTTGTTCATCCGGTGGGCATGCCGGAATGTTCCAACTCTCTTCAAAAAAGATATAACTACTTCCCTCTTCCCGCTTTCTTAATCCCATTATTCTTTATTTGTGGTTGGTTCTTGTTTAGTTTTACTTTTGTGTTGGGTAACTTCTTCCAATGTGAATTTGATTTCGGCATGGTTAATCCACCTATTAGATTCAAATCCTCTAAATGAAAGTTTATCGGTTGTGTTGTTTCTCCTTCTTCCATATTAATTTCCTCTCCCTGATTTTTTAGGTTGTAATTGTTTTTTAACATTGGTTCTCGTAGATGGTGCATTCTTTGTTGTCACCTTTGGATTTCCTTTCGGTTCGTTTCTACTACTGAAAAATTTACTACTCATACTATTCTCCTTTTTTTAGTATTACCCACAATATAAGATATATGAAACAAAATCCACCAAAAATGGTTATGATTCTCCATACTCTTGCATCTAGTCCTGTGTGTTTCTCTAACCCACTACATACCCCACCAAGATATCCTTGTTTGGGGAATCTATATAATCTACTTGTTCTCATTTCTTTCTAATTTGTCTTTCTATTAATCCTATAATACCACCATATATTATTAAATCGGGTATCTCTATTCTCATTGTTAACCACCCATGTAGTAATATGATTACATACCCCACATACCTAAAATTTACTATCCATTCTACCAAACTCCATGTCTTGGCTGATTGAATGAATTCATTGAATTTGTTTTTGAGTTTTTCCATCGTACACCTCGCTTAATATATCTCTTACAATAGCACAATCCTCGTATCTTTCTTCTTCCAAAAGATATTCCATCAACTCATCCAGTTGTATTCTTGCTATAAGATTTGTGATTGTTTGTTTTCGTATTTTTCCATTTCGGAAACAGTCTAATACCCACCCAAGAGAACGAATTCTCATTTCCAATAGTATATCGGTTCTATTGTTTAGTTTATCAAGATAATAAAACTCTTCGGGTGTCATAAACTTTTCTTTCTAATAAATATCTTTATCTTCTATTAAAGATTTCTTCGAAATGTTTCTTTGCCGATTCTTTTACCTCATCTATACACGATTTTTTCAGTTGTTTTTCTTTCAACTTTAATCGTTCTTCTCGTATATTATAGTGAAATGTTGGTTCTTCTTTTTTCATAATTTTTTATTTGATTTATAAATAATTCTCCTTGGATTTTATGACACTCGTAAGTTTGGTGCAAATCACCCTTTTCTAAATCAAAACAATAACTTGGATTACTTCTCATCCACATATCAAATGTTTCTATGTTATTTTCAAATTTTAAAAATCTATCCCCAAGATGGTCATTTAAAAACTTAGGTATTTCAAATTCATTTGGATAAAACTCAAAAGTCCACCAAAACCATCTTTTTACATATTTTTTTAAAAATAATAAAGAATCTACAAAATATTGCCAGTTTTGTTCTCTTAGTTCAATTATATCTTTTGTTATATATAATAAATTATTCATATACGCATCATCGTTTGGTTCAACGATACAATCGTATTCGGGATAATATTTAAATTGACAAAATCGTGTTTGTATATAAGCAGAATATAATCTTACAAGATGTGATGATTCAACTATAATCATATCATTTTCATCCCAATGACTACAATCTCCATAAAAAACATCTCTATGTTTTGACCAACCATACCCAGGACCACTTCGGTCCATATATTCTAAGTTAAATTCTTTTGCTATATAATCGAACCACCCATCATCGGTTCTTGGATGATTGGCATCATTACTATAAGAACACCCATATACCCAAAGTTTATTCTTCATTATTCTAATTGTTGTATAACATGGTTGTAATCTAATTCAACACCGTATATTTTTTTGTAAATATCAATATACATAAATATATCTTCTCTAAGTACCACTTGTATAAATTCTGAATAGTTTTTTGAGTTTTTTATTAATAGTTTTTTAAATACTTTACTTGATACATTTCTTCCATCTTTATAAGTTACATCTGAAATTATATTTTCTAACTTATATTCTTTTATCAAATAATCATATATATTTTCCGTATCTATATCTAATATTTTTATTTTATTTTTATCAATTTGTGAATTGAATAAAATTTTATGATATAAATAGATGTTACTTGCTTTGTGGTCTGATTTATAATCTCGAACATTAAACCCTGCGCTGAAAAACTTATTAAATTTTTGCTCAATCCAATAATTTATAATTTCGCTGAACGATACATCATTCCACCAATCACCATCATGAATCCACCAGTCACCAGTAAATCCCTTGGATATCATTTCATCATTTAAAAGTTTCAGTTTTTCTAAATTTGATTTATTTGGATAATTTGTAAAAATTTTTAAAAATAATTCAGATTTCAAATCCAATGGATTTTTTTGAGGATCACTCTTATCTTGATATAGTACATCTTGCATCAATCCTGAAATAAATTTATTCACTGGATTGCGTAAAAGAAAAATAAAATTTCTTGAAATATCGGTATTTCCATGAATTAAAGTATCCCAATCACGCTTCACCTCATCAAATTTATATGAAGAATTTTCATCATCTTTTAAAATAGTTAAATCGATTTGATTAAAATGTATGTTTGCTGCCCAAAATTCATTTGTTGATTCTATATCCATAATTTCTGGATATGTATGTGTTAAATCAAATAACCAAGATGATGCTACTTTTGGTAATGTAGCTATATAAAAATACTTTGTTTGATATAAAAAGCAAGTCAAACATTCTGATTCATTCATAATTTTATTTTCCATAATTTCCATACTTCATTTATTAAATAACTTGCCCAAATATAATGTGATTCTTTCGTTGGGTGATTTCGTTCTAAAAATCTACCACCTTTGGATTGTATGTAACTATACATACTTTCTTGTTTAAATTCGTATGGTAATTGTTTCCAAAGTGATTCAAAACATAATTGATTTTCATTTCTGCCAAATTTATCAATTTTCGTAGGTGATTCAATCTTTAAATTATTATAATCGTAAAATACATTATAAAAATAGTATTGAATATTGTGTTTTTCTAAAAATGAACTCAATCCAATTAGTTGATTAAAAGTTTTTATGTAAGATGGAATAAGTTCAGTTTGATTCAATACGAATTCATCTTCGGTTGTTTTTTCTCTATCATTCTCACCCCACTTATCATATCCTACCCACAATCTTTCTTGTTGATACTGGTTTCCAGTCCACCATTCTAATCTTGTTGGTGCTGTCCATCCAATTATAACAAATAGTTCATCTGATTCTACCCATCCTGTTTCCTCACTCCAACATTTTTTTGTTTCCAACCAATGAGAAACATCTCGCATAGTTTGACGATACATATAATCATTAGAAACACCCGAAGATGCGTTATTACAATCTACCCAATTCCAATGCTTCGAAACTATCGATGAAAATCTTTCAAGTTCTTTATTTTCCAATTCAGAACCCCATTCTACCGAACTACCATGTGTATATAGTATTGGTTTCATTTTGTTTTATTTTGATTTAAATTGATAGTGCGATGGTAACACATCTTTAAATATATAATCAATAATCAATTTATATCCATGTTGGTTTGGGTGATATATTGCTGGTTTTAAATCAGGTCTTCTATGCCCACATTCCCATAATGATAGTTCGTCATCTTTAATATTTTTTATTTCATATTCCTGAAGCATATCATTCATTGTTTTTTCGCCATAAGTAATATACACATTTTTATCTATATTCAAATGCTCACTTACATATTTTTTATCAACATATGGTTCAAATAAATCAAAACAAACAATATTCAAACCTAATGATTTAAATCGTTCTTGTAAAAAATAATAATTTGTTTGTGCGATATGTTCATACACTACATCATTGTATAATGAGATGTAATAATCTTGTATAAATTTTTCAGTAAATTCTCTTTCATTTTTTGTTGCAAAACTAAAATGGTTTTTATTATCTTCTCTCAATCCAAAATTACAAAATTCAAGAGATAATTTTTCCCATGCAATCATACCATTGAGCGGATTATCTCTGCTCATAACATTACTACCATCATGAAATCTATCCCATATATATGATAAGGAAGCGCTATTATCTCTTAGTTTTGAAGTAAATCCAATAACTACTAAATCCGTTTCAGTAAGACCTGATGTTATTGTACTTAATTCTTGGAATTGTGAATAATTATCACTTCCCTGCCTTCCATAATTAATTATCTCACATCCAGTTAATTCTCTTAGTGGTTTATTCCAAGATTTTTCCCTTCTCCATGCTTGTAATTGTTCACCATGCTCATCTCTACCAACTATTTCCAATTCGTGCTGATATCCATGTTCATCAATCCAATCATACGTCCCTTGGCCTTCTATCCAAGAATCGCCAAATAAAAATATTCTATTTATAGTTTTCATATATTTTTTGTTCTCTTAAATCTTTGTATTTCCAACTACCACCAACCGATTCATTATAATTTTTTATTCTATCTGAGTTAAATATCTCCAATCCTTTTTGTGCTTGTTCAGGTGTCATATACATATGCCAACCAATACATTCAAATTGGTCATCATCGTATAAAGTGTATTTATGTCTCCCATCGTGAATCATTGGTCTTGCCCATTTCTCAAACTTCTCATCGTTGGTAAGAATCATTCCACCTGTCCCAATGTTTAGAATTTTCTTGAAATGAAAAGATAATATCATATATGGATGAAAATATTGTTTGTACATATCCCTATAAAATGCAGTTGCAGCATCTACTATTGTTGTTTGACCAAGTATATACATTCCATCCCATTCCATATCCACAAATTTTGGTGTATTACCACTCAAAATAATTTGATTTGGAACTGATACATAAGTTCTTGCTGGAATTGTTATTACCTGATTGGTTATGTTTAGATAGTGTAATACCAACCTAATTGCATTTGAATTTGAATCACATGCAACTGCATACTTTGAACCACAAAAGTATGCAACCTCATTTTCAAAATGAGTTACCCAATCCCAACTATCATTTATTTCATATTTCATATTATTTGATTATAAATATTTTGTGCAATTTCTTTTGATGCAATATCATTTGGATGACCGGGGTTTCCCTTTTCATATTTATCATAATCGGTAAACATAAAATCTAATATACTATCATGTTCGTGTATTTTTAAAACATTTCTAAAAATTTCATCATTAAATTTCTGATTTAATACCGATGAATATTGGGGTGGCCAATCACTAAAATTGAATTCCATTCTATGATTACTATGACCATGTATTGTAAATTTATCTCCTTGATATGTTATTTTATTTTTATTTATTGCATCAATATAAAAATAAGGTATATTTAATGAATCTAAAAAATAGTTTAATTTTGTTATAGCAAGATATGTTTTATAAACACAAAAAGGAATATCAGAAAAAAACATAGATGCATCTTTATATTTTACATACTTTCCTTCATCTGTATTTTCAAAAATTAAAAAATCGTGTGGTTGGACTGTATCTAATACATTATATTTACCTTCTTGTATAGATGACATTAATCGAGAAACATCTGACCAGGCTACACCAACTATACATTCATTTCTTATTTGTGGATGATTCATTAATTCAATTATAATTGAATCAGAAATGTATTCATTACCACTACCACCTCTGGCTTTATTTCTTAACTCAAGACCAAGTAAATTTGATAAATAATAAGCCCAACTACCCTTTTCTTTCATATTAAATCCATCGGTAAATGAACAACCAGAAGTTATTAAATATTTTCTACCTTCCAAATCTATTTTCATATAACTTTTAAATAATTTTTACCAAAACTTCTTCTTCTAGCAAAGAATAAACTTTCCATAAACCAAGCCAAATCTTTACTTCTAATTGGGTCATGTGGATAGGTTACTGAAACCTTTTGATTGGTTTCTTTTAACTCCACTCCCATATCTAATATATATTCCAAAATATTATATTTGGTATTGATTTCGTAATCTTTTAACTCTCTTTGTTTACCAACCACACCACGATTTAATTTTGTCAAATCAACATAAATTTCGGTAGGTATATCATATCTACCCAAAAAGTGTTCAATCAATCCATACATTTTTTCATAGTGTTCTTCTAAATGTATTTTAAACAAAGTTCGGTATTGATTTGTAGATGCGGTTACTATTATAGGGCCTAATTCTGAAATTATCTCATCACCATTCACATACCAATTTTTTATTGTTTTACTCATATTTTCTTCTTGTTCTAACCAAAAAGAATCTGATTTTAAGAACTCTCTAAATTCTGTGTAAAACTTATGATACGGTATATCCAAATACTTTCTCATGAATCGTGCAATGTATTGTGAAAACCCACCGGTGTGCCATGTCATTACGAACCAAGCCAACTTGTAAGATTCTACCATATCATCCAAACTCATTGTGGATGTTTGAGTAACTATTTCAGAATATTCAGGTGCCTCATTATCTAATCCATTTGGAAAATAATCTAATACCATTTGTCCTTTGATATCAAATTCTTTTCGTTGGGATAAATTCATTTCGGCATTCTCCAATATCTGTGCCTGCCATACTTCTATACTATCGTGTTGTCCAACCTCAAATACTCCAAAAATAGTTTCTTCCCATGTTTGTTTTGTTTCTCCTGGTAATCCAAGAATCAACTCTACATTTAAAGGAACTCCATCTTTTCTACACTCATCAAAAATCTCATTGATTTTATTGATACCCATATTACTTCGTTTGATTGTGTTTAGGGTATTCTCATCCAAACTTTGTAAAGATATGGTTAATCCATTATTAAAATGTCCTGATGTGATTAGTTTCTTTGCGATTTGAACTACCTCTGATTGTTGGTTCTTTGCCCAACTCCAACCAGTTCGGTATGGATATCCATTATTAGATTGAACCTCTATTAACTTATCAACAATCATATTATCTCTATCCACAAAGATACCGAAGTTTGCATCGGCAACATCCATGTACCCAATCTTATTTTGGGACATCCATTCTATCTCATGGAATACTCGTGTAAGATTAAACTTTTTGATTTTAGAATAAGTTAATGAACCCCAATCACAAAAGGTACATTTGTAAGGACAACCTCGATTGGTTTCTATTACTGCGTTCCATTCTTTTTCTAATGGTAAGATTGAATCAAACACTCCTGTCAAATAAGGGGATGGTACTGAATCTAAATCATTGATTCGTTCTCCTGCACCATTATCTTTACAAACTCCATTTTGATTTATCAATAAACCACTATCATTTGTATAATCCTCACCTTTTAGGATTTTCTCAAGCAAAGATGCAACTATATACTCACCCTCACCTCTCACAACTATATCTGCAAAAGGCATGATATCTGAAAATATCTTTGGGTTGGTTATAGGTGGTTCTGGTCCACCAAATAAAATAATTGTGTTTGGATTTAATTCTTTTACTCGTTTGGCAAGTGTAAAGTTATAATTTCTATTCCAAACATAAGTAGAAAATCCAACTATATTACTTTTAGATAATTGTTCTGCGAGTTCCTGAATTGGTTCTCGTTTATATACCAACTTATCTAACTCTAAGTTTTCTTTTATATAATCTTTGGTTAAACAATATGACCATAGGATACCGACACTATAAGGTAGATAGGATGCAATCCCACCCGGACCTTGTTTAAAGTTAGGCTGTACCCACGATATTATTTGTTTTCCCATTACTTAGGTTTATATCCATAATCTTCTCCACCTTGTCCAACAAAATGTCCATTCCAAGTTTCCTCTTCATGTAGTTTGTGATGTGAGTACTCATTACTTTTATAAGTACTTCTATGTGGTGGATTATCTTTATCGGGTTCTGATGTTGAAATGTAATAGAAGAATCTGATTGCACATCTTGGTTTATCTTCGGGTGAATTTACACCATTTACTCTATGGTATGGACCATGTTTTACATTTTCGTTTAAAACAAATCTATTAAATTGTGGTGATATTGATTCAACCAATTTTGCATTAGGATTGATATCAATATTATCATCGTAGTATTGAATCTCGCCTCCCCACTCATCTTTCCAATCAGGTGTGATGTAAAGAAGTGAAGTTAGTTTTCTATGTAATCTGATTCTATCGTTCCAATTAAAATCATAATGACAACCAAGAGTTTTACCATTTCTGATAATTGAATATCCTGCACCAACTAAATGTGGGTCAGGTAACAAACCAACTATACCAGTCATTTGTTCCAACTCATATAAGAACTCACCTGAATGCATAATATCATAAGTTACTCGGTGTGCAGTTGGTAAGGAAATCAAATCATTGAACTCTTCCATACGAGAACCAGCACGAGTAAATACTGTCCATCCACCCTTGGGTGCGTTCATACATTCTTCATAAAGTTTGTATGCAGTTTCCTCATCCAAAAAGTTATCTATTTTGGTTCTACCAAAACCCCACTCGGCTTTGTTCTTTTCCCACTCTTGTTTTTTTATTATCATATTATATGAATTGTATTAGTGCACATCTTTTAAAATCACCATTTATTTTAGTTACCTCATGAATTACATTATGTTTAGTAAAATCTAAAATAGAAATTTGGCCAAAGATTGGTTTTACTATTTCTTTCTTTTCTATTATAAGTTCACCACCACACCCTTCTTCATAATCATCATTTAAATATATTAGTATAACACATTTATTTGATGTATCATCTGAATCTTTATGTGAAATTATTAAATCATCTTTTTCAAAACAAGTAAATCTACAACCAAAATGCTCAGGTAATTTAGTATTATAAAAATCTAAATAGAGTCTACTATAAATTTGATGAACTATATCATGTGATTCATCAGCGGGGTGAATAGTATATTCCATCCAAGATTGAAAATTATAATTAATTATTTCATGTAATTTTATTTTAATTTGTTTTAAAAATTCATATTGAGGATTCTCAGATACTAATTTATAAACAAGTTTTAAATAATTTTGTGTTGTATGGGGTTCTCCTAACTCAATAGAATCATCAAATTTAATATCATTATGTTCTTTATAAAGACCTTTTAAATAATCCAACGAATATTGATTTGGAATATTAGCATCTAATTGCAACATATTAATATTATTAATTTTTGAAAATTTATTAATAGATTTTAAAGAATCATAATAATAGGTTGAATACAAATCTTTTAGATTTACATTTATAAAACCATTGTCAAATAACTTATTTTTATAATGTTCTAAGTGTGGATTCATATTAATTTAGTTTCCTTATTTTTTCTAATAGAATTATGTTTACTGAATTGCCATCTATCATTGAAGTTAAAACTTAGTTCACCAATAAATGGAAATACCTTATCATATATATACTCAATAAAAAAATCAATGTAAACAGACTCATGTGGATGTGCACCAAAAGCAGTTACATAGCCTTTTTTTGGTCTATGTTTAGGTTCGTGACCTTCTAAATAACTAATATGTCCAAATTTTTCCATAGAATATTCATCGATACCACCATAATTAAAATTATTAGTTTTATAAAAATGAAAATTATTTAAATCAATCAAATTCCAAATTTTTTGTAAATAATTTGAAAAATCTTTCATTTGGTTGTAATTAATTATATTTGGTAAATATATTTCATCTTTTTCAAAAATGTGTCTGTTTTCAGCTAAATAAGAATAATGTGTAAATTCTCCCAAAACACCATTATCTAAATAACCTTCAAATACATCGTTCATTAAAAAGAAAGAATATTGTATATTAAGAGATTTTAAAAATGTTTGTAGGTCTAATATATTAGTAAGATAGGTTTCCAATCTATCTAATGGTTTATTATTTATTGGAGAATTTTTAATGAACTCCTTTATGTAATAATGAAGGTTTTTATTTTCAAATGAATCTAAATCGGAATGTTCAATATTTGCATAAACTCTATCACCAAAAATAGTTGTAAGAGATTTATATTTACCTATAAATTCAATTGGATATTCATTCTCTATCCTATTGAATGTATTATCTAATACAAATGTTTTTTCTATATGTCTGAAATCATCGTATATCTCATCACACAATTCTCTTGGTAATTCTATATGTAATCTATTTGGTTGCGACCATTCGGTAATTACATACATATCTTTTGGGTCTACACCACTTTCTATTAATTTAGATACGGTGTATATAACACTTCGTTTGGCATAATCAGCACCAGTTGAATCACAATGCAAATCAATTATCCTGAAATCATTTTTGTTTCCTTTAGTAAATTCTCTAAAAGACATAAACATAACTCCATAACTACAACCCGTATTAATTATATATTTCATCTAAGTTTTTTCAATTTTTAGAATTTGTTCAAATAAAATATTAGCAAGTAATGAATGATGTTCAGGATGTACATGATAATTCCATTCTCCTCTTTTATGTGCTTTCATCCAATCCCACCATGTTTTATATTCAGCAGGTGGAACTAACAAATTTTTCCACTCATTTAATATAATTTTATTATTACGAATCGGGTAATTTGACATTTGATATAAAGAGTTATCATCTTTTTTGTTCTTATAAAAACTTTGTATTCCAAAATAAGTCTCATCCAACTCATTTTTATCATCAAGTATCCATTGATATACATTATCACAAACTGAATCCAATAATTTCCAAGCACCAAATGTTTGATGATACCAAAGGTCAAATGTTAAATCCGGTTTTAATTCATCTATTTTTAATGATTGTTTTACATCGATACCCAAAATGTGTTTTGAATCAAAATCAACATCCATTGGATGTTTAACATATTGTTGTAATCTAGGTGTTCCAAATCTCATTGAATGTGATGTGTTTAAAATAACATAATCATCTTTATCAATATCGTTATTTAAAATTCTATCATAGATATCCAATAAAATATATTCAGAATTTTTACCAGCATGGCCTACTCTTGGATATAATTTTAAATCCATTTTTTGGGATAAGTAATCACCCCAAAAAAATGTTTTAGATGATGATTCTGTCATATCTGCTATATGTCCTGAATGAGAACACCCAAAAATATGTAATTTATTTTTCATCAAACCATCCCTTAATTAACAAATTATCAAATAACATTTCAACAATTCTATCCATACCTTTTGGTCCTGCATGTCCACCATCAGGTGACCATTCCACACCCCATTGATTAATAAATGAGTTCCATAAAATAGTATTTGTTATTTTATATTTATCCTCAATTAAATCATATAACCACTTACTCTTTATATTTTTAAAATCATACAATATAATTTCAGGTAAATCTTCTGTCATTGGATCTTTATCCCAAAATCTTTTTATGAAATTAAATTCTTGTTCACTTTCATAATAATTTTTAAAATCTAATTCATGTGAAACAAACGGAGAATATCCATCTACAATTATATGGTCTATATTTAAATTTTTTAAAAATAAATGATATGAACTAATTTCTCTTCCCCAATAAATCATGAGTTCTTCAAATTGTTCATATATGTAGGGTGGGAACTCATCGTTATTTTCACCAATTTTCCAAGCATTATTGTTGTTAGAATAATGTCTATGTTCGGGTACTTGTTCTAAAAAAAGTGCAGGGGTAGTATCTCTGCCCATTAAAGTTCTATATTGTGGTCCTAAAATATCCCAATCTTCGGGTTTCGGAAAGTCTGGTGAATATTTTTCCCAATCTATATATCCTAATGAATTAACAGATGCAGCAGGTAAAAACTTAATATTATGTGATTTTTCCCATACATCAGTTCTTACAAATGGAATTTCTTCATATTTAATTCTTCTTTGTAATTGTGATGTCTGAAAAATAAAAAAACATTCATCCAATATTTCTTTATTATTTTGAATGAATGATGTTGTTGTATTCTGAATGTGATACCAACCAACACTTGAAGTTGCTAAGTTTATTAATTTTAATCCAAGTATATTTGCTAATTTTACTGGCCAGGTTTCATCTAAATCACAATTTTGTCCAGAAGTTTGTGAACACCCATTTACTACTAAATATTTATAATTCTTCGGTATATCTTCCATAATTTATTTTTGACCAAATTCTTTCAAAATAATACATTACAATCATACCGGTCACATTCATAATGATTGCATTTTTTAAGTTTCCACTCCAACCTATTGATAAAATCAAAAAGGAATTTGTGGTTGCTAAAACTCTCCAAGATATGGTTTTTACCAAATGTCTTTTTTTGGTTTCAACTACTCTCATTACCAACTGATTTCCCAATCTTTGAATTCAGAGGCAATACAATCTATTTTGTAATCTTTTCTACCACCAACTCTTTCTTGGATTTTGTTTTTTGCGGTGTTTCTAATACCATTCAATCCATGGGTAAGTAATAATTTATTACCTGAATCAATCCCATCTCTTGCATTAGATTCATTTGACCAAATATGTAAATTCATTTGAGAAAGAACTACTACTGCCCTGATAAACTCTCCATCCACTTCGTAATCTCCTGATTTTAAAATCAAATCAATATCATGAACAATATCTTTAATTTCTTGTCCATATTCTACTTTGTTTTCAACTATGAAAACTTCTTTTAACTGAATGATTGATAATCTATCAATCAATTCTCCCAATGTGGGTAAATATCTTCTTTCTGCCATATTTTTTAAATTGTAACTACACCCTTTTTCTGAACTACTATTGTTGCGTTCTCATTTGCATATTCAATACTTCGTTCTATATCTTTTGTTTTTAAATAACTCACTACTAATGATGCCATGAATGTATCACCGGCACCACTCAAATCTCTAACCTCAATATCTCTACTCACCGGGAATGTTTTTCCATTATACATTGCACCTCTTTCAGACATGGTTACAATTAACTTATCTTTCCAATCATCGTAATTTTCACCCTTACATTCTTCCCACTCTACCTCATTTATCTTAATAAAGGTATAACCCATCATTTGTTTGGTGATGGGTTTTTTGGTATCAATAAAAGTTAGGGGATGTGATTTGGATATAAGTTCTACATCATCGTATGTCAAAAATCCTTTATCATAATCAGATACAATTACTGCATCGTAATCTGAGAAAGGTACTCGTTTAACATCAAATGAATTGGAAACTTTATCGTTTGAATCTATACGAAGTAAAAGAGCGTTAGATTTCTCTTCTACATATCTTCTTTTGGTAATTTCCTCTCTATTGGTAATTAATTCAACCTTATCCACTTTGAGTGATTGTAGGTTTGCAACAACATTACCTGCCATACCTTGATTGGTAACAGTTCGAGATGGTTCTAAAATAGGAACTGGTCCTTCAGGACACAATCTACGAGTATAACCATAAACAAAAACATCGGTGCAAGAATCACCTATTACTAATACCTTCATTCTTAATCTTTTAAATCTACATAATATGGAGAATGGGTTAATTCATAATAAAGTTGCATCTCACTTTTAATATAATGAGAAAGTACTGATTTGGGAGAAAATACCCCCGAAATAGGATTTAATATAAATTTTTCAATAAAAGGTTCATATAATACTTTATTTGATTGTATAAATCTACTTAAAAATTCTTCGTTTTCATATATGATATCATCACCCCTTAACTTACATATTATTTTTTTAAATTTATCAGTTGATAAATCATTTAAATTTATTATTTTTATTTTTGTTTTATCTTGGGCGTTATTTATCCAATTTTTATAGTTAACTAGATAATTCTCAGTATGAATATCTTGTAAAAGCATATCCCACCGTTTTTCAAGTAAATAATTAAGTACTAATGAAATTTGATGACTTGGAATTGATTGTAATTTAGATAAATCATTTATACTATCTGCATTTACAAATCTAAATAATGTTTTTATATCACCATCTGATAATTTTGTGTAATATCTTATTTCATCACGAGTAGTTTCATCATTACCCATGGTTTGAAAAAGAATCATTAAAACTTGAACCGTACCAGATACAAATCTTTCTATCGGATTTCTTACTACGAAATATAAATCTTTAGGATTATTATAAAAAAAATCATTAAAATTGGTTACATCACAATATTCTAAAAATTCTTTTGTATTTCTATATTGTTTAAATTTGTTAACTTCTTTGTGAGCAAATTCATTAGGATTATCTCGTAATGCTTCAAATGAACTCTTTACATAGTAGTTAGATAAAGTATCGGGTATTAAAGTTCTATAATCATCGGCATCATGTCCCATTTTTAGAAATAAATCCATTTGTAAATTATCTTCCCATTCCGATTTTGGCATTGATAACACATGGGATAAGAATCTAGTTCCTACTTTTTTATAATTTATTATTATTCCATTTTTAAATGGATTTATTGTAGGATTGAAAACATAATCACTAACAAAACTATTTTGGTTAATATCTAACATAATTTAAAATCCATTATTTTCTAAGTAATCAAATAATTCTTTGACCCTTTGACAAATTTCATAGTTTTCGGTTTCCAATCCCCAATCCATAATTTTTGTCAGAGTTTCATTAACTCCATCTTTTTTGACTGAGAAATCGAAGGCCTTTTGGTTTCCTCGTATTTGAGTTTCAACCCTAAGACAATGTATTTCATCTACATCATTATATAACAATTCCTCACACCCAACAAGAAGTTCTGGCATGAGTACATCTTTTCCTTTACCCATAGTCCATTCAAAGATATCATTTTTACCGATATGAATTGTCAGTACTTTTTTAGGTTCATCCATTTAACTCAACATTTACTATTACTGATGTTAGTGATTCTTGAGAAGATTTTTCGGGTATGATTTCTTTGATTGCCCAATCAGATTTTAAATATCGGATTGTACCACCAACATTTAAACACGGTCCACCTTCAAAATCAAACATAGTAAGTTCTCCTTTATCATTATAAGAATCTCTTACAATAATGGATTCTCCCATTATTCTTAGTTTGTTAGGTGATATTTTTTCTATAACTCTATCTTGTCCAAAACGATTTTGAATAATTTCCATAACTATAAGTTTTTTTTCTTGACCTTGAAATAATACTCAATCATATCTTTCATCCTGGTCCCATTTTTTTTATAATACAAATCGATATATCTACGAGTTGCCTCAATCTGATTAAATCTACTCATGGATTTAATTACCGCAATAAGTTTTTTATAATCAGGGTTTATGAACATATCAACAAGGTTCTCTACATATTCTATACTAAATGGTTTATGAATTGTCTCCATGTTAATAAATATATACAAATTAAAATAAATGTTCTAATCCCTTGGTGTTTGCCCTTCTTAACTGAATATCTATTTCAGAATAAGTTGTTGCCTCTTTTACTTGTTTTTTATACCACCAATAAAGGTCTTCAATAGTTCCTTTGCCTCTTTGTTTTTTTAATGATTTTTCCCATAAATCAGTTTCTCTTGTTAATGAGAATTCTATTCTTAATTGTTCTCTTAATTGATTGAGTATATTGAGTTCATTTTTATGGGCTTCTTCCATCAACTTTAAAGCCTTAACTCGTTTCATTCTGGCAGAATCTTCTGCTGCCATTTTACGATTATGTTCATCACTACCAATATAGTTATTATATGCCTCTTCATATATACGAACTGCATCTTCTCTACATTCTTTTGCTTCTCCAAACATATAAGAATAATCAAAATCACCATTTCTGATTTTTAATAGAAGTGGAGCATTTGCTTTTAAAGGTCTATTCTTTCTACCTTTTGTAAACCATCTAAATTTATTATATCCCATAGTTTTAAGTTTTAATGTTTATACAAAGATACTAAAAAATATTGAACTATCCTAATAATCCGAAAAGAAATATTCTTCCAATGTTAGTTTGAAGTTTTTAAATCCTATTGCTGCATTCTCATGCCAAGTATCTATATTACCATCATCACTCACCCATTTAAAGGAACGAAATGGAATATCTCTTTCTTTACAAACTTGAGCAAGTGCATAACATTCCATATCAACAATATCACATTTATCAATCATCTCTAAATATTTCTGAGCATAATCGGTTCGTGTATTATCGTATATTTGGTCAGTAGTGAAACATTTAATATCTGAGGTGGATAATTTTATTTCACACAAATCAGTTTCGGGTGTACATCCATATTCTGCAAATGGTCTTACATCTATATTATTATAAACACTACCAACTTCTAATACTTCACCTACTTTGTGATTTTTAAGATTTCCACATGAACCAAAGTTTATAACAATATCGGGTTCTTCATTCCATAAGATTTCTGTCATTTTTGATGCTGCATTAATTTTTCCAATACCAACTTGGAAAATTGGAAGTCCAAATATTTGTTTTATTCCACCATGTTCCAATGGTGTTGCAGAAATCAATATTACTTTTGTGTTTGGGTTTTTCATACTTCTTATGGTATTGTTAATTCCAATCCATCTAAATTGGGATAAATATGTATTTGACAACTCAATCGAGAATTATCTTTTCTATTATCAACATCATCCAACATCATATCCTCAATCACACCAACTGAATTCATAGGTCTTTCATTATCTATATAAACATGACAAGTGGAACATTCTCCACATCCACCACATTTACCATGAATTAGTTCGTATGAACGAAGAGCCTCCATCAGACTCATATTCATATCGGTTGGAATATTATATTCTTTACTATTAACTTTAATCGTTATCTGATTCTCCATAACTTATTAAACATTTTACATCGTGTCCTTTTTTAAGACCAATATCAATTAAACAAAGTTTATCAATCACCTTATACCCTGCCATCTCACATAGGAGTTCGGATGCGAACATAGTTCCACCTGTTGCATAAACATCATCCACAATAACCACATTACCTTTACCTGGTTTCATTTCTATCATATCCTTACCATACTCCAAATCGTATTCTACTGCATGGAGTATATCTTTGGTATTGGGTAATTTACCTTCTTTACGAATTAGTTTTACACCACCACCAAATCTCATGGATAAAGCAGATGCAAATAGAAATCCACGAGATTCAATTCCTACCCAATAATC
>Ga0222714_10002270_pt1 | contig 20557 bp, 6 predicted proteins | sample C33_3DmetaG_FD_165048 | JGI IMG/M metagenome (GOLD analysis project Ga0222714, IMG submission 165048) | Estuarine water microbial communities from San Francisco Bay, California, United States - C33_3D | ecosystem: Environmental > Aquatic > Marine > Unclassified | place: USA: California...
TCAAGGGAGGCCGCGGCGGTCATCTTCAAGTCCAAGGACGGGCCGAAGGTGCAGTACATGCCCATGCTCGGCGGCTTGTTGAAGAAGCTGCGCAACTCGGGCGAGCTGGCCTCGATCAACGCGCACGTCGTGTACGACACCGACCAGTTCGCCTACGAGCTGGGAGACAACGAAAGCATCACGCACAAGCCCAGCCTTGGCAGTAGCCGCGGCAAGCCGATTGCTGTTTATGCAATCGCCAAGACGAAGGACAACGCCATCTACCGCGAGGTGATGTCGGTTGCCGAGGTCGAGAAGGTGCGTAGCGTCAGCCGCGCCAAGGACTCGGGTCCATGGGTCCAGTGGTGGGACGAGATGGCACGCAAGACCGTGATCCGCAGGTTGTGCAAGCGCCTGCCCTCGAGCGCCGACGTGGACCAGTTGCTCGACCACGACAACGAGACGTTCGTGCAGCAGCCAGCCAAGGCCGAGGTTGTGGTGACCGATGCACCGCTGTCACGCCTGAAGGCCGCACTCACCGAAGCACCTATCGAGGAACTCACCGATGCCACAGCCCAGCCAGCAGACGCAGGATCCGAGCCGATTGCTGACACCGAGTGAGGTCTGCGCCCGATGGGCACTGTCTCCGCAAACGCTGCGCAAGTGGCGGATGCTGGGGGCAGGCCCTCGGTGGATCAAGCTGGGCGATGCACGCAACGCCTCGATCCGCTACCGCCTGAGCGACCTGCTCGAATACGAGCGGGCAGGCGAACCGCAGGAGCAATAAAAAACCCCAAGGCTCTCGCAAACCTTGGGGCGACACCTGCGCCAATCCCCCCGGATTGGCAACCCGTGAGCAGCTTACTGCTTGGGAGCGGTGTCGCCAGTCTTCTTGCCCATGATCCCCACGATCAGGCCCATGATGACGCTGACGATGGGCTTGGCCAGCGGACCAAGGAACCGCGTCAGGAGCGCGATCAGGGCGATCTCAAGGATGGTCAAGGGGTTGGTCAGCAGGCTGCTGCCAGAGCCGCTAGGATCGGCCTGCGCGGCCTGTTCGGCTACCGCCTGCGCCTGCTCGACGGCGGCGGAGATCGTGTCAGGACTGACGCAGGAGGACACCACAGGGGCAAGCAGGAACAGGAAGTGCATGGCACCCACCATCCCTGCCTGCCGCTAGCTCATGGTCACTGCTTGCTCTCGGGGCTGGCCCTGCCGGTGATGAGTCCGCGGTAGTAGTCGTAGCTGCTGGTCGGAGTGACCTTGCCAGCTTCCACCTGAGCTTCGTAATCCAGCGGCTTGACGAACGGCCTCGTCGGGAACTTGGTCAGGTAGCCCATGAGCGTGATCCAGTCGTAGATCTGCTCCTCGCCAAGCTCGCCGCTGCGGATCCACTTGTTGGCGCTCTTGGCTGCTTCGCTGACGGCACCGCTAACCATGGAAACCGCGGGCGCGATGTTCAGCCTGTCGTTGTAGGGCTTGTCATCAAAGCCGTTGGCAGCAAGCTCGGCAACCTGACCGACAACCGGGACCGACTGCATCGAGGGCTTGATGGCCACGTCGTAGAACATCCCGTCGATGTAGCCGTTGTCATCCTCGTCCTCCCAGTCATCGGTGGCAGCTCGCTTGAGAAGGTCGTTGATGAGGCTCGGTGCAAGCCAGCACAGCAAGTAGATGTAGACGAGGCCAGCAGCCTTGGACGGCAACCCGAGGTCGCTGCGGATGTATTTCTTCCACTCGCCACCGGCAAGCTGCGCAAGGCCGTTGATGTAGCCGAAGAACTGCGTGAACACGCGCACCTCGGCGGGCTTCACTTCGATCTTGGCTACGTCCTCGGGACGCTGGCTGTATTGCGTCAGCGTTACCGTTTCGCGGGCGCGACGAACGGCTTCAGCGTGAGCTTCGGCGTTGTTCTTGTCGGCACCCATGGAACGCATGGCCTTGTTGTACGAAGCCAGCCACACGGTGATATCGATGAGGTTCTGCGAGACCTTTTGCAGAATCATCATCGAGGAGCGCACATACGTCATCGTCGTGTTGAACGCGCTCGGGTTCTCGAAGATGCGCTTCATCTCCGTTTCCGCGTCAAACATGGTCAGGCGCAGGCGCTCAGCCATGATGCCGTCCGAGTTGACGATCACGTCGATGACCTTCTTGGGGTTGTAGAGGAACTGGGCAACCGCCTTGGCGTAGGTAATCGGGCCAGCCTTGTAGATGCCCGTGGGGATGCCCGTGATGTTCTGCGCCGCGTTGAGCACGTTGAACCCAAGGGCCTGCATGGCAACGCTGGTGCGAAGGCCAGTGAAGACCCTGCCGCTTAGCTGCCCACCGAGGGGCGGCTGCGTGATGCGCTGAGTGGCCACCACGTTCAGCCATGGGATCAGCGTCTTCTTGATGAAGCCGCGGTCGAAGCGGTTCATCGCCTCGTTGAGCCGCTCGTCGTTGGCGATCTTGAGCACGTCGTTGATGGCCGGGCCAAGTACCGAGTAGCGCAACTCCTCGTCAATCGCCTGCACGACCAACATCGGGTCCATGATGCGAGGCTCCCTCACACCCTGAACACGCTTTTTGGTCATGCCGTCCGCAGCCTTTGGCCTGCGCTGGCGAACGTCCTGCTCCAGCTCCGTAAAGTTCTCGATGTCGCGGCCCTTGCTGCTGACGGCAGGGTCGATCTTGGAGGGGATGTACCCGCCCTTGTAGGTCTTGACGGTGCCGTCCTTGAACCGAATCGTGAACGAGTCAGGCGGGATCAGGTCAAGGTAGTCGCCAGTTTGCAGCTTGTGCGACGGCTGGACGTAGTTCTCGGTGACCTGCTCGATCTTGTCCCACATGCTCTGAACCCAATCGAAGTCAGCCTGCGTGAGCGTGCCGTCCGCGATGAACTCCTGCACCGCAGCTATGAATCGGCTGGTGTCGGGTTCGCCGGTCACTTCGTCGATGGCTCCCCAAGGCTTGCCCTTGTCGGGATGGCCAAGCTCGGTGATCTGCCTGCCGGTCAACAGGCGCTCGAGGTTGTCGCGGTTGCCCATGTGCAACAGCATCCCGAGGATCTCGGCCTTGCCGCTGTGGCCACGGTCACGGCCAAACGTGTAGCCGAGGTGCTTGGAGTAGATCGTAGGTCCGCCCGTGTAGAGCGCCTTGCTCAGATCAGCCAGCTCCTTGATCTCCTTATCACGGGCAAGCAAGTACTCGCTGGTGGCATTCTGGATCCTGCGCCAGATGTTCTTGGTGAATACCCCAGCCTCAAGGCCGAAGGTCAACTCGTCCATCTTGTTGCACCAGTGCTGGATGCGGGTCACGCAGGAAGCCATGTCCACGATCTGTACAGCCAGCTTCTCGGCCTCGGTTTCCTTGCCGGTAGTGCCGGGTAGGACCGGGTCTAGGCCGATCTTGACCAAGCGGTCGGTCATCAGGTCAACAACTTCGCCAAGAGCCTGACGCTCGCCTTCCTTGCCGACCTCGAGCCTGCGCTTGGCCTCGTACCACAAGCGATCCACGGCATCGGTGACTGCTTGGAACTCCTCGACGGTTAGCTCGCGGTAAGGCCGAGCGTTAGCCTTGGCATCCGTGATGAGGCCCTCAAACTCGGCGTACAACTCGGGGTTTGCTTCCTTGAACCGCTCAAGGCGCTTGTCGATGCCATCGACTTCGACACCCATGCCGTAGGACGCGAGGATGGCCTTGGCGACGTTGACCAAGTCCATGTCGCGGGTCTTGCGCAGCTTCTCCGTGTCCTTGGTGAACTTGCGGTAGTCATCCAGCTTGTCGGCAACGAAGTCCTCAAACTCCGCAGCCTTCTTGGTCAAGGCGTGCAGGATTAGCTCCTTCTGCTGCGCACGCACGACTTCCGCGAGGTCCATCTTCTTGACGGCTTCCTGCGCATCACGGCTAGCTCGAGCTTGCTGCTGGCCATAGCGGTAGCTGCTGACCTCGCCCACCTTCTTCGTGGCAAGGGTCTGGTCAGCGTTGCGCTCAGCAGCCTTGACCAGATCGCGCACAGGCGTGATCGGACCACTGATCTTCCTGCGCTCGCGGGCAATCGCACGCTGATTGTCGCGCAACTGCTCGTTGGTGGCATCAATCACCTCGGCCAGCTTGGCTTCCTCAGCCTGACGAAGCTGCGCACGCAACGCTTCGCGGGTCTGCTTGAGTTCAGCGAGCTTGGCGGTTGCCTGCTCAACCTGCTTGACGGCGGCGGGCGACAAAGCGTCCACCGACTTGCGCAAAGCCATGTCCGTGTGCCGCAGGACCGCGGCCAAGAACTGCGTGCGGGTGTCGTTGTTGATGGCACGCTCGATAGCCCGCTGGCGCTGCACCGGGTTCACAAGGTCGCCATGCTCCTCAAGCATCCGCTTGTCGGTGCGCTCCTTGATCTCCTCGGTCATCGGCTTGGCATTGGCCAGCGCAGCCACGAACGTCTTGCCGTCGGGGTAGCCGTACCACTGCGCAACCTCGCTGGGGTCCAAGCCCTTGCGGTTGGTCATGCCGCGCAGGTTGGTCAAGGTCTTGCCCTCGGGCAGCAACGCCTGCGTCATCCTGCTGTTCAGCTTGTAGTTGCTGCCAGCGTTGCTGACGGTGCCGTCCTCGGCAACCATCTCGCCAGTCTGGAAGTGGCGCATCGCACGGTAGATCGGCTCCATGCGAACCTGCTCAGCAACCTGCTCACGCACCTGCTCGCGCAGCGTGTCGTGGCGCTTCTGCATCTCGCGCATGGCAGGAGTCTCCGCGCCTGACAGCCACTGCATGTCGCTGATGGACTTGCCGGTGACGTTGATGACGGCCTCCTCGACCATCTCCTCCCACATCTCTTTGAGGGCACCGAGGGTCTCAGGACGCATCTGCGCCTGCTCCGCATCGCTGTAGGGGAACTGGATGTTCCGCACCATCATGGCGCGGTCGATTTCCTCCTGCGAAGCCAACGCTCGAGCAAAGATTTGCTCAATCTCGCTCGTCGGCAGGATCAGCTCGCGGCCATAGTTCTGCCGGTACAGAGCCTTCAGCTCGGTCACGATGTCGTTGTAGGTCTCGCGGAACCAACGCAGCATCCGCTTGAAGATGCCCTCAAGCTCAACGCTGGGAGCCTCGCCCTTGGCCAGCCAGATCTCCCACGCATAGGCCGTGTTCTCATGGTACGGCTTGCGCTGCTCAAACGTCATGTTGCGCCACGCGGCAAGGCGCTCGTCAGCCGTAGCGCCGGGCACCTTCAGCCACGCCAGCAACGTGTCAAAGTCCTGCGCCAACTTCGGCGGCGCATCGCCAGCCAAGGCGAACCGCTCGAGCATCACGAAGTAGTAATGCCACATTTCGTGCATGACCGTGTCCGACTTGCCACCGGACATGATCGCGGACACAAGCGTGCGAGGGTCAAACGTGCCGCGCTGCTTAGGCGAGAACAGCGGCAAGCCTTCGCTGATCTTGTCCAGTAGCTCCGGCGTTACGTCAAAGCCAAGGTGCTCGCCAATGCCTTCGACGTTCACCATCTTGGACTTGGTCTTGCCAAACTTGGCAAGCAAGTCGTTGAGGTAGTTCGGCATGATCTTGTCGTAGAAGGCTTTCATGCCTTCGCCGCCAACTTCGAGGTCAACGCCTTCAAGCTGAACAACGTTTATTTTCTTGCTTGTCTGCGCCGCTTGCTGCGACTGATATTCTCCAATGATTTTTTCATTGGAAACAACAAACCAAGTTGGGTCAGGCAAAAGCCCATAAGGCCCTTGGCTCCCCATGGACAGTTGCCGCGCAATCAGTTGGGATTCCATATTTTCCAGCCCATATTGCGACTGGTATTGCTCGCGTGACATCACTGTCGGGCGCATGGACTCAGACGTAAGTTTCTGAGCGATTTCACCGCCGACATATTCATGAAGTTTGTCAGGAGAAACCTTTTGATCAAAAATCTCTCCGCCATTTTTATTGAGAGCAATAAGGGCATAATTTTTTTGATTGTAAAGGATTTTGGATATTCGCTTAGACAGGTTGTACCTTTCCGCATTCTCCGCGCCGTTGGTAAACGCAACGCGGTCGTAGCCGCCTTCCGCGGCAATGAGCATGACCTTTTTCAAGGCAAGCTCGACCCAGCCCTTGGTGGTTTCTACGAAGGGAGCGCGAGGGATCGCCGCTGTAACATTAGACATTTGCTGATAGAGAGCATCTCTAGCACTAAATGCTTCGTCTTCTTCTTGCCTAAGCCGGACGTATTCCTCGTCAGCATTCAATGTTTCACGGTACAAGCGAACTGCCTCATCTTTGTTTGGCGCAGCAAGTGCTTGTTCAAACGTTCCAATGCCCGTGTTTTGACGGACAACTGCTAGGCGAGCGATTCTGGCTGCACGCGCTGCTTTTGCTTTTTCCTCTGCTGCGGCAACAACTTGCGGATCGGGAGCTTTTGCATCAAACCCACGCTCTCTTCCTTCTTGCCCCCAATCGCTTTGAACCTCTTCAATGAAGAGCACGCGCTTGCCGTCGGCATCGACGCGGTCATTCATGCGCAGGTGAGCAAGAACGTTGTCGCGTTGCCAATGCTGGTCATTAATAAATCTAGGTTCTCTGGCCAATGCCTTGACTCGTTCTTTGCGCAGCTCGTCGCTGGCCTGAGACATTTCATCACGCGATTCTTTGTCTTCCGTGTTGGCCATGGCGTAGGCCAAGGACTTCAAGCGTGCGTCGATTTCTGAAACCGACATAGGCCCGCTGGGAGTGGGAAGTATCAGCAAGACTTCGCGGTAATCCTTGCCGTTAGGAAGAACATACTGACCAAACTTAGCTGGAGAAATATTTAGACTTTTGTCGAGCGAATCACGCTTTGCTCGCAAATAGCGAAGCTCATCTTCTAGTGCCGATAGTTTTTCAAGATTTTCTTTTCTATCATTAAAAAGCCTATCAAGCATTGCGTCTGGATTTCCAACAAGCGGCTGCAAATATGGAAACGCATCAACTATGCGCTGCATCTCGCTAGGAGAACCAGAAAAGTTTGTAATCGCAGTTCTAAAATATTGTATGTTTGTTTCCAGAGCGTATAGTTCATCAGCTTTTTGGCGAATGGCGTTGCGTGTGTTTACATATTCAGGAACATCTACGCGAGCGCCAAGTATTACCGCCTCCACCTTCACGCCATTGCCCTGCAAGAACGCAACCACCGCCTCCTTGGTGACCTTGCCTTCCTGCATGTCCAGCCACTCGTTGAGGCCGGACCACTCAACCTCGGCCTGCTTGACCGTGCCCTTGTTGACGAGACCGCGGATCTGATCCTTCCAGCCGTTGGCAGGCAACGCCTTTGCCGTGACCGCGTCCATCGAGCGCAGCAACGCGGAGTAGAAGCCGGGGTTGGGGCCGTCGGCTAGCTGGCTAAGCACGTCACCGCGCTGCTGGCTCAACTGCTGCGTGAACTGACGCACGACCGCGGTGCGCTCGGTATCCAAAGAATACGTCGTGAACGGGATGCCGTTCTTCGTCAGCAGATCCTTGGTTTCCTGCGTAGCGTCCTGTGGGATCACTGCGCCAGCGAACTCGTTCAGGTTGACCGCACGCTGCGGCTTGGCCTCGAAGTACGGCACAGGGGCCTTCAGCAGCGCCTCCGCGGCTTCTACGCCAAGCTTGAGGGCCTCAACGGGAATCTTGGCAGCATCGTAGTATTCCTTCGCCAGTTCCTTGCGTAGCTGCTCTACGGTGCGCGTCTTGCGCGTGGCGAACTTGGCGAGGGCACGCATGGCCCCGTCGCTAGCGTCCATTCCTCCATACTTAGAAAAGCTGCGTACGGCATCCACATACGTTCCGAGCTTGTCGCTCGTTATGTCAGCAGCTTTGCTGTATTCGGTCTCGTCAGTGATGCTGCTTTTTGCAGCTTTTCTCATTTGCTCCAAAGACTCAAGGCGCTCGGAAGTAGCGGCACGAACGCTGCCGGGCGTAACGCCAAATGGCATCGTTTCGGCTCCAACAATGTTCTCGGGCCTAGTCATGTAATCAACAATGTTGTCAAGCGTGTACGGCACGCTTCTACGTCCAAGCGTTAGATATGGAGCATCAAACTTGCTAAAAACCTTCTTTTCGGACCACTTACGAAACTCAATCTCTCGGTCGGCAAGCTGTTTGTTTACCATCTCCCTGTTTGCATAAACGTCAGGCTTTCTGCCTTGGCGCAACGCAAAATACATCTTTTCAAAAATCATCCCAATGTTTCTGTTTTCAATGGTTGTGTTTGTCAACCTAGCCGCTTCTTCAGCGGTGTATCCATCGTCAATAAGCACCTTGGAGTATTCATTAGCAAATGCCTGCTCAAGCTGCGCAAGTTCAGGCAACTGCGCCCTATCGCTTGGCTCCGCGTCTTTATCGGCCTTGAACCACGCGGCAAAAACAGGGCGGACGCGTTCAAGGGCATCAACAGAAAGCTGAAACTCGAACTGTGGATCAGAAAGTATTGGCGTAACTGTTTCTCCCTGAGAGCGCAGCCAAAGCGCCTTGGCAGCAGTCGAGTTGAGCCACTTCTTCAACAGTTCGCCAGCGTTAGGTCTGCGGCCAGTTAGCTCCTCAACAAAGTATGCAAGCTCGTCGCCAAACTCCTTGCTGACATCCTTGACCTGATTGTAGAGCGCGTCAGCATCCTTAACCTTTGGCTTGCGCCATTTGGGATCAGGAAACCTCTGCGAATACGCATCCGACGTGAACACCGGCTCCCGCGCCGGGTCGATCATGCTCTTGGTGCCGATGAGCGTGATCTCGCCAAAGCCGCGGACTTCGCCAGCTTCCTCGGTCACAACGCCAACGCTAGGCACGGCAAGGCCACCAATGCCGTCGGCAAAGCGCAGGTTGTCGGCAGTCAGGTTGTGGACAGCCATCAGCCGTGGCCGCGCTTCTTCGCCAAGCTGCTCAAGTATGCTCGGGCTTTGCAGGTTGAAGCGGCGCGACAGCGGGATGATGTTGCCTTGTTCGTCGCGGGTGATGGGGTCGGCGGATTTGATCTGTTCGGGAGCAAACACCACCTTGATGTCATCAAGAGGGCCACCGTCGTAGGTATTCTTGATGATGACGCTGTCGTTGCCTTTGGCCTGAGCTTCCCTAATGATGTCGTAATAGGTTCGGTCTCGATACTGCTGGCCCTGCTGATCGTGAACGAGCGGGTTCTGCATCCGCAGCTTTACGCGGACGGTGGCAACATCGGTCACGGATTCAAAATCCGTCATCCCGACGCTGGCCTCAAGTTGCTTGCGAGCTTGCTCTACGGCCTGCAAAACATCGGCTTCGTTGCCAAGCTCATCAGCTCTGAACTCAACGTCATCAAGAATCTTGTTGGCATATGCGTAAATGCGTTCAATAAATGCGTCTGGATTAGCTTCATCCATTGCATCCGGCGCAAACGCGCTAGCGCCAAGGTCACGCTCAAAGTCCAGACTTTTAGATGTGCCAGCAGGCACAAGGTTGAAGATGTTGGCAAACGCAGATTGAGTAGCCGCCGAAACATCTGCGGCAGATTCTGGCCTTAGAGTCTTTTGCCCGTAAGCGCGAGCCGTTTTGTTGGATCCAAAGAAGAATCCAAGCTCGGCGCTTGCAGCGCGGGTGTTCTTGCCGCGCATGGCTGGGTCAAACTGACCACCAGCAAGCGCACCAAGTGCTAGGCCATGCTCACCTTCTTGGTTGTACCCAGCCGCCTTCGCCGCTTGATCCACCATCCGCTGCGCAGTCTCCATGTCACCGCGCTCGACCGCGGCCATGTAGTCAGCGTCTAGCTTCTCGACCTGCTCAAATATGTTCGCGCTCGCAGGATCAAACGTGCCGCGGTTATTGACGGACTTTATTTGGGTGGGGTTGAAGGCGACGTAGACATCGCCCATATCGCCAGTCATGCCAATGCTGTCATCAATGTTGCGAATGATTAGGCCATCATGGCCAGCGTCCTTGGCCATGCGTATAGCTCGCCCCATTTCGACAGCGTCAACAATCTGTTGACCGGGCTTTAGCTGATACTCAAGCGGGTTTTGAATGCTCAAGTACGCTTCGACAACTTCACCGAGAGGCTCTTCGCTTATGATTTCGCCATAAGCACGCTCGTAGGTGTATTGCTGCGCAACATCGGGGTTGCTCGAAAAAAAGATTCCTCCTTCGACTTCGACTGCTTTGCGCAAATCGAAACGCTTGAGGTTCTTGGTAATGCTGCCGTGAAACAGCTTTAGCGGCTGGCCTTGCTCATCCACCACCTTGCTGTCGCCAAACCACGCCTTGAACTGCGGCGTGTCGGTCTTGCGCTGGCCTAGCGAGTCGAACAGCTCGGCTGGTTCGGCACCGACCTGCGGCTCCGCAGCAGGTGGCCTTTGCTGCAAGTTCTTGACTAAAATCTCAGGCAAAATGTCAACTACCTGTCCATCGCGGGTAGTCCAAACATGCTTGAGTTTATCAATCGTTACTTCTGTTCCTGCACCAGCAGCCTCTTGCAAAGCTGCCGTGTCGGCAACAATCATAACGTCTTTGTTTTTAGATAAACTGAAGAACGGGCCACCGGGTTCCCCAGTTTTTGTTGGCCCAAAATAAACAACTGGCTTTTGAGTTTTGCCATAGCCGCCTTCCTTCGGACGCACCAAGCCGGACTCAATCATGTCCTGCACTTGATCCATAGAAGTTAGCCGACCACTCAAAAGCGAATCTTTGTCAAACGAATACTCAACGGTTCCTTTGCCGCGAAACTTGTCGCCACGGTTTATAACAACGCCGCCTTGCGTTGGAGCTTGCTGAGCTTGCGGCTCGAACATCGGCGGCTTGCCAGCTTCCGTGAACTGCGCACGGTACTTCTCGTAGAACTGCTGCAACGGCATTCCGCTTTCGCGGGCAAGCGTGTGGACCATGCGGGTCTGCATGACCGACAGCGCCTTTGCGTTGTCCTTGCCGATGTTGGGGATCCTGACGTTCTGCTCGTAGAACAGGTTCTCGACGGCGCGGATCTCGGCCTCAAGCGCCTTGTCGGCAGCGATGTCCTCGTCCACCTGCTTGGCTGCGGTCTCGAGCTGCTCGCGCAACTGCTTGCCCTGCTCCTCGGCCTCACGCGCACTGAGCACGTTGGGGTTGTCAGACAGGCGCATGTCAAGGATGAGCGCACGGCCAAGGTCGGTGTCAGCCAGCGTAGACGCGAACTTGGCGGTCGGGATCTGGATGTCGGAGCCGTTGCGGATGGCTTCGCGAATGGACTCAATCTGGTCGGGCAGCAGCTTCAGCAGCTCGGCCTCGGTCATGCCAACGCCCTGCATGGCCTCAAGGAACCGCTCGGGCGCGACGTAAATGGTCTTCGCGTCAGCGCCACCAAGCTGCTCAAGCTGCTCAAGCTGGTTCTGTACGATGGTCTCGTAGACGTTGGGGTCGCGCTTGCGAACCTTGGACTCGGCGGCGTTGTTGGCGATGCCTTCGAGCACCTTCTTCTGCTGCTCAGCCATGGCTCGGCGCTGGTAGATGCCGCCGAACAGGGTGGGCGAACCAAAGGTTGGAGCCAGCAGGGCCTGACCCTTGAGGGTCATGAGGAACGTCTCGGTGATCCGGTCGCGGATCTCGGCTCGGCCCTTTTCGGTTGCGAACCGGGTATCCAGCTCTTCCTTGGTAAATGACCTGCCAAGGTCTTCGACAAGGATGTCCACGAACTCCTGCGCCGTTTCCGTGGTCAGCTCGGCAGCGCCAGTCTTGACGGCCTCCATGCCGTACCGCTTGCCGATTTCCGCCCACGTCGGCGCAGCCAGCGCCTTGGCCAGCTCCTTGGCGGTCATCTCCCCCAGCGTCTTTTTCAACGGCGCAGCGGCAGCGGAGAAGCCCAGCTTGTCCAAGGCACCTACGACAACGCCGGACACCGAGCTGGTGTAGTACGCGACCTCGGGCGAAACGCCCTGCTCAAGCTGCTCAAGGTAACTGAGGCCCGAATACGTCTCCATGGACTGGAGCGTCTGGCTGATGCCGCCAGCCTTGAAGAACCCGGCGATGCCCGCCAGAGGGGCTACAACGGGCGCTAGAGGCCCTGAAACCGCGCCGCCGATGGCAGTGGCCGCACCGGCAACGACAGCGCCTGTAGCGGCAGAACGGGGCAGGAAGGCGGCTTGCAGGGCAACCGACTGGGCAGCGGGCGCGAGGTAGCTACCAAAGCCTTCGCTGGCCACCGGCAACTGGTTCAGCCGGTTGTTGATTTCGGCGATCCGCATACGGATTGGTTCGCCTTCGGACTTGAGACCCTGCTCATCCAAGAACTTGAGTTCGTGGCCGAGCTTTCCTTTCTCTGCCGTGAGCAGGCCAGCTTCCCACGCATTGGCACCGCTGGTCCACCACGACAGGTTGTCGAGGTCATCCTTGGCGATGGCCATGAAGCCGGGGTTGGTCAGATCCTGCGCCAGCGCCGGGTTGTTGCGCACCAAGTCGCGGCTTTGCAGGTCCATCACGTCAATCAACCTCTGAACGTCATCAGGGTTGCGATAAACAGTAGCTAAGTTGATGCCAAGCGATTGCGCCATGCGATTGGCGCGAGCTGCAAAATCAGAGTTTGTTTGATAGACCTGATCAAATGATGAAGTCAATCGCGCAGAATCCGCGGCAAACATTTCGCGAATGGTTTGGCGCGTTTCATCGATTGTAGGCGGCTCCTCCATCGCGGGCACAGGAGGCTGCTGAGGGATCATTCCCTGTTGCGGCTGGTCAAGCAGTGCCTGCATTCGCTGGGCAGCAAAGGCGTTCATCGGGCCGTCCACGGGCACCGGCTTGCTGGTGTCAAATCCGGGCCGAACGCGAGCCTGCTCTACGATGTCGGAAGGCGCAGGGAGGCCTCGAGCTTGATCGATGATGTCAGGGCGAGGAGCTGGCGACTGCGGCTGCTGGCGCTGCGGGTCTTGGGTCAGCGACAGATCAGCCATGATTTCGTTGATGTCTTCGTTCATTATGCGTTTTGAGTTGTTTGCGTTTGTGGCCTACGGACGATATGGAATCTTGACGGCGCTCTTTTTTGCTTTCTCGGCAAACAAGGCCATCATGATGTTTGCAGGAGTAGCTGGCGCTCCTTCAAGACGAAGACCGCGAGCAAGTCGCAGCTTATCGCTTTCTTCAATAACGTCAGTTCGATCTAACGCAGGGCTTTGTGCCCAAAAAATCTTTTTGGTTCCAACCTGAATGTAGGCATCTTTCATCTGCGATGCCGTGACCGCGCCAGCCATTTGCTGGGCAGGCGTGTATTGCGATGGAGCGCCGTAGTCCTTGATGAACAGGATCGGGCCTTCCTGCTGCATCTGCTGACGATATCGCAGAGCCGTCGCGTCGATGACCTTGGTTTGCAGCGTCTGCGCGTCGAGGTTGCCGCCAAGGTTGGCGCGTTGCAGGTCGATGGAACGCTGAAACTCGTTGAGCTTTGCCCGCTCTTCGGCGCTAGTGATCTTGGTGCCGGGAGGCGTAGTGATTACGCCAGCGTCATATGCGCCCTGAATCACCATCTCGGTGTATTCGCTTGCAGGCATCGCACCGCCACGGCTGATGCCATTGACGGCATCCCAGTAAGATTCGGCCTTTTTGTAGTCTTCTGGGGGCATCAGCACGCTGTAGGTGCTGCGGAACTTCTCCAGCGTCATGTTGGGCCTGCCGTCAGGAGTGTTCATCGCAAGCGCCTGCGGGTCGTTCTGCGCCATCCAGCGCACCTTCATCAGCGCATCGCTGAAGCCACTTTCCTGCGAGCTGTCGATAGCCTTTTTGACATCGCTTTGCAGACCCCAATCTGACACGGTTTTGCGGATCTCCTCGGGAGCCATCTCAAGCGGCATCCCTCGGTTGGCGTTGATCCAACCAACAACCACGCCAAGCGACTCGCTGCGGCGGCGCTCGATGTCTAACGAGTCAATCTGGTATTCAGCCTTGACGATGTTGGTGGCGCTCTGCTTGACCTCAGCAGGAATGCGCCTGTCGGCGAACAGCTTGTTGACGTATTCGGTGCGCTCCTTGAGCGTGCCTAGCTTGCGGGCCTCGGCAGCCACAAGCTCCGACTGCTGCAAGATGCCGGACTGACCAACGCGCTCCTGCAACTGCGTACGGGCAGGATCCTGAATCTCGGCAGCGTTGGCCTCGAGGTATTTGACGGCTTCGTCGGGACGCTTGTCGGCGATCAGCGCCTGCACAATGTTGGAGTGCAGCCCAGTGCGAGCTTTGCCTAGCGCGTCCTGTTTGACCTCGGGTGACGCACCGTTCATGTCCGCGATCTGCTCGACCTCGGTCAGCAACGCCTTCTTGTAGTCGTTGTAGTCCTTGAGAAACTGCGCGGCATCCATGGGGTCACCCATAGGCGTGCTCTCGCGCAGGTAGCTCATGTAGGAGTCCGATGCCGACTGGTTCAGGTTCTCGGCGCGAGCTACCGATTGCGCCTGCACATAGTTTTTGTGCTGCGCCTCGTAGTGCGAATCCATGTCCGTGACCACGCCGCGCATGTAGCGGCCTGCGCTGGCACGGAACATCTGCTTCTGCACGTCGTTGTCGAGGCTGTCCTCGATCTCGCGGAACTTCTTATCAAGGTCTTCGCGGGTGCCCTTGTACGAAGTGATCGCGGCGTTGCCGAGCTTGTATCTGTAGCCCACGTCCTTGCCAGCAAAGATGTTGGTGCTGTAGTCGTAGAGCTGGTTGTACGCTTCCTTGGTGCGGGCATCATCAAGCTGGTTCTGCATCCGCTGCTGCTTGATCTGCTCCTGCTCCTGCATCCGCTGCTGGAGTACGTCGGTGCGCACGGCTGCGGCACCAAGACCCTGCAAGCCCTGCGCAACCGCATCCATCTGCTGCGGCGAGAAGTCGCGGACAGGCGTAGGACTCGGTGCCTGCAAAGGCACCATGGAGCCGGGCTGATAGTCAACCGTCGTGAAGCGTGGGACTTGAACCATGGTTATCCGAGGTTGCTGGGGTAGTAGCCGCCGTACTGACGGGCAACAGCCCACTGGCCAGCCACCTGACCAGCGGAGCCAAGCAGGCTGCTTGCGGCGATGCCGACCGGCTTGATGGTGCCAGCGGTCACGCCAAGGTTCTGCGCGGTAAGGCCAGCCATCGCGGCCTCGTTCATGTAGTTCACACCCTGCATACGAGCCGCAGCCGCCTGCCGCACGGTGTTGGAGTTGATGGTCAGCACGTCGATTTCGGTGACCACGTCGCCCGTGGCCATGACCTCGGCGGCGCTACCGACACCAGCTTGTACGCCTCGAGCAGCCAGCGAGGCACGCGCAGCGCCCTTCTGCTGGCCTGCACGCATGGTGTATTGGCCGATCTGCCGCTGGCCAGCCTCCATGATGTTCTGCGCCTGCACCTCGGCGTTTCTCGCGTTGAGGGCCGACATCGACCGCTGGAACTCAGCCGCGAGCTTCTGGCTCTTGAGCTGGTACTTCTGCGTCTTGGCGGCGTAGAAAGAACCGATGGCGCTGTTGAGCGCACCAGCGATGCCAAGGATCAAGCCTGCGCTGGCGAGGGCAGACATACCGCCACCACCAGTGCCAGCTCCAGCTTCGGTGCCGCCAGAGCTGAACATGTCCATGCGCTGCTGCTGCGTAAGACCGCCATACTGGCTAGGCGCAGACTGCGCGAGCAGTCCCTGATTCGCCATCATTGGGTCGCGCAAGTTCAAAACATCTTGAGGCAGAACGCCCGGAGCAACAGGCGTGTACCTCATATAGCGATAGTTAGGACCAGCCATCATCCACCTCCGATTGCTACTTCGACGCTCATGTTGACCACGGTGATGGGCAGCGGATCCGTTTGGCGCAACAGCACCTGACCGCCGCTGGCCCAGCTAGGGGGAATCATCACGTCCACTTCCTCCGTCAGCAGGCTCGGCGTGGTCGTGTAGACGTTGCTCTTGACTAGCCTGTTGGCATCAGGGCCGATGTAGAACTCGCTCGACCTGTAGACCCGCATGGCCACCTTGTTGACGTTCTTGACGATGCCCTGACCGAAGGCTTCGGTGTTCAGGATCATCGGCAAGGTCTGCAAGTCTGACGTGTACGGCAGGCCAACCGTGATGATCTGCCCAACGGTCGCAGGCGTGGTCAGCGTGATGCTGCCGCCAATAACCTTCTTGCTCGGCTGCACCTTGCCGTTGACCACCACCGACACCACCTTGTTCTCGAGGTGCCCAAGGTTGGACACCGTGCTTTCGGTGCCAGCGGCTGTGCGAGTCAAACCAGAGTCCACGAACCACGACGAGGCCAGCGACGTGAAGTTGCGCGTTTCCATGCGCTCGACGTAACGCTTGGTCACGCTGTTGATCGTGCGCTTGACGATGACGTAGAGGTAATCCTCCTCGCCTTCCGCGATCACCGCGCAGGACTCAAACTCGCCATCGGTATCGTGCTGGTGCCAGCTGCCGATCTGCTCTTCAGGCACATACGTCAGGCCCAGCAACTTGCCGTTGTTGGACACAAACCACAGCATCGGCTGGGGCGACTTGGCGTAGGCCATGTCACGAATCTCGTAGTCATCAAACAGGTGCGCAGCGCGAAGGCTGAGGTCGCCCGTGATGTAGCCGTTGGCTTGCCAGTTGTAGCCCATCTCGCGGATGTGACCGCCTCGAGCCGCGCAGTAAATGAGCGACGTGTTGACGATAATGGGCTGCACGTTGCTGGAGCCGATGAAGCTCTGCGGCTTGACCGAGATGGTGTACGGGGTCAGCGCATCGCCGTTGACCGAGGTGACGCGCCATTCGGCAGAGTTGGTCAGCAACACAAGCTGCTGCAACGGGACGATGTGGCGAATCGTGTTGGATTCCCTCGCCGCGACTTGGAAAAAGATGCGGTCTGAGTCGAGCGTCGGCAAGTGGTACGACAGGTTGGATTCTGTGCCGCTTGCCGTCATCCACACAGCTTGCGGCTGCGTGTTGGTTCCGCCAAAGCAACGGCGCTGCTCGTAGTAACCAACCGCACCGGGGTAGTTGTTGGCCGTGACAAGGTCGCTGCCAAAGATGGGCGTAGTGCGCCCCATGTCCGGCGCAATGTTGTCATCCTTGAACGAAGCCGTAGTTGTTGGGTCCGCTGGCTGCTCAACCTGACCAATGTAGCCGTATAAACCTGACTGCTCCTTGTAGACGTTGTAACGAATCGCGCCAGCGACCTTGGTCCAAGTGATTGTGTTGCAGGCACCAGCTACAAACAGATTGTTGGTGACCGTCACTGACGATGATGCAATAGACTCGGTAAAATCTTCGGCAACCGCCGTAACCTTGTACGAGTTGGTTGTGTCAATCGTCGGGCTGCTAAGCTGAAATCTGCCAGTCTTGCCAATCGAAATGCGGAATCCGCTTGTTGATGACAACAGATCAATCAACGATCCAGTTGGCGTAGCGGAAACACGAAAGGTCGTAGCCGTAGGATTGCGAACGTAATAAGTGGTGCCAGCGGTTAGCCCAGAAGGCACTACGTTGAATCCAGCGTTGTTGAAAATAACTGGGCACTGGTCGGCAAGATTGTGAGTGCCACCAAGCGTGGTAATGAGTTCAGTTCCAGCATCGCCGCTGCAAGTCCAATCAGCCAGCGCATCGCCGGTAGTGTTGAAGTTGACATCTTGTCCACCATCATAGGTTTTGATGGTTAGCTGCGTTGGAAGCCCAGCCTGCGCACTTTCTTGAATGACATAAAACTTGTCGTTGATGAAGTTCCAACGGCAATCGTAGATATAAACGGTGTCGTTTTTGGCAAACCCATGATCGCTGGTAAACTCAAACACAACGCGATCATTGCTGTTGGTTACCGTGTTGTCCCACCTGCGAGCCAAGTTGATCTCAATAGATCCGCCGCGAGTTGGCGTGACGCTGAGTCCAGTTGGCGTGGTAACGCCAGCCTGAAAGGTCATCTGCTCAAGCAAGAACTTGGTCGCGGATACACGGCGCAGTTCGTGAACAGGGTATTCAGGATGGACAAAGGTAACGATGTCGTTGGATTGCGCGTGATGAATGTCAAAAATATGCGCTTCAATGTATGGCGTTGGAATCTCGTATTCGCCAGTTGACGGTTGCAAGTACCAGAACGCGGAGCTGGTAGGCGTAGGGCTGGTTACTGGATCGGAATACGCAAGGCCCTGCACATCACGAAAGTAGTACGCACGCTCGTTTGGTGCGGTGCCAGCTCGAGCAAGGTCGCCGCGTTCATATGCGTAGTAGCCGTTGCAGTTGCCGCCGGAGTTTCCAAAATCAAAAGCCGATCCGCCAATGGTTTCAGATATTTGAAACGTGCCAGAAGCAGCTCCAATAACATAGAAAATGCGGTTGGCGGCTATTTCGGATGGCAAGTTTGCGCCAGTGAAAAACACCTTGTCGTTGTTGGCCAGCGGATGGCTTGCCCAGTTGACGATGTTTGTGCTGCCCGTGAACGTAACTGCTGCGCTTGGAGTCTTGTATGCGCTGATCGTGCCGATTGTGGGGGAAAGCAGCGTTGCGCCCTGCGTGTGAAAGCGCATGTAACCTTCGGCGTTTGGGCTATCGCTGCGCACGCCAAGCTCAAGAACCAGCGTCTGCGTCGTGTTGTAGGTGAACGGGATCAACCTCGACTTGCGCTGGCTGGTCTTGGTCTCGCGCACAAAGCGCGTGCCCGGCCTATTGAGCGCAGGCCCCTGCGGCTTCACGATGAAGTTGCGCAGGGTCGCGGCACCGGATTGGTACTTCGCGTCATCAATGCGCCCGAACATCTCGGGGCTGATTTCGCCGCCAGCGAACGAACGAGTGTAGACGCGAGTGTTGGGCATCTTACCTACCGGACATCCACGGGGTTACTTGCTCGGGCTTGATGTTGCGCTGCTGGCTGTCCTGCGACTCAGCCTTGCCGAGATACGCAGCCATCATTGCCTGACAACGCTTGCCTTCAGCCGCGCCGACATCGCCCTTGAGGATCGGGCCAGCCAACATGCTGGCAAGGTGCCACGACAAGGCCATGGTGAACAGCGGCGTGAACTTGGTGGTGTCCGTGACCAGCGCGTTGTAGCGCAGCACGGCATCCTTCTGATCCGTGTAGAGGATCTTGTATCCGTACTCGTCCACCTCGACCGTGTACGGCTGCGGGACGTACTGACCAGCAGCCACCATGGGTGCCGTGTAGAACTGCGCGTTCTGCGGCGCATAGGTTGTGCTGTAGTCATCCGAGGCGTTGGGCGGCAACACCGAGAGGACCGTGTTCACGTCGCAGGGAAGGACGTATGCGTAGTCCCATTCGGTGAGCGTGTTGGTGACTGACACCAAGTCCTTGCGCTTGCTGGCAAACGACCAGCTACGCATCTCAAGCAGCGAGTCGCGGGCAACTGGGTAGAACCTTGCGCAGTGCGATGCCTGCACGCTGCCGTCAGGCGGGTCGATGCTGGTGATGTTGGCCGACTCGCCAAGGTGCGACAGCGCGAGGTTGCAAATCTCGATGACCTTGGACTTGTCGGTGTTGGGCAAGGCGCAGTTGGCCACGTCTACAAAAGCATCCGCGGCAAGCTCGCCATTGATGGCCTCGCCAGTGCCGTTGAAGTGCAGCGGGTCACTGCCGATCAGCGTTTGCACATACTGACTGCTGTCGGGGAACAACCGCGGGCTGCTGTTGGTGTCGATGGTCGCGGCAAAGCCATCCTTGGCGGCGAAGTCAATGATGGCCGCGTTCACCAAGCCCTCGGTGTCGCCAACGATGGTCTGGCCATAGAAGGTGCCGGTCAGCTCCCAAGGGTTCTTGGGGATGCCTGCGTGGACCGCAGGGATGCGCTTGGGACTTGAGTAGGGGCTGAGTCCTGCGTCGTGGATGACGTTGCGCAGCCAGTCGTAGAACGTGTTGAGGGTCTTGGAATACATCTCCCGACCGGCCTCAACGATGGCATCGCCCTCGCCTTGGAAGCCAACGATGCCCAGCACCTTCAACTGCTTGGCGCTACCCTCGGCCTGCAACGCGGCAGGCGCGATGACCTCGAGCATCTTCTTCAGGCGGACAGCGTTGCCGTCGGGATCGCTCGGGGTCCAGTCGAGGTACTTGTTGTAGTCCCACCAGCCGATCTCGCCGGGGAAGCCAAAGTAGTTCTGGCTGTTGCGGAAGATTTGAGCAGAGCTGTTGATGCCCAAATGGATGATGTTGACACGCTTGCCGATGGCGTTGGCGACACGCCAAGCGAACTCAACCATGGCACCAAAGCGGTGGTGGATCTGGTTGATGACTCGCGTGACCAAGGCGCTGCCGTGGCTGGTCTTGTGCAGCGAAGGCGGGCTATACATGCGGCTGGTGCCGCTGCCTGCGCCCGTGAAGTTGATGGGCGTTCCTGCGCCGTCCTTCAGCGTGATCTGGTTGGAGCCGTGCTTGGCCTCAACGTAGTAGACGGTGTCAAAGGACAAGCCCGTAGGCAGCGTGCTGCCGCTGACTTGCTGGAAGATGACCGCGTCATCCACCGCGAGACTGTCCGCGGATAGGGTCACGCGCTCGTTGGTATCGTCGAACGCGACGGTGTCGTACTGGCGCACCGTAACGGTGGGCGAGCTGTAGCTGCGGAAGTTGATGGCCTCGAGGTCGATGTAGCTGCCGCTGCCGCCGGAAGGCGTGACGCTGTGGACACGCCAGAAGCCGTTGGGGTTCAGCTCGCCTGAGTTGTGCTGAAAGGCCAGCAGGCTGACCAT
>Ga0222714_10002271_pt1 | contig 20547 bp, 19 predicted proteins | sample C33_3DmetaG_FD_165048 | JGI IMG/M metagenome (GOLD analysis project Ga0222714, IMG submission 165048) | Estuarine water microbial communities from San Francisco Bay, California, United States - C33_3D | ecosystem: Environmental > Aquatic > Marine > Unclassified | place: USA: California...
TATGTTCCAACTAACATGTGCATTAGCTGAGAATTGTGATCCTGTGTTAGGAATCAAACAAGCTGTGCGTGATTCTAACTTAGTTACCCAATATGTACCACCATCTGAATCAGTAGCATTCAGACTCATTTCACCAACGGCCGCTGGTGCATTAGGTACTAACCTACATACACTAGTTCCGTCAGCATTCGTTACTCTGTAACGACGTGAACTGCGTTGTGTGACAACGTCAGCTACCTTGCCCATGCTACCACCTGTTACCCAGGCATTAGCATAGATAGCATCAGCTGTTGTTGTGCCTGCATATAATGACACGTTTGCTGTCGCTGGACTAGCATTAGCACCTGTGATACTTGCTGTTGGTGCTGATGTATAGCCACTACCAATTGTGGTGATTGCTATTGCTGTTACGTTGCCGTTTCCATCGAGAGTGACTGTACCGGCGGCAGTTGTACCGCCTGCAATTTGTGGTGCTGAGAATGTTACACCAACGTTGGCTGTGTAGTATCCTTCACCAGCAATCCAGACGTTTGCGTATTGAACACCTTCTCCACCTACACCTGTTCCCTTAGGTGCACCAAAATATACTGCTTTAATAGGACGTCCCATTTGTTTTCTCCTTAAAAAATTAATGGCGTTCTAGGCCTACGCGGTGGGGACCGCATAAGTTCTTATGAACAATAGTATTTATTTTAAAATCAAAACAAAAGGCCCATATAGGGCCTTTTGAGTAAAGTTCACTACTAAACTTATTCTTATTGGAAAGATAAGTTAGCAACTGTGATTTCTTCTAAGTAGTCAGCCGCATTACCAAGAGATGAAGCTGTGTTTGATAATTCAACATAGCCATATCTTGTCATGAAACCTACTACTGGTTCAAATGTTGCTGGGTCAAGCACAACACCACTACTCATTAATGGAACATATGGGCAGTAGAATGCGGCCGCATCAGCTTCTGATGAACCTTTGTAACCTACTAATACTGGTGTGTCATCAGCGGCATAACCGTCAACATACACTTTCATAGCGCCGTTTAATGTACCAACGAATTTAGTATTTGTTGGAGCTTCAAATGTACCTTCTGTACTTCTAGCAAAAGCTGAAGTTGTAGCAGATTGTAACACTGTTAAAGCGGCGGCTGATACAACAGCCCAGTTACCAGCACCACGTCTTGTTCTTTGAGCGATCAAGTTAGCGGCTCTGTTGATTAGAACTGCTAAAGCGGCATGTTCGTCACCAACAAATGTTGCTGTACCAGAAACTGTTGATTGATTGTAACCGTATGTAGAACCAGCTAAAGCACGTAATGAGCCAAGAACTTCTTGGTCGATCTCAACTGTGATCTCTTGTGCTAGAGCGGCCATGATTTCAGCTTCAACGTCTAAGCCGTGCATCGCTTGTGCGTCTTGAGCGGCTTCAAATGTCCAACGAGCTGATAGTTTGCGAGTTTTCGCTTCAACAACTTGTTTTAAGATTTGAACGTTGATTCTGTTACCTGGAACACCTTCAAGTGCAGATGTAGCAGAAGCTCTACTATCAGCTGTTTTACTTGAATATGCTGTTGCAATACGATATGGTGATAATGCTTCGTCACCAGCTGTTGCGGCATCACCTAATGTACCAGCGGCTTGTGAATCAGCATAACGTACACGTAGTGTATGAATCTGAGCCACAGGACCAGTCATTGGTTGAACACCAACAATCTCGTTAGCGATAACTGTTGGCATAACACGTCTGATCACTGGAAGAATAACGCGGTTTAATGTTGCTACGTTGCCAGAAGCAGTAGCACCACTAGTAGCATTCTCTTGCAAGTGCTTCTTAGTGTTTTCTAAAATTATAGCCATTGTCGTTCTTTTAGAACCTTGTAGACCTTCTAACAGGGCGTCTTTGGTCTCATTCCAACGGCCTTCTAATAGTTGGGTTGTCATTTCTTTTTTCCTTTTAATTAAAAGTTACTACTTATTTTAGCCCTGCTAAGCGTCGAATTTCTACAACATTGTTGAGCGATTCGTCGTCTGTTTTAGCAGATTTATTACCAGTTACTTCTACTTTACTCTCTGATAGCACAGACTTCTCAGCCTTAGGTGCTACTGATGAGTTATTTAGAACTGCTGGCAAATACTTATCATATGCTCCCTGAAGTTTTTCAGTTTGCACACTTTCGAGTAGGCTAGACATTACTTCAGCCTTCTCTTTGTTCAGAGGTTTAAGCAATTCAGCAAGCTTCTCTTTACGAGCTACACTTTCTGTGATCACTTTAACTTCATGTTCTTTAGATTCAACTAGTGCTTCTTTTTCAGCGATTGCTTTTTGACTTTCAGTAATTATTTGATCTTTTTCATCAATAATTGATTGAAGTTTAGCAAGTTCTTTGTTCTCATTTAAATGAGTAACAGCAAACTCATTAGCAAATGCTTCGAAGATTCTACGTCCAAACATATTCTCACGAGCTGATTGGATGTCTTCTTTTAGTTGAGCTAATTCTGAGCCTAGATTATCTGTCACTGCTTCTTTAACAAGTTTAGCACTGCGAGCAACAAAAGATTTTTGTAGTTCAGCAAGTTTTGATTTTGCTTCAGCAACAAGTTTAACTTTTGTTTCTACCACAGAACGTTTGTCTTCTTCAAACTCTTTGATTTCATTAGCAAGTTCTTGAATCACAAATTTCTCCAACTTAGCGATTGCTTCAGTTTGAGTTTTGCGATCTGAACGTAATTCTTTGATTTCTTCAGCTAATTTTGTAACCATAAAATCATTGAACTTACCAGCATTTTCCATCATTTGTGTTTTGAATTTAACACGATCTTCTGCTAGAGCTTGTTTCTCGTCGGCGAAATCTTTGATTTCAGCGGCAAGTTGTTCAGTAACCATTTTGTCTAGAGCTTCAACCATTTGATTCTTGTCGTGTTCGTAGCGACCAGCGAACTCTTCACGCAATTCAGCACGAATAGTTTCACGAGCTTCATTTAACTTAGATTCCCAAGCTTCTGTAATAGCAGTTTGAGTCTCTTCATTAATGATGCCACTATCCAACAATGGTTTGATAGCATCTAACATTGTGATCTCCTATTTAATTTTCAGATCTTTGATTAGGCCTTTTACAGCTTCTCTCAGATATTTTTGTACTTTTTGATCTGCACTGGCCTCACGTGCCATTTCGAATACCTTGTGTCCGCCACGCATATTCATCAGTCCTTCGTAAATCGCTGTTGGATACGCATTAGGAGCACTAGGTTGTGCAACTACATCAACTGTGACTATTTCAAAGTCACTTACTTTACCGTCACCCTCGTTCACGTTTCCGCTACCACGAGAACTAACGCCAAGTTTTACACCACTTTCCAACATGGTCTTGACTAATTGACCCATTGGAGTTGGTAAAATCTTTAGTTTGCCATAGCCGTTTGGTCCATCCATCCACATTTCTGTGATCATGTGTGAAACACGGTCTAGGTTAATTTTCAAATCATCTGGGTGGTCTACTTCGCCTAGGACGCTGTAGCCACCAGTGATCTGTTCATTAAGAGTAGAAACAGCATTGGCAATTTCATTTACAGGGTATACACGCTCATTGTGGTTTTTAACTCCACCTTGAATGCAGATACCTTTCATGTAAAGATTCTTACCACCTTTACCGTCAGTATGGTCTTCAGTGATGACTTCCATACGAGCGGCATCAAATGTTAAGTTCTCTTTAAGATATAATGCCATTATAGTTTCCTAATTATGCTTTTTTAAATGCTTTACCAGCATCAGCACCTGGTTTTGTTAAACCGTCATGTGGTAATTCGCCTTTTGGTGCAACTTTAGCGCCTTTTTCTTCGCCGCCTGCTGTTACATCAACTGCTTTACCGCCCATGTCGTTTTTACCAGCCACTGGTGATTTTGTATTAGCGCCTTCTTCTGATGTTTTTGGAGCAGGTGCTTTTTCTACATATTCACGCACTACTTCTTCTGTTGTTTCTTCTGTTGTTTCTTCTGTTGCTTCTTCAACTGCTTCTTCAGCAACTTCGTCTGTTTCTTCCATCATGTCTTCTGCAGGCACTTCCATGTCAGCGTGTTCTGGTTCTTCAGCTTCGCCGGCCATTAATGCGTCAAATTCTGCTTTTAATTCGTCGAGTGCATCTTCTAAGTCTTCAACGCGATCTTCGATTTCTTCGTGTTCTTCTTCAGGTGCTTCTTCAGCGTCCATTTCCATGTCGACTTCTGCTTCTTCACCTTCTTCACCTTCTTCTTCTGAGATACCTTGTTCGTCAGCAACGATTTCGTTTGCTAACTCTTCAATCTCTGTTGAATCTTCATCATTGATTTCGCTGATGTCTGTTTCGTCGATCAAACTTTCATAAATGTCGCGTGATTTTTCTATAACGATTTCATGAAAGAGTTCACGAGCTTTGTCTTGTTCCTCATTGATGATTAAATCAATAAGTTGTTCATATTTGTTTGCCATCTATGTAAACTCCTAAAAAAAAAATGGGTAACTGTTAAATTGAGTTAGTTAGGTTATAATATGTTTATATATTTACAAAATTCCTCAAAAAACCTGGTTAAATGCGTTGTTTTTGAGTCGTTTTGCTAGATAATTATAATCCACCGGCCGGTGCTGTAGGCGTCTTATATTGTACTTGGACCTGTTCAATCTTTTGTTCGTGCTCTAATTTACGGACATCGTTCATAATTCTTAAACGATTAATCTGTTTTAGTGTTAGTTTGGTTTTGCGTATGTCAGACAAGGAGACAGCGGTATTGTCTTCTTTTTCTGAGCGATAACCTTGTGGTTCCGTAAACATTTCAATGATATTCATACTGTTATTTACCAAATGTTAAGGCGTTTCTGGTGTGCCCAACGGAACTGGTGTCGCGCCTTCCCCTGGTGCTGGGGGAGTTTCACTTCCGGGGGCTTCTGCTGTTGTGTTTTCTGGAGCGACGAATGTGTCTAGGTCTGTTTGGATGTCAGAATCCGTGATACCCACTGCTCTTAATCCAGCATCTGCAGATGGTATTTCCCCTGCTTCACCTTGCTCTTCAGACCATAATTTATCATTCCTAGTGATTTCTTCTTCGCTCAGGTCTAGATATCTCTCAAGTAGGAAACGTTTGCTCAGATATGGTACTGCTTCTAGTTGACTAAATGCTTGTATTCTCGTGGCATCGATCTCTGCTTGGCGATGTTTGGCAAAATTTTGTGGCTCATTAAAACGCAATTCAAATAGATTGTTGTCAATGTTAATACCTCTCCATCGCATGAACATCTTAAACTCTTGATCTAGTTTTTCCACAATTAGGGTTTGTAAACGTTTACAGTATTGATTAAAGCGCCATTCTTGTATCAGTGCTGTGGTAGCCCCGTCGGTGTGCATACGCTCGCTGTCATCATCTTGTGTTGGCAAGTAACTGCTCGGTATACGTAGACCACGGAACATCTTGTTGGTAAAGAAACGTAGGTCTGTGATCTCACCTAAATTCTGTCCACCTGGAAACACATCAATGCTTGATCCACGACCGTCAGCTGTTACCGGAAAGAAATAATCTTCGTTGGTCGATAATGGATTATAAGTAGCATCCATCATGTTAACCCCGCCGCCTGTTTGAGTTGGAATTCTGCGTTGATGGATCTCATTTTTAATGCGATCAACATACGCCATGGCCATGTGTGTGGGCATGTTTCCCACGTCAATTTTGAAGATACGACGTTCTGGTGCACGTTGTATGCGATAGATAATCACAGCATCTTCTAACAGTTCTTTTTGTTTGAAAATCTTGAATATGCTTTCCAGTATACTGGTGCCAAATGGCCAATTGAGATCAAGACCTTCGGTTAGACTAATATGCACCACATGTTCCGCATCAATCACGCTCTCATTCTGTGCATGGCTAAAACGTGTGCCGCCACTGTAGGGAACATTCGGTTGTGTGTATGCTCCGCTGGGTCCACCCACCTGCGGATGATTGATATACGTATCACTGGAACTAACTGCTGTGCTGGTTAAATTTTGGAAATTTATATTCAGATCTTTAACAAAATATTGTTCTGGTTTCTTGCCTTCCGCTTCATTGACGATGACCTTGACCACCTTGTGCATCTCTGTCCAGTATAATTTAAATGTTTCTGGATCACGTAGGAATACCTGATCACCATACTTTAAGGTATTGCGTATGAGCTTGAACAATCTCTTGTTAAGATCGTTTAGGTTAACCCATTGATTCAATGAATCTCTAAGAATGTTAACTTCATTGTCGGTTGGATCATCCTTGAAGAACAGATCAAATCCCGTACCATTTTCTATGTTTGGTTGAGAGCAGAATTCTGCTATGATATCCAAGGCCGCGTTGACCTCACTGTCCATATCCATTTGTTCATATTGATTGTAGCGTTCTACTCGATTTGGATGACCAATGTAAACTTCAGGTAATTGGCTTTGCCAGTTACTGTATTTGGCCTCGGGTGTTGATTGATTAGCCAGAACGCTCATTTGACCGCTGGTATTTGCGGCTTTAAAATATTTTTTCCAACCTGCCATAGATTTTTTCCAGTACCATTATTATTACTATATTTATCGTACTAGTAACTGTTCTGTAAAATTCCTGATTGTATGTTGTTGCCGTCTTTGAGTGTGCGTAGAATTTCTGTTAACAGCACAGACTGTCCATTTATGTCGGCACTGATTCTGGCCATGTCCATATTAGTCTGTGGTCTTGCATCGGCATCTTTGGTGATGGTTACCGGAATTGACTTGTCGCCTGGCAAGGGCACCACTGCTTCAGTGCCGTGTAAAGTTTCTTGGTATCCACTAACCGGTCCGGTTGATATGCCACCATTGGCCTTGCCTTGGTATGCATCTGACATCATTGACGCACCAGTTCCTGCAACAAACCCGCCTCCAAGGAGACCGCCCCAGCCACCAGTCGCCGCTGTCAAAGCCGCACCACCAGCTACCATGGCTCCACCTAATAGCATTTTACCCCAACTGATACCTTTATCTTCAGGATTTTTGACACCAAAATCATCAGCCATTGCATCTTTGACTGATTTTAATACATCGGCAAATTGATCAACATAGTGTGTACTTTTTAATAATGCCCGATTATACCCAATTATTGGACCTGTGAGTTCTTTACCTAGTGCGGCTTTTAATCGTTGGACTTCTTCATCCAATTGATTGATTGTGGTCGTTAGTGGGTCGATGGTGCCTGCGGCTCCTTCGACTTCATCTCTGACTGCATCACTTGTGCCTTTGGCTACTTTAACTCCGTACATGATCTGTTGATTGTACATGTCAAATGCTGGTGCCAGTTCCGTAGCTCCCATCCTGACCGCTGTGCCTATTTCTTTAAAGTTGCCTGGCATGCTACGAGCGTATTCACCAACTTCTTCAAAGTTTCTTAGTGTTCTTTGTGATATGTCGCTGGCTGATAATGAGGCATCAGTGATGTCGTTATAAAATCCATAGATGGCTCCACGTAATTTTGGATTTCGTGCCATGTTCAGATTTGTGGCAAAGTCACCTATGGCGCGACCTTGTGTACTCATTAGTTCCATTACACCAGTTCTGGCATACTCAGGAACAGCGTTAAGTGCCGCGATGGTTCTCTCAACTGCTTCTGGACCACCGACACGCATCGCCTCTGCTAGAATATCTGCCTGTAGTGCGTCTTTCCTTGCCTGTTCTAACTTCTTACGTGCATCCTCACCTGTAAGTCCTTGTAGCACTTTTAGATCTTTGGTATACGCAACAGTGGCTTCAGCCACTTCTCTATCAGTCATTGATCTTAATCTACCACTGGCATTCAACATACTTGCGGTTAATGCGGCCATTTCACCTTGTTCTTCTACATTAAGTCCTAGGTTACGTAGATCCTGACCTAACGAAGAATTGCGTAGTACTCCGCTCACACCTGCTATTCTTCTCGAGGCTTCGGTTAGTCCAACACCCATCATTGATAGACTTTCTGTACTGGATTTGATTATGGCGGCAAATTGAGTGATGTCCAATCCAGCACGGTAGGCTTCATTTCGCATTTCTGACATACCACCTGCGAACTCTGCTCCTACTCCAGTAATGTCTCTGAAGCCTTTTTTAGTTTTATCCACCTCAGTGTTTAAAACTTGAAGGCCTTTTTTAGCCATGTCAGATAGAGCAGGGCCTGCCACTTCTGCGGCAATGCCTAATCCTGTTAACGCCAATCCCACCCACGGAAGTTTTTTCAAGAATACCATCAATGGACCTAGAGCACTGGCAACTGCTCCAAAGTTTTCAACCAGTTGTCCGGTGGCTGTGGCCGCTTTTTCTGCGGCCGATCCTAGTATTTCAGTGCCTTCTTTGGTACCTTGAAGATCCTTAACAAATTCATAAGCACCATTTAATATAGTTTTGGTTACTTGACCCATGCCTATGGCAAAATTTGCCATAGCTGTATTAACATTTTTTTGTCTATAGGCCGTGGCTAACTGAGAACGTTGAGTTTCTAGGTCTGCGGCTATCTTGTCTTCATTGGCTTTGACTGCTTGTTCTATTGCTCGATCTAATTTCTTAAACTCATTAGTCATGTCTGCCAATGGTTGTTTGGTACCTAACAGGAAATCTTTAAATGCCTTGCTGGCTGGTCGAGTTGCTTCTAACTCTTTCTTCCAGTTATCTATCTCTTTGTTTAATCGTGGGAGGTCTTTGATGAGATCTTCTATTTCATCAGACCCCTTGCTCAATGCCTCTCGCAACCGATCTAATATTTCACTATCATCAGCCATGTGTTTTTATCCATATAAATATCAGCAGTACTACATGTATATTTATAGGTTTTTTTACCATGGAAAATTCAATGAACAATCCGTTGTCTAAATATTTTAGGCAACCAGCAATTTATCTTCAATTACCGAGCAAGGGCAAATATTGGCCAGACGGTAGTGTGGAGTTACCAGTCAATGGTGAACTGCCCATCTACCCAATGACAACCAAAGATGAAATCATCTTAAGAACACCAGATGCCCTGTTAAACGGCAACGGTGTTGTTGATGTTATCCAAAGTTGTTGTCCTAGTATTAAAGATGCTTGGAAAACTCCCAGTGTTGATGTTGATGCTATCTTAATTGCTATACGTATAGCCACATATGGCAATAAAATGCCAATCGAAACCACCTGTCCACACTGTCAGACCAAGAACGACAACGAGCTTGATCTACAGGGAGCATTAAATTCTATACGTGCACCAGAGTATAATGAGTTTGATGTTAACGGATTAAAAGTTAAGTTGGTGCCGCAACCATTTTTTGGTGCCAATAGAGATAGTTCTATAGAATTTGCTGAACAAAAATTACGCCAAGCACTAGAGTTACCGGACACTGATCCAAAAGTACGTGCCGACGAACTAGCCAAAAGTCTACAGCGTTTGATTGACGTCACCACCGATGCTATCACTGACAGCACTGAATATATTTTACTTCCAGACGGTGTAACGGTATCTGACAAGGCGCATATTAAAGAATTTTATCAGAATGCTGATAGAACTTTTATCAATTCTATCCAAGCAGAAGTAACCAACCTCAATCAAGAAGGTGGTATACCACCTAACAAGGTTTTGTGCGACGACTGCACCAAGGAATACGAAGTTCCAGTTCTCTTCGACTATGCCCGTTTTTTCGGAGTTGGCTCTTAACTCTCAGTGATGAGGAAATTGTCGAGCAACTAGAAAGACTCGACAAAGAGGTAAGGGCCATAAAAGACGATATCCTTAGAATGTGCTGGTATATGCGTGGCGGACTCACTTATGGTGAGGGAATGATGCTGAGCAAAACTGAACGTGATCTAATAGGTGACATCATCAAGGACAACTTAGAAACCACAAAGAAATCCAAAATGCCATTTTTTTAATGTTATGTTATATTAGTTGTCTGGACCAACCTAAATAAACAAGCAGATCGGGGAGGTGGAGGATCTGTGAAACATTTTAATAATTGGCAATAATGCCAGGAGGAAAATATGGATGTTTTAGCAACAATTAAAAAATGGGCAAGTGCATTATGCGACGTGGCTGTATCATTAATGGCTCTAGCAATCGTATTAGAGTTATTATTTGGTGGCGCAAAATCACTACCATTCTTACCTGTGACAGACGTTATTGGTTCTGTGACAGAAGTTGTTAAATCACTAGGCTCTGAAGGTTTAGTAGGCTTGGTGGCTGTTTGGGTATTATGGAATATTTGGAATAAGAAATAATATTTGACAGTTAAGAAGTTCGACGAACACGAAGAGCATGCTAAACACATGCTCTTTTTTTTTGGCTAAGACAATCATATCCAAGAAACTCTGAACATGGCAACACCACACGCACAGTTTAGGATTGATAAGTCTATCATATCAACTTATAAGATGTCTGCGACATCTGCGTTTTCGCTCACGCTCAACGCTTTTTCTTTTATTCTGATTAACTGTTAACAAGAGTATATTACAATTACTTTGCCTATCATCCAGATGTTATAGTCACAATTTACCCGTTAAGGGTAAATTGCGTCAGAGCATCATCCGAGTGCGCCGTCACACTAACTAAAAGAGATTGCTTTCACAAGCACGGAGGCGGTCAGCCTGTACCCCCTACTCTAGATCTTTCTGGCGGTAGCTCACACAGCCGTAGTTAGCCAACTGTGATTTTGCTCCTGGGTCGGTTTGTTTCGGAGCCCAGATCTTTTGGTTTTTACACCTATAGAATACCTTTGTCGTCCCGTTCCCGAGTCTTCTCTCAGGAGTTCCACACGCCGTCAGCGTGATCACCTCATAGGACACAGAAATACATCTGCATCAGCGACTGTTAATTAATTTTTAGTTCTTTTACGGATCCAATACCAAGCCTAATGTTGATTATGCCGTTGTAATTGTTTTCACGCAACAGCACTTCTTCTTTAAATTGGTAGTGAGCTTCCATGTAGTTTGTGATGCCTCTGCTTTTACAAAGACATATAATTTCTCTTGTGAATTTATCTTTGCCTAGTTGGTCTATATCTTTGGTGAGCCTGTCTGACGATCCCCAGTAGTCCTTCCAATCTGTCTCTACTGTTTCTCGTCTCTTGTTCTTTTTGCCTTTTAGAGGTGGTCTCTTCTTTACTGTCCAGAAAAACTTTTTACCTAAATAGTCAAACCCATTTTCGGTATTGGTTATTCTATATACGAATCCATAGTTGTCACCGATATCCTCAGACTCAAAAGGCTCGCCCTGGTAAGTCCAAGGATTATCGTATGATGCCATGATTACATTGAGTTCTTTTTGTCTTGAATTTCTGCACGACGAGCTTTTGCTAGTTTGCCTAGATCACCCAGAGCCTTACGTGCTCTTGAACTTGCGGCTTTTACACCTTTAACTTCAAACTTCTCGTTTTCAGCCTTATAAGTTTCAATCAATTCTAAAATTTGTTCATGTGTTGTTGCCATTTTTCATTTCTCCTTGAAAATTATTTCTTGTCAAAAGCCGGACTAGTGAATTCTGCTGTGGGAAAACGTCTTACGATTTCATTGCGGAATTTAGCCGCTTTTTTTCTTGATACCTGTTTTAATAATGTCTCTTTAAGTTTTTCTAAACTCCATCCTTTGATACGGGGGTTTTCGTTTTTAGTGTAGTCTGGATTACGCTTACGTTTTCCTGGATGCACTCTTTGTTGTCCACTTGCCTTTGCCATTTTCTTTCCTTATTGTTTTTATTATGCAGGAATCCTTCGTCTATTTATATGTAATTAGTGTGCAGACAAATACCACCATACTATTCTTGAAAAACAAGTTTAGGCAATATCAATATCTGTATTATAACTGGTAAATCCGTTTTCTTTTACCACAGTAAGCACATTATTTACACGACCACCTAGCTCATCTCTGTGCGATACCAACCAAATTGATTTGTGTGCCTCACGTGCCATTTTCTTAAGAATAGCCATGGCATTTTCAACACCACTGGCATCCATACCACTGTCGATCAATTCGTCAATGAATAACAAGTTGATTGGTTGATACAGACTTTCCCAAACATCACGGAAACTCCAGGATAATGATAAAATTAACCGATTACGTTCACCTCTACTCAGGTTGTCGAAGTCCAACTCACGCCCAAGCTCAGTGATGTTCACACTCAGGTCGTTTAAGAATACCACGGTATGGGGTAGGCCAATACGGTCAAGATATTGGCCTAGTCGAGCGTTCAAGTAGCTCAAGTTTTGATCGATAATACGCTTACGTATAAATGAGTCTTTGTTGGTCAACAATTTATACAGGAATTCCTGATGATCTCTAACTCTGGATAACTCATTCATGGCAGTGTAGTCAATTTCTTCACCAGCAACGTTTTTCATTTCTTCTATTTGCTCAGCGTAAGGATCTGTTTCTGTTTTTTTACTAGACAATTGAACCTGCAGATGTGCCACGGAGCTTCTATGATGTATGGCATCTTCTTCCTTGGGATAAAAAGTACTAGGAGCCTCACCTGGATCACCTAGTTCATTTTCTGCCTCACACAATTCCTTGTGCAAATTGGTAAACTTATCAAATTGTTGTTTGGCATCAGTATAACTGGTTTCTTTAGCAGTTAATATTTCCTGATGCTTATCATCATGCACTTCTTGTCCACAAGCATGACATTTGTGTTCACGTAAACTTGCCAGATCTATGTCTAACTTTTCCATAGCACGTTGTTCACGTATAATATCTGCTTCAGCACGTTTGATTGATGTCCTTAACTCGTTAATTTGACTGACCTGTATTTTCCATCCTGCTAGATTTTTATGAGCAGTAATTTCAGCATCGATATCCAATTTTTGTAATTCATCTAATGCTTGTTGTAATCCGTCTAGGTCTTCTTTGTGTTTGTTCTGCCACAGAGTCTGTCTGCGTTTGAGATTTTCAATCTGCTCTTTCATTTTTTCATTGGCATCTTGCACGGCCTTGATCTTGAACTCTTCTGCCTGTATGGCATCACGAGTTGTCTTCATCTGATCCTTTAAGGATTCGGCCTTTTCACTTAGAACGGTGATACCCAACAGTTGCTCAATGATTTCTCTCTGATCATTGGGTTTAAGTGCGAGGAATGGTTCAGTGTAGGTGTTCAGTGCCACAATGTGTTTAAACATATCGTGGCTCATGTTGAGCAAACGCTCTATTTCTGCTTGTGTCTCACGGCTGTCACCTTGGGCATTATCTTCAGCTTCTTTTTCTTCACCACCCACAAAAAATTTGATGGTATTGGGCTTGCGGCCTCGCTCAATCTTATAATCAATGCCGTTGACCTCAAAGTCCACAGTGACCAACATGCCCTTGCCGTTGGTCTTGTTGATTAGGTTTTCTTTTCTGATCTTGGTCAAGGCCTCACCATACAGACCATAACTTAACGCATTGATTATTGTGGTCTTACCTGTGCCATTTCTAGCACCTGTGTCATCCCCACCAAGGTCAATGTTCTCGCCTAGGACCAATGTCAGGTCCTTGCGATCAAAATTAACTGCCTGGGTACTGTTACCCACGCTCATGAAGTTCTTAACTGTGAGATGTTTTATCTTGAACATGTGTATAAATTAAATCTGCTAAATGTTGGTGACCTTCTTCTAATATGTGCCCTCTCGGACCACACTTAAAAGTTTTACAAAGTTGTGCAATATAAAAATTAGGCCATTGGTAAAATTTATTTGTGTCGACTAAACTTATATAATACTGTATTTCTTTGCATTCGTCAAAGATTTGTTGATCGTTCATGACATCGAAATTGATCAGATACTTAACTGACTCAATAAAAAGATTTTCATCTACCAGCCATTTAGAAAGACGATTGTCTAAGGTATTAATCATAAGATATGGTTTGCTCTTTAAGGTAGACTGCAATTGAATAATTTGCTGTAACCAAAGTTTAAAAGAATATAGTTCGTTATACCAGTATTTGTAAAGATCAGATCCCCAATTCTTATAAGAAATCGTAGCGAACTCTTTGGATAAATTCGAAGCAGAATCTAACTGAGGAGTAAAATTAATTTCTTGATTGTCGTCACTTTTATAAAAGGTAAACCTGGCATAACTAGTCCAAGCAATCAGATACAAATCATAATCGTTACCGATATTTTTTATAGTGTGGTATACAGTTCTGGCATTGGTGCCGCCACCGACGGCTTCATTTGTGATAGACGCCTGCAACATATCTGCCAAGACAGCAGGCCACGCCTGGGTCGCAGGATCAGCCAATTCATCACCGTATGTAAAACTACAACCACAGGCATATATTCTCATAGATGTCTATAGATATCTAACAGTAAATTTGGGTCATAATGATCGCTGTCGATATTTGTCAATTGGTTCGTGACAATGGTGTCAATACTTTCGAATTTGATATTACCTAACATGATATCCTGTCCTATGTCAGCATTCTTGACAGGCAACAAGGTTAACTCACGTAGACCATATTGCCCAACAAAGGTTTCCTTGATGAATGTGGCCTCTTCATATGATATGTCAATGTCCAGATTAACTCGGCAGTGCATGCCTGGCAATAATAATGCTTCTGGAGTCTTGAGTACATTACTTAAATTATAAACTCTATACCTAGGTTGATCTGGCCAAGTGTGATATTCTGGATTGCCACCCCATTCTAACACCATCATGCCACGAGCGTCATCTCCAGCATCTGCGTAGTTATGTGGAAAGCAGTTGCCGATGTAGGTGATATTATTATTTGTCTGTCGTTTGTGGAAGTGTCCGCTGAACACATGCTCAAAGTTGTTAAAATCCTCACGCTTGATCTCGCCCGTGTCAGGCATAGCCACCATGGCATTCATCATGAAGTGTGGTAATTCAAAATGCCCAAATATGTAGCGACCTTTTAGTTTATGAACACGCTTGTGATCATCACCGACAAGCCATGGAGCAATAACAACATCACCGTCACTGAACCAATCGTTAACAATGCGAACATTAGGAAGGTGGCGTGCCCATTCAACTGATTGGATATCTCGCTTGTCACGATAGTAAAGATCATGATTGCCAGGAATAAAATACACAGTGTCAAAGGCGTCATTTAATAATTCCAATGCCCTAAGGCTATAATTCAGCGTGACTATGTTGATCGCGGCACGGTTGTTGTGCCAATCACCTAAGAAGAAGCAGGTCTCACAACCTTCCTCCTTGGCCTTGCCAATGAACCATTTGATAAAATTCAGACAGTCATCATTATGTAATTGACTGTTGGACTTTAGCCCAAAGTGTATGTCTGTACACACCGCCGCTTTTTTAAATAAATTAGCCATATATCTATTATACCTTAATTATTTGCCGTTGTCTACACCTTTGATAGAATTTTCTAATAATGACATAACTGACTTACACATGTCATTGGTGTTGGGAGTAAGTTTGTCTATAATTGCCCGTTTGGTTTGATCATCCAGAGATAATATATTGTAATGATAAGGATTATGCAGTATGTTGTAAGATATGTGATCAAAATCCTGTGTGCTGATCCATTCTAGCAATTCTGGAAGATAGAATACGTTTTGTGTGTTAATGGTAGGATATACCTCCGTTTGAAATTTTTCAGATCTCTTTGAATTAAACTTCTTAACATTATCCACCACGGTCGCCCAATCAGCACCACAACGCTGTTGCTCAAACCGCTCACCTATATCATCAATGCTGAAACTTATCTTTATTTCTTTAAAATGTTGCCATAGATCAAAGAATTTTTCCGAATACACAGTGCCATTACTATTATAGTCAATTTTAATGTCTTTTGCTACATCTAATTCTATCAGTCGCTTAAGAAATTTAAAATGCAATCTTGACATCAGTGGTTCACCACCATACAAATCCAAATATCGAATATTCTGAACGGTGTCTAGTAGTTGGTCCCAAAATTCATCAGTTTCTGCCCACCTAACTGCTCCTTTAAGATTTTGAAAATCCACTATAGACATAACGCCATTGTCTAATTCCGCTTTGGCTATAGATGAGCTCGACGCTGGGTTACAGATCTTACAGGATAAATTACAGTCATTGCCTAGATTTAAATCAAATAATTGTAAATTATTGATATTCTCTGATTGGTAGTCTAGCCGATAGTATATGTCCTTGAATTTGTGCTTGGCTCGCTGGCGCATACTAGACTTGCCCGCCGCCTCTTCCTTCCAACATGGCGAGCAACTACCAGGATACTCACCAATTAGGAATGCCCGACGCAAGTTTTTCATCGCACTACCGGTATAGGCCTCTTTCAAGGTGGTTGATGATAGATTAGAAATCTTAGCGGTGTTCATACAACAAGGACTGATGTCACCAATGGTGGACACACGTAAATTTATCCACGGGTATATGCAAAAACTATCACTGAAACTAAAATTAATTCCGCCAGCCTGGTCGGTCTGAGTAAATTCGATGAAGAATTCGGGAATGTCAATGGTTGATAGCAATTCATCAACCAATCTTTTTTGATTATCAGAATTATATACAATAACAATACGCTCGTCGTCGGCAAATACGTCTTTCTTCAATGCCAATAGGGCTTCATACAAGTCATTTAGAGAGTTGTATGAAGTTACATCTATTTTGGCTAGAATGTTATTCTTCGTAGTGACCACCACCGCCACCCCAGTCTCCCTGACGAGTATAACTTGGCGTGTAGTTGTTCATTTCTAATATATCATCACGGATGTTTTGATTGCGTTTCTCAATGTTAAGCACGCGGGTAAATGAATTGGTAATGGCCGCGGTGTAGTAAGCAAACGGATTTTGTGACTTAGATTCATCAAACTGTAGGCCAATCTGACTTAGCTGTAGCAAAGCCTGGGATTGCATCTCGTCATTGTAGGTATAACCACGCCAATTACTACGTGTTCCGTAGCGTTCACATAATTTAATAAACATATGAGCAAGTTTTGGAGTCATCTGGCCATGGTCTTTGCTGAACTTACCTTTTTCAACTCCGCCCTTCCAATGGCTTTTACCAACTAAGATTGGTTCACCCTCTTCGTTTATCCTGTAGTGGTTAAAGGGAGGAAAGTTAACTCTAACATACTTGTTTGGCGCCTTGATCAGATCTGGATCGTCGTATTCGGTATCAAAATTTTCATCGTCTTCCAATTCTTCACGCAATTTCGCATCTGCTTTCTTCTGTTTGACCTCGTCGATCGGAATGTGTTCCCAGGTCATCACACGGAATACCACGTCAGTTTGGGGAATGTCTTTGGCAGGCACAAGATATTCATCTAATTTTTTCTTGATGCCATTCAACAGATCTACTTCTTGCTGTTCCTTGGCCAATCGCTCAGATCGCAATTTGCGTGCTTCTAAGATATTTTTCTTATTGATCTTTTCCACGCTTGTGAGTATCATATCATAATTCTTGTCCTCAGGTGAAGCAAAACTACAATATGTTAGTTTACTTTTGTGTATTTCTTTAAGAATATCTTTGTTGTTTAAATAGTTAACCTTTCTCATAAATTTTAATTTCCTTTTATATGCTACTATTATAATACCTATAAATACAAGAAAGCAAGAGGTATTTGATAAAAATGGCACTCAACATAACAGGAGCAATAAGCTCAGCCGCTGGCCTAATAGGATCAGGTAGTAAATCTGCCGCATCTAGCGTGTTTAGCTTGTTGGACCCTAAAAACGCAAGACTAAATCTTTCTGGCCTGTTGCCTGGTGGCACCATGGGTCCGGGTAAAAATAGTGGACCAACGGTGGGCTTTAAGGGCTCCTCTGGATTGGCCAGCACCATTGAAGAAGAAGATTGGCGTGTGCGTATTAGCCTTGGCGACAAAGCCACGATACTATACAAAGACCCAACTCTGTCTCCCATGGGTGAAAACCAATTGATGCTACCGTTAATAAAAACCAATGGAGTTATATTTCCTTATACACCACAAATTGAAGTTACGCATCTGGCAAACTACCAAACAGCCGCCCTCACACATAGTAATTATCCCGCACACTTTTACAACAACTCAGAAGTGAGTGACATCAGAGTCAGCGGAGAATTTACCGTACAAAGTGAGGAAGAAGGACAATACCTAATGGCCGCCATCTACTTCTTCCGCTCAGCAACCAAAATGTTTTTTGGACAAGGTGCTAACCAAGGAAACCCGCCACCATTGGTGTTCTTGGATGGTTATGGTAGTCACTACTTTCCACATGTGCCCTGTGTGATATCAAGTTTTTCACACACCATGCCAAATGAAGTAGACTACATCCAGGTGCCAGTGACATCGACGAGTTTAGAAGAAGTGGCTATTGATCCAGAACTTGAAATGAATGCGGTCAATGCCGTGGAAAACCGTGGAGTTAACAATTCGGAATTTGTGCCCGGACTACTTCAAGCCAGCCCACAGGGACAGATGTCTGCCGGAACCACAAGAATGCAGTACAAGACCATTACCACAAGTACCAGATTACCAACTTCTAGTACAATAAGTATTACACTAAAACCAATTTACAGTCGCAGAAATCTACATGAAAGATTTGATCATGCAAAATTTGCCGCTGGCAAACTACTACAAGATAACGATCTTGGTCTAGGAGGATTTATCTAATGGCAGTGAACTACAAAAAGACTAGCCCTTATGCGAATACTGACTACTATGGTTTCTTTCTTGACGTAGCCAATATTCCTACCATCCCTAATGATCCAAGCGATATTCAATATGAAATAGATGCAATTTATCAATATCGCCCAGACCTATTAGCCAATGACTTGTATGGTGACAGCGGACTTTGGTGGGTATTCAGCGTAAGAAACCCTAATACTATCAAAGATCCTATATTTGATTTTGTCGCAGGTGCTAATATTTTTGTTCCTAAAAAAGAGAATTTAACTGCGGCATTGGGGTTATAATACATGCCTTACGTACCTCCGTATGAAGATCCTAAAGCTAGTAGTCGTGTCATTGAAGGCGCTCTTAGATCAGACATATACGAAAGTGAACAACAGATTAAAGCAATTGACGACAATATTGCCCAAGCAGAAGCACGACTAGAAAGATATCAGAACAAAGGACAAACCACACAGGCAAACTTATTAAAAGCAACAATTGATGATCAAAAGGCTATCAAAGCTCGACAGCAAGAACAATTAGATGGTGCTCGTTCTGAATTGAATGCTGTTAAAAATGATATCAAACCCAACCTGCCAGCAGACACGGCAAAGAATTCTATAGAAAACAATCCTGCTCCTATAGAGCAAGAAACTCTGTCAGAGACCGAACAAGCCAATCTGGAAAGTAGTGCAGAGATATCTGCTTCGTTGGATGAAACTGGAGCTGAAGCAACTATCGCAATACCCGAAGCAGGAACAGAACTGACGCTGAACACAAACACAGGCGTTACGTTGACCACACCAATAATAAATGTGACACCAACCTCAGAAGAGGAAGAGGAAGACACTCCCCGGTCTCAAGCAATAAATGACGTAACTGAAGTGTATACACCTTTAGACAATGTCTTACATGACTATTCCACATATACCTATGGGGTGAGTCTACATTTGTTAACCCCCGATGAATATAATCTTGTGGTGCAGACAGAAAAGTATATACCAAAACGTGTGTTAGTGGCCAGTGCCGGCAGACATAACTCTTTAAGTCCCGATGACCCACGAGCATTCCTACGCAACAAGTATTTTAATAGAGATTTTTATTTTGACAATCTAGAGATATCTACGATCATTGGTTGTACAGAAATAAATCGTATGACCAATGCCATCAGCGTTGAATTTACCTTGATCGAACCATATGGAGTAACATTTCTAGATAACCTCATGAATGCCTGTGCTGATGCTGATGTTGGTGGCCTAAATTATTTAGACATGCCATATCTGTTGGAAATTGATTTCTTTGCCAACAGCGATGCCGGAGAGATCATCAATAAGATACCTAATCTGACCAAACGCATACCCATTAAGATTAATAAAATGGATATCGATATTTCGACCAAAGGTGCCACATATAAATTTTTAGCCACACCCTTTAACCATGACGCATTTAATAGTACAACAGTAACCGTGCCGGCGGCACTGACTGTGGTTGCCGGGACAGTGGCAGAGTTTTTCCAAACATCAGAAAGTACTGGAGTGCCACAGGAACTAGCAGATGACAGCAGAGATACTGGTAAGAATACCTTATACAGGACAGGACTCGGAACATTCAGTGTGGGCGGGCTAACAGTAAATGCAAATGAAATTCCCACGATCAATCTTAACAAGACATCACTGTCAAGGTTAAGGACGGTTAGCAGTTTTGGCAGTGGGATCAATGCCTGGTTCAAGGAATTGAGAGATCAGAATAAGCTGGCCACCAATGACGAATACTATTTTGAATTTGATGATGAAATTAAAAATAGTCAATTTACCACTATCACAAATAAAACGACGGACATTAAAAATAGTAGAATGTCCCAATTGGATAGAACTAACTCCATCAGATTATCCAGTGCCACACAGAAAGGATCCTCAGACTTTGATCTTACCCTTAAAGAATTTCAAATTAATGCAGGCACGACCATAGAAAAAGTTATCAATACCATCGTAAGATCCAGTGATTATATT
>Ga0222714_10002272_pt1 | contig 20546 bp, 18 predicted proteins | sample C33_3DmetaG_FD_165048 | JGI IMG/M metagenome (GOLD analysis project Ga0222714, IMG submission 165048) | Estuarine water microbial communities from San Francisco Bay, California, United States - C33_3D | ecosystem: Environmental > Aquatic > Marine > Unclassified | place: USA: California...
CAGCAGGCCGCAGAGGCGACGGATCGCGCCGCCCTTGCCGGCCGCGTCGGGTCCTTCGAGCACGACCACCGTCGAGACGCCTTGTTCGTGGGCGCGTCGCGTCAGGCGGCCGAGGCGGACCTGCAGCTTGGCCATCTGCTGGCCGTAGCCTTTCTTGTCGAGGGTCGGGTGCGGGGCGGCGCTTTCGAGCAGGCCGCGCGGACGCGAGCCCGGCTTCTTGGCCTTGGCGGCGGCGCGACGACGGGAGGCTTGGTTGAGCTGGGCGGCGATGGCCTGGCCGGCGTGGAGGTCGCGCAGCTTCGTCTCGGCGCCGCCGATGACCACCTTCCAGGGCAGGTTCTTGCCGCTGCCTTGGGCGCGGAGATCCCGGGCCAGGGTCAGGCTGCTCTTCTTCGCGAGCAGCAGGTCGTCGTCCGTGACGGCCCAGCCTTCGGCGTCGGTGTCCTCGGCCTCGCGGAGGCGTCTGCGCAAGGTCTTCTCCGGCGTCTCGAGCCAGACCTTCACGACGGACGTCCCGTCGGCCGCGAGCATCTCCTCGAACGTCCGGAGCGACTTCAGGCGGGCGCGCAGGCGTTCGCCGTTGATTTCGTCATGCGCGGCTTCGACCGCCGTGCGGGTGAGCCAGTCGCCGACGACGATCGTGATGCGTCCCTTCGCGGGGACGTCCTGCCAGTAGGGCCAGAGGAAGGGGCGGCCCGCGGCCGAGGCCGCGTCCGGGGCGCAGACGCGCACCGTGCGGGCGTCGAACCATTCCGTCAGCTGGTTGGCGAGTTCGGAGGCGGCCAGGCGGTCGTTGCCGCCGAGCACGATGACCGCGCCGTGCTGCTTCGTCACCAGGCGGCGCTGCGCGGCCAGGAGGCGGAGGTGGAGGGCGGAGCGGGATCGCTCGAGGACGCTGCGGGGGGCCATCGGGAAGGACTATGCAGGCCCCCTCCGCGGATGGGAAGCGCGATTGAGCGACGGTCCCGTGACGGCTCAGCCCAGCAGGCCGGAGATGTCGGCCACGTAGACCTGACGGCCGCCGGCGTGGGCGGAGTCGAAGCAGAACTGGCGGCCGCTGCGGCTGGCGGAGGGATGCGTGTCGCAGCGCCACTCCTTGCCGTTGATGGCGGTCACCGTCGGGAAGGCCCCGACCTCGATGCGGCGGTCGGTCGGGATGTGGTAGAGATACGGCCGCTGCAGTTTCTCGGGACCCTGCGGGTAGGTGTCGTTGAGCACCCACTCGTCGTTCGTGTTCGGGAGGTAGGTGTTGTGGCCATTGGCCGGCATGGCGTCCTTGCCCACGACCGTGACCTCGTCGCTCAGGTCCTTGTAGAGGTAGAAGCGTTCGCCGTGCGACGGGTGCCAGGCCCAGGCGAAGATATGCCGCGGGTCGCGCCAGACGAAGTGCGACGTGCCGCCGTTGGGGTCCATCACGTGGACCTTGCCGCCGTCGACGCTCATCGTCAGCGCCCGCGTGCGGAAGGCGGCCTTCTCGCCCGGATTACGCCAGCGGTGGAGGAAGAAGAGGCGGGTGCCGTCCGTGTTGCAGAGGAGGTGGTTGAACCAGTGGACCGCTCCCGGCTTGAAGGCCGCGGCGGCCGGGCCGGTGAACGGGATCTTCGCCGCGTCGGCGAGCGTGAAGAGCATGTCCCGGCGGCCCGTGGCCATGTCCATGCGCCAGATGCCCGAGTCGTCCGGCGTCGGCTTGAGTTTCCAGATGTCGCGCTCGGCGCCCGTCGCGTAACCGTAGCCGGGGCGGGTGACGTCGAGACGGGCGAAGTCGGGCGCGAAGGCCGTGCGGCCGTCCGGGCTGAGGGTGTAGAACGGATGAGGCAGCGTGCGCGTGCGGTTGGACTTCACGTCGAGGACGCGCGTCACGAAGCGGCCGTCTTCGCGGTCGTTCCAGGCCACGAGGCGGTCCGAGCCCGGGATCCACTGGAGCATGCAGCCCTGCTGCCAGTTCCAGGCGTTGGAACCGCCGAGGTCGATCCAGCGGTCGCCGTCCTGCGTGTCGACCATCCCGACGCGGATCGAATCGGCCGTCGTCGGCGAGCGGCCTTCGAAATCGACTTCGTTCGCGAGCACGAAGCGGTCGTCGGCGGAGAACAGGAACTTGTCGTAGTAGCCCCGCCAGTGGAACTTCGGTCCGCGCGTGATCGCCCGGATGCGGGCGCCTTGCGGCGCGGTGGCGCAGCCGGCGAGCGCGCCAAGCGAGGCCAGGGCGGAGAGTTTCAGGAAGTCGCGGCGGTCTAGCATACGAGAGTATGGAGTATTGAGTATGGAGTATGGGAAAGACCGAAGGAGCGAGGGGGTGGAAACGGACAGTGATTCGCCCGAAGGAGACAGCCGCTCAGCGCGGGAGTTCTTCCTCGTCCTCGGCCGGGAGCAGGATCCCCTTGAGCATCGAATCGAGGGTCTTCTGCAGGGCGGCCTTCATCTCGCCGGGTTCGGCCTTGTCGACGGACTTGATCTGCAGGCGGATGGCTTCCTCCTTCTTGCCCTGGAGCCAGCGGAGGCGGGCGAGGGTGTCGAGCTTGTCGGGGTGTTCTTCCTTCGTGAGCTTCACCGATTGCACGGCGCATTTCTCCGCGAGCGCGAGGTTGGGCTTCTGGGCGAAGGCCTTCATCGTGAGCAGGCGCCAGGCGATCTCGTTCAAGGCCTCCGGGTCATCGAACTCCTCTTCGGCGACCTTCTGCAGCTGCGCGTAGAATTTGGTGGGATCGCCGCGGGCGAGGCCGATCTGGGCTTCGATGGAATCGCGGAGTTCCTGGCCTTCCTGCTTGGGCAGCACGCCGGCGGCGGCGGGCAGGGCTTTCTCGGCGGCGTCCCAATCGCGGGCGCGCATCGCTTCGGAGAGCGCGTCGAGCTTCGCCTGCGCGGCGGCCATCTCCGGGTCGTTCGGAGCGGTGCCGGCCGGGACGGCGGGCTTGCTCAGGCGGCGCTGGGGGATCTTGTCGGCGATGGGCGCGGCGGCGGCGAGAGGCGTGCCGGTGAGGATGTCGCCGAGCATCTCGGTCGTCAGCTGGGCCGGGTGGCCGGTCCAGGCGATCTTGCCTTCGGCGACCACGAACGCGTGCGGGATGCCGTTCACCTCCGCGGCCTCGAGCCAGTCCTTGATGAAGGCCTTGCCGCCGAGCGCCACGCGGTAAGACATCTTGTCGCCTTGGGCCTTGAGGAAGTCCTTGGCGCGCTGGGCGGAGGCCGCGTCGCGTTCGCTCTCCCAGACGTTGACGCCGGTGATCACGACGCCCTTCTTGCCCATCTTGCGATGCAGTTCGTCGAGGTGCGGGATCGCGGCGACGCAGGGTCCGCACCAGCTCGCCCAGCATTCGAAGACGTAGACTTCGCCTTTCTTGAACTCCTTCACCGCCTCGCCTTGCAGCATCGTCGCGGGGCGCGTCGCCGGGGCGGGATCGCCGACCTTCAGGCCGGCGGCGGAAAGGGTGGCCGTGAGCAGCAGCAGGAGCAGGGCGCGCATAGGTGTTATATTGGGTGTCAGATAAAGGGAGGCAAGATGGGGTTGTCGTTAGGAAAAGGCGGTAAGCGGTTGGGAATGCGCATAGCCGATGACTCGAGGTAGGGGCAGCACCGCGTGCTGCCCTAGGGGTTGGGCTGCCGGATGGCGGCCGAAGGGTAGGGGCGTGGCTACGCCGAGCCCTCGCTCAAGCCAGTCGACTGGCTCAAAGGGTGATCGGAGACCGGATGATTGGCCGGGGTTGTTTTGCCCAACCGCTTACCGCCAACCGCTTCGCCCTAGGCTTTCTTACTTCTTAGCAGGAGCGGCGGCTTTGGCTTCCGCGATGAAGCCGCGGATCTTCTCGGCGTTGAGCGAAGCCGGGTGGCCGATGTAGGCGATTTTGCCGCCGGCGACCACGAAGCCGCAGGGGATGCCGTTCTTGCCGGCGGCCTCGAGCCAGGCCTTGCCCATCGCACCATTGGCATCCTTCGCGACGGTGTATTCCATCTGCTTGCCGTTCTTGCGCACGTACGCGTCGGCGGCTTCGACGCCGGAGGAGACATGGACGCTGATCACCTGGACGCCGTCGGCCTTGAGCGTCTTCTGGAGTTCGGAGAGATGCGGGATCGAAGCGACGCAGGGCGGGCACCAGGTCGCCCAGAATTCGACGAGGTACGTCTTGTTCGGGTCCAGCGCCGAGACGCGGTCGCCCTTGATCCAGCCGGACGGCAGCTTCGTCGGAGCCTTGTCGCCGACGTTGAGCGTCGGAGCTTTCGGCGCGGCGAAGCCGAGGGTCGTCAGGAGGAGCAGGAGGAGCGTGGGGAGGCGCATGGGTAAGGTGTAAGGGGCGAAGAGGGTGGAGGCAAGAGGGCGATGACAGATGGCAGATGACGGAGGGCTGCGTTGAGGGCTGAATTGATTCAGGGCTAGAACCGGGGCCAGGGCCGGGGCCGGCAAGTGGCAATCAAGCAGAGGCATTCAGCGTTTTGCTTATGCAAATCATCCGGCTTCCGGCCTCCCTTTGAGTTAACTGATGCAAACAAAAAGCCCCGACGGGGTCGGGGCTTTAGGGGGGGCTGGCCGTAGGTTCAGGCTTTCGCGGCGAACTTGGCCTTGATCGCTTCGACCACGGCCGGGTCGGCCAGGGTCGTGACGTTGCCGAGTTCGCGGCCTTCGGAGATGTCGCGCAGGAGGCGGCGCATGATCTTGCCCGAGCGGGTCTTCGGCAGGTCGGGCACGAAGACGATGCGTTCCGGGCGGGCGAACTTGCCGATCTTCGCGTCGACCATGCCGTTGAGCTTCTTCGCGAGGGCGGCCTCGTCGACCGTCTTGGCGGCGGCGGATTTCAGGATGACGAAGGCCATGAGGCCCTGGCCTTTCAGCTCGTGCTTCACGCCGATGACCGCGGACTCGGCGACCGCCGCGTCCTCGATGAAGATCGCCTCCAGCTCGGCCGTGCCGATGCGGTGGCCGGAGACGTTGACCACGTCGTCGACGCGGCCCGTGATCCAGAGGTAGCCGTCCTTGTCGCGGATGGCGCCGTCGCCGGGGAAGTAATACTTGCCGCCCCAGCGGTTCCAGTACGTCTCCACGTAGCGCTTCTCGTCGCCGAAGATGCCCTGCGTGATGCCCGGCCACGGCTTGCGGATGGCGAGGATGCCGTGGTCGGTCTCGTTGCCGTGCTCATCGAGGACGGCGGCGTCGACGCCGAAGAAGGGCAGCGTGGCCGAGCCGGGCTTGGTGGGCGTGCAGCCGGGCATCGGCGTGATCATGTGGCCGCCGGTCTCGGTCTGCCACCACGTGTCGACGATCGGGCAGCGTTCGGCGCCGATGTTGCGGTGATACCAGAGCCAGGCTTCGGGGTTGATCGGTTCGCCGACGGAGCCGAGCAGGCGGAGCGAGGAAAGGTCGTGCTTCTTCACCCACTCGTCGCCCCACTTCATGAAGGCGCGGATGGCGGTCGGGGCGGTGTAGAAGACCGTGACCTTGTGGTCTTCGATGATCTTCCAGAAGCGGCCGTAGTCGGGGGCGTCGGGCGCGCCCTCGTACATCAGCACCGTGGAACCGTTGAGGAGCGGGCCGTAGACCACGTAGGTGTGGCCGGTCACCCAGCCCACGTCGGCGGTGCACCAGAAGAGGTCGTCGCCGCGCAGGTCGAAGACGTATTTGTTGGTCGCGTAGGCGTGGACCATGTAGCCGCCCACGCTGTGCATGATGCCCTTGGGCTTGCCGGTGGAGCCGGAAGTATAGAGCAGGAAGAGCATCTCGTTGGCCTCCTGCTGGACCGCTTCGCACCGGTCGGCGACCTTCGCGGCGGCCTCGTGATACCAGACGTCGCGGCCGGCCTGCATGCCGCAGCCCGCGTCGGGCTTGCCCGGGTGGCGCTGCAGCACGAGCACGTGCGCGCAGGTCGGGCAGTCCTTCACGCCCTCGTCGACCGTCTGCTTGAGCGGCAGGAACTTCCCGCGGCGGTAGCCGCCGTCCATCGTGATGACGGCCTTGGACTTCGCGTCGTTGACGCGGTCGCGGATGGATTCGGCGGAGAAGCCGCCGAAGACGACGGAGTGGACGACGCCGAGGCGGGCGCAGGCGAGGACGGCCATCGCGAGCTCGGGGACCATCGGCATGTAGATCGCGACGGTGTCGCCGCGTTCCAGGCCCATGCCCTTGAGCACGTTGGCGAAGCGGCTGACCTCGGCGAGCAGCTCGCGGTAGGTGATGCGGCGGACCTCGACGGCCTTGCCGTCGGCGGTGGGCTCGCCTTCGTAGACGATCGCGACCTTGTCGCCGAGGCCCTTGGCGACCTGCGCGTCGAGGCAGTTGTAGGCGACGTTGGTCTTGCCGTCGACGAACCAGCGGAAGAACGGCTTCTTGGATTCGTCGACGACCTTTGTCCAGGGCTGGAACCAGGCGAGCTCCTTCGCCTCGTCGGCCCAGAAGCCGTCGGGGTCCTGGATCGAGCGCCGGTAGAGGGCTTCGTAGCCGTCCATGCCTTTGACGCGCGCCTTGGCGACGAAGTCGGCGCTCGGCGGGAAGACCTGTTCGACGGAGCCGAATCCTTCGGCGCCGGCCTTCTTGACGTCGGCGATCTCGTCGTTGGCGTCGGAGGAGGGAGGGGTGTTGGCCATGGCTTTACGTTTGGAGCGAAGGATGAGGTAGACGGAGAAGGCGATGAGGATGGCGAGCGCCAGGACGAGCCACGGCGAATCGGTGATATCAGGGTCGAGCGCGGTGGGCGCCGCAAGGGGGGACATGGGAGGGGGGTGGGGATAAGAACCCGACCGGGTGCCGGAGGGCAACCAAAACGGAGGGGGCTGCCATGTCTGACCCCGGCTTCAGGCTCGGGTTCGGCTCAGAGTTCGGCCAATAGTTCGCCGAACCCGTCGACCACCCGGACGCCCAGCCCCTCCAGCCTGGTCCGATGCTGGTGGCCATGGGCGGCCAGCACGCAATCGACCCCCATGGCCGCGGCCGCCTCCGCGTCATGGGCGGTGTCGCCGAAGTAGATCACGTCCTCCGGGCGCACGCCGAGGTCGGCCAGGTGGCGTCGGGCGCGTTCCTCCTTGCTGCCGGCATGGATGTCGTCGCCGCCGCAGGCTTTGCGGAAGCGGTCGGCGAGGCCGTAGTGCGCGAGGGTCCCGGCGAGGAGCGTGCGTTCGTAGGCCGAGAGCACGGAGTGGGTCAGGCCGGCGGCGGACAGCCCGGCGAGGAGCGTCTCGGCGTGGTCGTGCAGGCGGCACTCGGCCTTGCGCGCTTCGTAGGCCGCCATGAAGCGGACGGACATCGCGCGGAAGGAGGCTTCGTCGGGCGTGAAGCCGATGGCTTGGTAGACCTTGATGACGGGGAACTGGAAGATCTCGCGGTAACGCGCCGGATCGACCGGCGGATGGCCGTCTTCCGCCAGCAGCCGGTTGAGCGAGGCGCAGCAGAGCCACGTGTCGTCCAGTAAGGTGCCGTTCCAGTCCCAGACCGCGTGCCGGTATTCGCGGAGTCGCCTACGCATGGGCGGGGACGAGGCCGAAGGCCTCGACGTCGACGCCCGCGGAGCAATGCGCGAAGTCCGGCGCGCGGCCGGCGAGCGGGAAGCCGTCCCACTCGACCGGCTGCTCGCTCCAGGCGGTCAGCTGGGCGAGGCTGAGCGCGTAGGGGGCGTGATGGACCTGGCCCCGGAGCAGGCGTCCGCGGCGGACGGAGAAGAAGTTGTAGCGCTCGGCGAGGTGGAAGGGCCGCGTGCCGGGTTCGGCGGGAGCCGGCGGCGTCAGCGGTTTCCAGGCGTAGCGCGCGGCGTGCGCGAAGCCTTCGCGTTGGCAGTCCATCGTCCAGCGTTCGCCGAAGGGCCGATGGGTGACGCGGGCGTGTTCGTAGGGCAGCCCGAAGAACGTGCGCGCGATGCGGACGGCCGGGTCGCGGTCGCAGTCCAGCGACAGGAACCACACGCCCGGTTCGCCGGAGGCGTCGCGCACGTAGACGCGCACGTTGAGTTCGTTGAACGAAGACAGCCAGGGCAGGGCGGGCAGGCCTTCCGGGCGGAGGCCCATCATGCGGAAGCCGACGATGCCGAGGTGCGTCTCGCCTTCGAAGAGGTCGGGCGTCAGGCCAGGGGGCAGTCGACGGGCGACCGCGGCGGGATCGACGCGCCAATGGAGGAAGAACAGCTGGTCCCACCGCTGGCGCAGCAACGCGCGGCGGTCCGGGCGGCGGCTCGCGGCGAGCAGGCGTTGGGTGGCTTCGTCCATCGGACTACCATCCCGCCCGCGCGCCGCGCCGTCAAGCAGGCGGGCTTATTTTCCCGACGCGAAAGGCGGCCGGGAGAGGTCGAGCTGGTAGAGCACCTGATTGTAGTCCCAACGAGGCGTCGGCTGCTTGTTGCCCGAGAAGGTCGTCGTGTAGGTGCCCTCGAAATGGACCACCGGCGAGTCTTCCCGGAAGAACTCCGGATGCAGGATGGGATTGTAGAAGGAATAATCGGCGTGCGAGAGCACCTTGCGGGCGTCGGTCCACGGGCCCGTCGGCGCCGCGGCCTCCGCCAGCCAGATCTCGCCCAGCGCGGAGGGCCTGCCGCCGTGCTCGGTGAACACCGCGAGCCATTTCCGGCTCCAGGGATGCCAGGCGACGTGCCCGCGGTGCGCGCGGATACGTCGGCCGTCCGTCGTCGTCGCCACGTTCTCGGCGGGCAGCGAGGTCCAGTTCGCCGGGTCGCGCCAGCCCTCGTAGGTCGCCGGCGTGCGCAGGGTCGGGAAGGTGTTGCCGAACAGCATCCAGCGTCGGCCTTCTCCGTCGGTCCATGGCACCGCATGGCCTTCGGGCAGGGGCGGCGGCGTGGAATGGGCTTCGTCAGCCGACCAGATCGTCCGGAGCGCGTGGAAGGACGAGGCCGCCGCGTCCCATTCGACGAGGTCCCAGCGATAGGCGCGCATGTCTCCCTTCACCTTCTGGGCGACCGCGACCAGGTGAGGCTTGCCTTGCGCGTCGGGCAACGTGACCGCGCCCCAGAGCCAGGTCGGACCTTCGCCGGGCAGACGGGCCACGCCGCGGGGACGTCTGCCGCCGTCCTTGCTCGTCTCGGTCACGTATTCGAAGCTAGGCCGCAGCGGCGGCCGGGCCGGAGGAACGAAGCCGTCGGTCATGGCCGCGGCGACGTGGAAGATGCCGAGCGGATGATGCGCGAGGTTCGTGTCGCCCCAGAACCAGTGCAGTCGGCCGCCGAATTCGGCCGTGACCACGCTGTCGGAACCGAGCACGCCGCTTTCTTTCCAGTCGGGCTCTTCGCCGAGCTTCTGGGCTTCCGCGAAGAGGCCGGCGCCGGTGAGCCGGCCGAGGCGCCGGGCGAGGATCGTGCGTTCGACCGTCACCTTGATCGTCTTGCCCGGTTCTGGCGTCAGGCGCACGCCACGGTAGCCGAAGCCGTCGGCGCGGACTTCATAGCCGTGGCCGTGCACGCCGAACCAGGTCTCACGTCCCATCAGTTCCGGCAGGTCGCAGGCGATCAGCCCGGCGTTGTCGGAGACCAGGCGGACGCCATGGACGGTACGGAGTTCGACGCCGGGCACCGGCCAGCCGTCGGCTTCGACGATCTCGATGCGGCAGGGTCGGGCGCGGAGGCTCGTCGTCGCGAGGGCGAGCAGGCCGAAGAGCAGCAAGGCGGACCGCATGGGGCGAGTCTCGCGCGGCGAGGGCCGGGTTCAAGCCTGCGCAGGGCTTTTCGCTTGGAGCGGGGGCCGTCCGGGCTTACCTCTGGGGCATGCTTCCGGAAGCGCGTCAGAAAGAGCTCAAGGCCTTCGCCGGGAAACTCGCGGACCTCGCCCGCGAGGTCCTGCTCGCGGCGCACGCGCGCGTCGAGACGGAGGTCGAGGTCAAGTCCGACGGCACGCCCGTGACCGTCGCCGACAAGGAAGCCGAGCGCCGCATGCGCGCGGCTATCAAGGCGGCCTATCCGGACCATGGCATCCTCGGCGAGGAGTTCGGTCCGGAGAACGTCGACGCCGAGTACTGCTGGGTGCTCGATCCCATCGACGGAACCAAGTCCTTCCTCTCCCGCGTCCCTCTCTACGTGACCCTGATCGGCCTGCGCCACGAAGGCAGGCCCGTCCTCGGCCTCATCGACCAGCCCGTGCTCGGCGAACGCATCCTCGGCGACAACGTCACCTGCGAGCTGAACGGCCGCCCCGTGCGCGTCGCCGAAGCCTCCCTCAAGGAGGCCGTCGTCGTCTCCACCGACCTCGACAACATCCGTCGCCTGCACCGCGACGTCCGCTGGAACCGTTTCGCGGACAGCGTCGCCCATGTGCGCACCTGGGGCGACGGTTACGGCCACCTGCTCGTGGCCGCGGGCCGCGCGCACGTCGTCGCCGACCCGATCATGAATCCGTGGGACCTCGTGCCCGTGCTCCCCGTCCTGCGCGGCGCCGGCGCGGTCGTGACCGCCTGGGACGGCGGCGATCCGGTCAAGGCGGGCAACCTCATCGCCGCGGCGCCGAAGCTGCACGCGGAGGTGATGCGGACCCTGCGCGACTGAGCGCCGCTCAGAGGCGGACCTTCAGCGAGCGCCCGTGCGCGTCGAGGCTCTCCATGCGGGCGAACGCGTCGACCACGCCGGCCGCCTTCTTGAGCGAGGCCGGGGAGTATTCCACGAGGCTCGTGCGACGGAGGAAGTCGGCGACGCGCAGGCCGCTGAAGAAACGGCCCGTGCCGCCGGTGGGCAGGGTATGGCTGGGGCCGGCCGTGAAATCGCCGAGCACCGTGGGCGTGTGGTGGCCGAGGAGGATGGCGCCGGCCGTGGTGATGCGCGCGGAGAGCGCCTTGAGCTTCGCCGGCGCGACCATGAGCTCGAGGTGTTCGGGCGCGACGAGGTTGGCCGCTTCGGCCGCGTCCTCGATCTTCGGGACCAGGATGGCGCAGACCTTGGCGTCGAGCGCCTTGCGGATCTTCTCGCCGTGGGAGAGCGTGGCGGACTGCGCGCGGGCGGCGGCGAGGCACTGCTTGGCGAAGGCTTCGGTTTCCGTGACCAGATAGAGCTTCTCCTTGCCGCTGCCGTGTTCGGCCTGGGCGCAGAGGTCGGCCGCGACCCACTCGGGACGCGCGGTGCGGTCGGCGATGATCATCACCTCGCTCGGTCCGGGGAGGAGGTCGACGCCGACGAGGCCGAAGACCTGGCGCTTGGCTTCGGTCACGAACGTGTTGCCCGGGCCGAAGATCTTGTCGACCGGCGCGATGGTGCGGGTGCCGAGGGCCATCGCGGCGACCGCCTGGGCGCCGCCGACGGCGTAGACTTCGGTCACGCCGCAGAGGTAGAGGGCGGCGAGGATGTCCGGATTGATCTTCCCGTCGGGTCCGGGCGGCGTGCAGGCGCAGAGTTCGGGGACGCCGGCGACCTTGGCGGGCAGCGCCGTCATCAGCACCGTGGAGACGAGCGGCACCTGGCCGCCGGGGACGTAGAGGCCGCAGCGACGGATCGCATGGTGGCGTTCGCCGACCGTGGCGCCGTGAGGGTTCTTCGCCGTCCAGCCTTTCGGCAGCGTGCGGGCGTGGAAGGCGGTGACGCATTTCGCGGCTTCGTCGAAGGCCTTCTTCTTGGCCGGGGCGAGGCCGGCGGCCGCGCGGCGCAGCTCGGCGAGCGGGATGCGCTGGCGGGCGGCGGTGAGCTTGGCGCGGTCGAACTTCGCGGTGTAGGCGAGCACGGCGGCGTCGCCGCGCTTCTTCACGTCGGCGATGATGCCGGCGACGGCGGCGCGCACGTCGGGAGACGCTTCGCCCGTGCCCACGAAGGCGCTGAGCTGGGCGCGGAAGTCCTTGGCGCGGAAACGGAGGAAGGTCATGGGCTCAGAAGGTAGGAAAATCGAAAAGACCCGGGGTCAAGGCGGGGTTCACCTGGATCCGGCCGTAGGTCACCTCGCCGGATTTGCGGCCTTCGATGGTGACGGTCTCCTTGGCGGCGAAGCGCAAGCCGTCGACTTCGACGAAGGACTCCACCTGCTGACGGATCAGTTCCCGGGCCGGGGTGAGCTGGTCGGAGGCCACGAGGGCGAAGGTCTTGGCGTCGAAGTGACGCGTGATGCGGAAGCCGCTGGCGTAGGCGTAGTGCACGGCGTGGGTGGCGCGGCCGGAGACTTCCGTCAGACCCTTGTATTCGGCGGTCCCGACCTCGGGCGCCGGCGCGGCGAAGAACGCCAGGTCGTCGCGGGCCATGTCCTGCAGCTTGCGGAATTCCTCGAACGTGACCGGGCGGATCTCCTTGGGCGTGAGCGGTCCGCGCTGACGGGTGGTCCAGCCTTCGAGCCGGCCGGCGCAGACGATGGTCGTCGTGGCCGGTTCGTCGGAGGCCGAGAGCTGATGGCGGTAGCCGGGGGCGGCGAGCGTGAGCGTCATCCGACCTTGGGATTTTCCCTTCTCGTCGGCCGACGTGAACTCCAGGCGGAGTGAGCGGACCTTCGTCAGGGCGGCCGGGTCGGCGGCCGCGGCCGCGCGGGCCTTCGCGATCACTTCGTCGAGGCTCAGGGGCTTGTCGGCGGCAAGGCCGCTCGTCGCGGCGAACAGGAACGTCGCCAGCAGCGCGGAAAGTCGGCGGAACAGGGCCATGGAGGGGCGATGTTGGGCGGGGGTGCCTGCTTGGCAAGCATCGGAAGGGCGGCGCCGGACGCCCCGGCCGGGCTCAGCGTTCGCCCGTGGCCTTGAGCAATCCCGCGACGTCGCAACGGCCTTCGTACAAGGCCTTGCCGACGATGGCGCCGACGAGGTTCGGGTAGGCCTTGGCCATCTCCGCGAGGCGGGCGACGTCGGCCGTGCCGGACACGCCGCCGGAGGCGATCACGCCGCAGGGGCAGGCCTTGAGCACCGCTTCGAGCGAGGACCAGTTCGGACCCGTGAGCATGCCGTCGGTGGCGATGTCGGTGTAGATGACGGTCGAGACGCCGAGCTCGCCGGCTTCCTTGGCGAACTCCGTCGCCTTGAGGGCCGTCACGGCCGTCCAGCCTTTGACGGCGACGAGGCCGTCCTTGGCGTCGATGCCGACCGCGAGACGCGGGCCGTGGGCCTGGGCCATCTCGCGGAGGAAGGCGGGGTCGGTCGCGGCGCGCGTGCCGATGACGACGCGGCTGGCGCCGGCTTCGTAGGCGGCCTCGGCGGTCGCGCGGTCGCGCATGCCGCCGCCGAACTGGATCTTCGGACCGAGCGCCGCGATGCGCTTGAGCACCGGGAGGTTGAGGGGCGCGCCGCCGAAGGCGCCGTCGAGGTCGACGACGTGGATCCACGCCGCGCCGGCCTGGGCGAACACGACGGCCGGCTCCACCGGGTCCTTGTAGTAGTCGGTGCGGGCGTCGTCACGTCCCTGGCTGAGGCGGACGCAGCGACCGCCGCGGATGTCGATGGCCGGATAGGCGAGCATGGAGGTCAGGAAGCTTTCTTCTTCGGCGCCACGACGGACACGGGCTGTTCGCCGCGGATCGCTTCGGCCGTCACCGTGAACTTCGAACCGGCGGCGGCTTCGGGCAGCGCGTACATGGTCTCGAGGAGCACCCCTTCGAGCACGGAACGGAGGCCGCGGGCGCCCGTGCCGAGGGCCAGGGCCTTGTCGGCGGCGGCCTCGAGGGATTCGCGGGTGAACTCAAGGGACATGCCCGAGAGCGCGAAGAGCTTGCGGTACTGCTTGGTCGCGGCGTTGCGCGGCTCGGTCAGGATGCGGATGAGCGCCTCGCGGTCGAGGGGCTCCAGGACCGAGATGACGGGCAGGCGGCCGACGAACTCCGGGATCATCCCGAAGGAGAAGAGGTCCTCGGGCTGGAGGCCCGCGACGATCTGTTCGGCCGAGAGGGAAGGCGCGTCGTTGCGCGGGGGGACGAAGCCGAGGGACTTCGCGCCGCCGCGGCGGGCGATGATGCGGTCGAGGCCCGCGAAGGCGCCGCCGCAGATGAAGAGGATGTCGGCCGTGTCGACGCGGATGCACTGCTGCTCCGGGTGCTTGCGGCCGCCGGCGGGCGGGACGTTGCAGATGGTGCCCTCGAGGAGCTTGAGCAGGGCCTGCTGGACGCCTTCGCCGGACACGTCGCGGGTGATCGAGGCCGAGTCGGACTTGCGGCCGATCTTGTCGATCTCGTCGATGAAGACGATGCCGCGCTGGGCGCGTTCGACGTCCATGTCGGCGGCCTGCAGGAGGCGGAGGATGACGGTCTCGACGTCGTCGCCGACGTAGCCGGCTTCGGTGAGCGTCGTCGCGTCGGCGATCGCGAACGGCACGTCGAGCATGCGCGCGAGCGAGCGGGCGAGGAGGGTCTTGCCGGTGCCGGTCGGGCCGATCAGCAGCACGTTGCTCTTGTCGAGCTCGACGTCGGCGAGGTCGCCGGCCTGGGCGGCGCCGGCGGGCTTCCGGCGGTCGTTGAGGCGCTTGTAATGGTTGAAGACGGCGACGGAGAGGACCTTCTTCGCGTGGGCCTGGCCGATCACGTGCGCGTCGAGCTCGAGGCGCAGCTGCGTCGGCGCGATCAGCTTGATCGGGGCGAGCGGGGTCTTGGCGGGGGCCTCCTGCACGGCGGGGCCGCCGGCGGCCGCCGCGGGCTTGGCGTCGCGCGTCTTCTCGCGTTCGAGGAGGCGGCCGCAGGTGCCCACGCAGGCGTCGCAGATGCCGACGCCGCCGGGTCCGGCGATCAGCTTGCCGGCCTGGGCGGCGGGCTTGCCGCAGAAGGAGCAGCTCTCGGCGCGGTCGCCGGACATGGGCTTAGGCGCGGCCCGGCTTGGGCATCACGACGTGGTCGACGAGGCCGTAGGCCTTCGCCTGCTCGGCCGTCATGTAGAAGTCGCGGTCGGAGTCGCGCTGCAGTTCCTCGGGCGTCTTGCCGCTGTGCTTGGCGAGGACGTGGTTGAGGGTGTCTCGCCAGCGGAGGATCTCCTTCGCGGCGATCGAGATGTCGGACGTCTGGCCGGTGGCGCCGCCGCTGGGCTGGTGGATCATCACGCGGCAGTTGGGGAGCGCGTGGCGCTTGCCCTTGGTGCCGGCGGCGAGGAGGACGGTGGCCATGCTGGCCGAGAGGCCGATGCAGTAGGTGTTCACCTCGCACGACAGGAAGTTCATCGTGTCGTAGATGGCCATGCCGGCGGTGATGGAGCCGCCGGGCGAGTTGATGTAGATCGAGATGTCCTTCTTCGGGTCCTCCATCTGCAGGAAGAGCAGCTGGGCGATGACCGCGTTGGCCACGTCATCGTAGATCGGCGAGCCGATGAAGATGATGCGGTCCTTGAGGAGGCGGCTGTAGATGTCCCAGGCTCGCTCGCCGCGGGCGTCGCGTTCGACGACGTTAGGAATGATGTAGGACATGGTGGTGCGGGGAGGACTGTGCCCGGAACGGGCGAAATCTCAACCTCAGGCGGCGACTCCGCCGGCGAGGACGGCGTCGAGGGCCTTGTTGAGGAGGGTGTCGCGGCGGATCTCGGCGAGGCGCTGGCGGTCCTTGACCAGCTTCTCGGGCTGGGTCTGGGCGGCGTAGGCGGCCTGCATGATGGCGGAGCTGAGCTCCTCGCGGGTCACCTCGAGCTTGAGCTCCTCGGCGATGCGGGAGAGCACGAACTGGGCGCGGACGCGGAGGGCGGCGGCCTTCTTGGCTTCGGCGAGGATGTCGTCGCGCTGGGTCTCGAGCTCTTCGGGCTTGGTGCCGGAGCGCAGGCGCATCTCGGCGTACTGGTAGAAGAGGCCCTGGGCGACGGAGAGGACGGCGGATTCCGGCAGGGGGAAGTCGAGGCCGGCCAGGAGGGCGTCGACGGCCTTCTCGCGGCGGGCGGTCTCGGCGGCCTGCTTCTTGGAGCCTTCGATGCCCTTGCGGAGCTGGTCGCGCAGTTCGGCGGCGTCCTTCACGCCGACGGCCTTGCAGAAGGCTTCGTCGACCTTGGGGATCTCCTTGCGGCGGACTTCGCTGGCGGTGATGGCGTAGGACACCTTCTTGCCGCGGAGGGCTTCGCGCTCATGCGTGGCGGGGAAGACGTATTCGGCCTGGGCGGTGGCGCCGGCCTTGAGGCCGATCACGGCCTGGGCGATGGCGGGGACGGCGACGGCGGCGCCTTCGGCCCCGGCTTCTTCCCAGGTGGATTCGGCGCTGCCGTAGGACTTGGCCTCGGCGTCGACTTCGCTGACGGGCTTGCCGTCGACGGTGCCGACGTAGCCGATGCGGACGTAGTCACCCTTGGCGGCGGCGTCTTCGGTCTTCTCGTAGCGGGCGCGCTGCTCGAGGATCTTCTGGAGGTGCTGGTCGATGTCGGCCTCGGTGACGGTCACTTCCTCGACGGGGGCCTTGACGGCCTTCCAGTCGGGGGTCTTGAACTCGGGGACGACGTCCACCTCGTAGCGGAAGACGGCGTCGGCGCCGGAGCCGGCTTCCTTCTGGACGTCGGCGACGGTGTAGATGGTGAAGGACTTCTCCTGCTGGATGCGTTCATATCCCTGGGAGAGGAGGCGCTGGCTGACCTCGTCGGCGATCTGCTTGCCGTACTTCTGGCGCACGATGGCTTCCGGCGCCTTGCCCGGACGGAAGCCGGGGAGGGCGGCCTCGCGGGTGAAGCCCTTGACGACTTCCTTCTCGGCGGCGGCGACGGTCGCGGCGGGGACCGTCACGGTGACGGAGCGGCGGGTCGGGTTGGTTTCTTGGATTTTGATGTCCATGGGATATAAAGGGAGGGAGGCCCCGGGCGGGTCTTGGTCGCGGGGGGAACGGCCGAGCAAATAGAACTCCCCCCTACGGTCAACAGCGGAGGAGGGCCTTTTCAGGCCTTTTCCGCCAGCCTGCGGCGCAGGCGGGGCAGGACGCAGCGAGGGACGAAGGCCGCGGCCTGGGAGAGCTTATGCCGGGCGATGTCCTTCACGAAGCTCGAGGAGGTCACGAACTGGTCCTGGCTGGGCATCAGGATGACGGTCTCGATCTCGGGGGCCATCAGGCGGTTGGCGTGGGCCAGGTCGAATTCGAACTCGAAATCGCTGAATTTGCGGAGGCCGCGGATGATGGCGGCGGCCTTGTGGCGGTGGGCGAACTCGACGGTGAGTCCCTTGAGTTCGAGGACCTTGACGTTGCGGATGCCCTTGCAGGCTTCACGCGCCATCTCGAGTCGCTCCTGCACCGAGAACCAAGGCCCCTTGCTGTCGCTCGGGGCGACGGCGACGATCACGCGGTCGAAGAGACGGGAGGCGCGCCGGAGAACGTCCAGATGCCCCAGCGTGACCGGATCGAAGGTGCCGGGATAGACGGCGGTGCGGGCGGGGCGGGGCATCGTTTTCCTGTTGCGGCTCACTCTCGGTCGGGAACATCCTTTCCGCAAGCCCGCATGCGTTTTCTTCGGCATCTTCCCAATCTCCTGACCGCGGCCCGCCTGCCGGCCATCTTCCTGATCCTGGTCTGGACTTATTGGGCCGGCCCCTGGGCCAGCGCCGCCCTCGCGTTGTTCATCCTGACGGCCCTGACGGACATCTTCGACGGTTGGATCGCCCGGAAGCTGGACGCCGTGACCGACTTCGGCCGTCTGATGGACGCGTTGGTCGACAAGGTCTTCATCCTCGGCCTGCTCATCGGGCTCGCCGCGATCGACTGCCTCCCGGTCACACGCTGGGACGACGCGGGGGTGCCGGTCTCGCCCGACGCCTCGGTGGTACTGTTCACGTCCTTCGGCGTGATCCTCATCCTGATCCGTGAATTCCTCATCACCGGTCTCCGCCTCGTGGCGGCCGCCTCCGGCCAGGTCCTCGAGGCCGAGGGCCTCGGCAAGCTCAAGACTTTCCTGCAGATCCTCGCGATCGGACACCTCATCGGCCTGCGCGCCTATGAGACGCACTGGAAACTTTCGGCGGAGTGGCACCAGCATTGGGAGCTGATCATCACGGGCCTCTTCTGGCTCGCGGTGCTCATCACCGTGATCTCGGGCGCCAGCTACCTCATCCGGCATCGCCGGCATCTGCCCGGCCTGGCTTCATGATGGTCCCGATCGCGACGCTCGGTCCGCTGGGCCGCCTGAAGGCGCCGGGCACCTGGGGTTCCGCGGCCGGCCTGCTCTGGTGGGCGACGGTCGTGCGCCTCGCGCACGTCAAAGGCTGGCACCACGAATTCTTCTTCGACGCGCTGGTCGTCCTGGCTTCGGTCCTGCTGTGCGGCGTGGCCGCGGCGATCATCGGGAAGAAGGACCCTTCCGAGGTCATCCTCGACGAGTTCGCCGCGATGCCCCTGGTCTTCCTCTTCAATCCTTACGTCTACCAGAGCACCAGATCCTCGCTGCTGTTCATCGTGCTCGGCTTCCTGCTGTTCCGTCTCTTCGACATCACGAAGCCCTTCGGCATCAAGACGCTCGAGAAGCTGCCCGGAGGCTTCGGCATCGTCCTGGACGACGTCATGGCCGCGATCTACGCGAACCTCGCGCTGCACGGCATCGCCTGGCTTTGGGATCTCCTTTGATGATTCGTCATGCGCCAGCACCCGCCGCGGTCGTCCGGGTGACGGGCGAGGATGCGGCGGCTTTCCTGCAAGGGCAGTGCACGGCGGACCTGCGTAAGGTCGCCCTGACCGACGCGCTCTGGCTTAACCGTAAGGGTCGCGTGCTCGCGCACACGGTCGTCGCCAAGGAAACCGACGGTTCCTTTCTTTTGCTTTGCCCGCATCTGACCGCGGAGGAGACCATCGCCATCGTGACCGCCAACGTCATCGCCGACGATGTCGTCGCGACCGATGAGACTCCGACCTGGGGGCGATGGGTCGTCTGGGGCGCTGAGCCCTCCGTCGCCGGCGCGAAGCTTTTTCCGACCCGTCGCTTCGGCGTCGTGGCCTGGGACATGCTCACGCCGGCCGGTGCCGCCATGCCGGGAGAGGCGGGGCGCCGCGAAGAACTCGAGGCTCTCCGTGTCCGCGCCGGCGTGCCGGCTGTGCCGGCCGATTGCGGCGCCAACGAGTTCCCGCAGGAGTGCGGCCTCGAGGCTTGGGTGAGTTATACGAAGGGCTGTTACCTCGGTCAGGAGGTCATGGCGCGCATCCAGTCCATGGGTTCGCTGCGCCGCATCCTCCGCCGGGTTTCCGGGTCGGTCGTGGTCGGGCAGGAATTGAAGACTTCGGAAGGCAAGGTCGCGGGCGTGGTCCGTTCCGCCGCCGGCGACGCCGGGCTGGCCTTGGTGTCGGTCGATCTGCCCGAAGGCGCGGAGCTGGGCGGCGTACGCCTAGGCGCCCCGGCCGTGATGCCCGCGCGTTGACCTGTTTCCGTTTGCGGGCGGTCCGCCGTTCCTCATCGTGACGGCGATGGCCTCTTCCTTCCATTACCAGGATCCTTTCCCGCTGGGCCCCGATACCACGAAGTATCGCCTGCTCACCCAGGAGCACGTCTCCGTCGCGGAGTTCGACGGCAAGCCCGTGCTCAAGGTCGCCCCGGAAGGGCTCACGCTGCTCGCCAACCAGGCGTTGCATGACATCAATTTCTACCTCCGCACCGAGCACCTCGAGCAGGTCGCCGCGATCCTCGCGGACAAGGAAGCCAGCGACAACGACCGCGCCGTCGCGCTCGCCATGTTGCGCAACGCCGAGGTCGCCGCGAAGGGCGTGCTGCCGTTCTGCCAGGATACCGGCACCGCGCAGGTCACCGCCAAGAAGGGCCAGCAGGTCTGGACCGGCGGCGACGACGCCGAAGCGCTCTCGCTGGGCGTCTACCAGGCCTACGCGCAGAACAACCTCCGCTACTCGCAGCTCGCGCCGCTGGATCTCTACGCCGAGAAGAACACCGGCACGAACCTCCCCGCGCAGATCGACATCGCCGCCGTGAGCGGTGCGAAGTTCGAGTTCCTCTTCGTCGCCAAGGGCGGGGGCTCCGCGAACAAGTGCTACCTCTACCAGGAGACCAAGGCCGTCCTGAACCCGAAGTCCCTCGTCAGGTTCCTGACCGAGAAGATGCAGTCGCTCGGCACCGCCGCCTGCCCGCCGTATCACCTCGCGTTCGTCATCGGCGGCACCTCCGCCGAGGCGACCATGAAGGCCGTGAAGCTGGCTTCGACCCATTATTACGACGCGCTCCCGACCTCGGGCAACGAGCATGGCCGCGCCTTCCGCGACACCGCGCTCGAGGCCGAGCTCCTCAAGGTCGCGCATCAGCTCGGCATCGGCGCGCAGTTCGGCGGCAAGTGGTTCGCCCTCGACGTGCGCGTCGTCCGCCTTCCGCGTCACGGCGCCTCGTGCCCGATCGGCCTCGCCGTCTCGTGTTCCGCCGACCGCAACGCCAAGGCCAGGATCGACAAGGACGGCATCTGGATCGAGCAGCTCGAGACGGACCCCGGCCGCTTCATCCCGGCCGAGGCGCGCAAGCATGCCGACGCGACCAAGGTCGTGAAGATCGACCTCAACCGGCCCATGGCGGACATCCGCGCCGAGCTTTCGAAGCACCCCGTCACCACGCGCCTCGCGCTCACCGGCACGCTGGTCGTCGCCCGCGACATCGCGCACGCGAAGATCCGCGAACGCCTCGAGAAGGGCGAAGGCCTGCCGCAGTACATCAAGGACCACCCCGTCTACTACGCCGGCCCGGCGAAGACCCCGGCCGGCATGGCCTCGGGTTCGTTCGGTCCGACGACCGCCGGCCGCATGGACAGCTACGTCGAACTCTTCCAGAAGCACGG
>Ga0222714_10002273_pt1 | contig 20529 bp, 14 predicted proteins | sample C33_3DmetaG_FD_165048 | JGI IMG/M metagenome (GOLD analysis project Ga0222714, IMG submission 165048) | Estuarine water microbial communities from San Francisco Bay, California, United States - C33_3D | ecosystem: Environmental > Aquatic > Marine > Unclassified | place: USA: California...
TGCGCGTGGGTGCCAGCACCCTAGCTGCGGGCACCCACGCGCAGGGCTCCGGAATTCTTGAGGAGGTAATGGTCACGGCACAAAAACGAGAACAGTCGGTGCAGGATTTGCCCATCTCTGTAACGGCATTTTCAGGCGAGAGTATGAGAGCGCTGGGCTTCACCAACAGCATTCAGCTGGCGGCACAAACCCCCGGCCTGCAAACGGCTCAGATTTTCGGCGAAGGCAACATCCCCATTATCAATATTCGTGGCGTTGGCCTGATCGACTTTTCAGAACATAACGAGAGCCCCTCGGCGGTTTACGTAGACGAGTTCTACAAGGCCAACCTTTCCGGTCTAGACTTTCAGCTATTCGACCTGGCCCGCACAGAGGTACTGAGAGGCCCGCAAGGCACACTCTTTGGCCGCAACGCCACGGGTGGATTGGTGCATTACATCACTGCAAAGCCGACCCAAGAAAGCGAGGGTTACCTCAATGTTACGGCGGGCGAGCGAGGAAAGTTCATCACTGAAGGCGCCATCAGCGGCGGGCTAACAGACCAGCTGGCCGGCCGTCTCTCAGTGATTTATAGCAAACACGACGGCTACAATGAGAATCAGTTCCCGGGACGTGAAGACGGCAACCAACTCGACATGTGGGGAGTGCGCGGCCAGATTCAATTTGATCCCAGCGATAAGCTGAGTATTCAAGCATCGTACCAAGCGGGCAACAACCAGAACGATGGTGGTAGCCAGTATCATTATCTCGCCACCTCACTTGATCCTGTCAGCGGGCTTGCAGTAACTCAACCAGACCCAGGATTTGTGCCCAGCGACAAACTCGAGACCAGCACCGATATACAACCTAGATTAGAAACAGATTTTCAATCGGGATTGCTGCGAATTGACTATCAGTTAAACGAGCACATCGAATTTGTTTCGCTCACTGGGTTTGAGTCTATCGAAAAAGAGTTCAATCAAGATGTCGATTCATCATTTTTGCCGATCTTAGCCACCTACTATGAGCCCGAGGGAGATCAGCTAACACAGGAAATCCGAATTTCAAGCGACATGGACAACAGCCGCTGGGTTGCGGGCGCGTTTTACATGGATTACCAAAATAAAGGCAACCAGTACGCGGATGCAGGCCCAGCCTTCACTGGCGCACCGGTTTACTTGCTTTTTCAGGACGTCACCTGGGACATGCAAACCAAGAGCTGGGCACTCTTTGGTCAGTATGAATATGACATTAACGACCAGTTAACCGCCGTTGTGGGACTGCGCTTCACCAGCGAGGACAAGGACTTTGAAGAGTCGATCGTTTCAGGCTTCGGCGATCCATCAACCGAGCTGGAGTTCACTCGCGCAAATTACGGCGATCTTACCAATTACAACGAAGACAATCTGAGCTACAACCTTCGCCTGAACTACCAAGCCAATGACAATCTTTTGGCCTATGTCAGCACCTCGCGCGCACACAAGGCCGGCACTTTTAACATGGGCTTTTTGCCACTCGCTGACGTCAATGACATCCCTGTCGGCGACGAGCAGCTAACCAGTTACGAGATCGGCTTCAAAAACCAGCTGGCCGACGGCGTGACGCGTATCAATGGCGCGGCATTCTATTACCGGTACGACGACTATCAAGCGTTTGTCTTCGATTCCGTCACGCTATCCAATTTCCTGTTCAATAACGATGCAACGGTATTTGGTGCCGAGCTGGAAATTCAGTCCTCGCCAGGTGACTGGGATTTAATGCTGGGCATATCGTATCTCAACTCCACTCTCGAGAATGTGCAGAATCCGGTAGCCGGCGGCGCTATTAAAGACAGAGACATGGTAATGTCGCCCAGCCTTAGCGTTAACGCCTTAGCGCGTTATAACTTTGCGGCACTTGGCGGCAAAGCAGCCATTCAGATTGACGGAACATATAATGGTGAGCAGTATCTGGATACGTTTAACAGCCCCGCCTTCAAAGAGGGTGCCTACACGATGGGCAATGTCCGCGCGTCTTGGACCAGCCCTAGCGGCCAATGGAATACCACCGTATTCGTAGAAAACGTAACGGACGAAGAGTACCGACCATACGCGTTTGATCTGTCTGGACTACTCGGCATGACCCAGGAAGTTTGGTCTCGCCCACGATGGGCTGGCGTTACTATAGGCTACAGCTTCTAATCATTACTGTTGACAACCCCTCCCCTGATCTAACAAACCCTGTAAGCATTGCAGTGAGTGAAGGGGAGCATACCAGCGGAGTGAGCGCACGTGTCTCCGCGCTGAGTCCGCCCTATCCGAGTGCGCAAGCAGGTGAGTCAGCTTTTGGGAAACATCTAGGCCCGTCAATGGCCAAGTTGATGACGGCGCTGGGTACTAATATTCAATATGGTGAGCGCGAAGGCGCCAGAGTACGAGATGCCTTCACAGGCAAATGGTTTTGGGACTGTCACCGCAACGGATCAGTCTTCAATCTTGGACACCGAAACCCCACCGTACTAGCTGCAATCAATGACGCAATGGGCCAGCTAGAGATCGGGAATCTTTTCCTCGTCTCCGGCTACAAAGCCCTCGCGGCGGAGAAACTCTCGGCCAGCACAGACGGCCTGCTCACAGGGGTTGTCTATACGGCCAGTGGCACCGAAGCCAATGAGTGCGCAATCAGAGCGGCGAGAGGCTATACCCGCCGCCGCAAACTCGTGTCAGTGCATGGCAGCTATCATGGGATGAGTGCCATGACGATCGCCGCCGGCGATAACAGTGAGCTTTGCGAACGTTACCTACTCGATACTTCTGACTTTCGTAAAGTTCCGTACAACGATATTGACGCTATGCGCGCCGCTGTTGATCGCGAAACGGCCTGCGTGCTATTAGAAGCCAGTCCAGCACAGCTGGGCTTCCCCGCCCCCGACCCAGGTTACTTTGATGCCGTACGCAAAATTTGCGACGACAATGGGGCAATTTTCATCCTGGATGAAGTGCAGACCGGACTCGGCGGCTCAGGCCAATTCTGGCTGTGGCAAACGCAGCGTGTCAGGCCAGACATCGTTACCACCGCCAAAGGGCTCGGAGGCGGCATCCTGCCTAATGCAGCAGTGCTAATGGCACCCGCATTGAAAGAGTGGTTCCTCGATACTGACTTCCCAAACGTATCCACTTTCGGCGGAAACGAGCTGGGCTGTGTCGCCACGGCGACTGTCTGCGATATAACCGCTCAACCAGCCTTCGCAGCTCACGTGCAAGACCTAAGCACTCAGTTCCGCGAGGGGTTCTCAGACGCTGCGTTTAACGTCAATCAAGTGGGTCTTTGCATGGGGCTAATTTCAAACACAATGGACGCATTTACGATGACGCGCCGGCTCGCCGCAGAAGGCGTTCTTGTTTTACCCGCGCACCACAAGCCGAATGCAGTCGAATTTCGCCCAATTTTGATTCTAGACCACAATGCGGCAGATAAAATTATAGGAATCGTGCGCGGCGTACTCGGCTAAATAGCCCACCGAATCAGTGTGCCGCAGCGGCTCGTTGCATACCTGTTACCACCGCCTGCTTATAGCGCTCTACAGGCACGCTTTAACTGGGCACGCAGCCAGCGATGAGCCTGATGTTCTTCGCGGCTTTCATGCCAAATCATGTAAATTGGAATTGGCCTTACTTCTACAGGTAGTGGCGAGGTAACCAGACCGAAACTTGGCGCAAAAACCTCGGCTATTCGCAATGGCACCACCCCGATCAGCTTTGTGCCGGCAATGACTGCTGGCATAGCAAGCCAATTATTAATAGACACCTGAACATCACGTCGTCGATGTGCCTTCCCAAGCATGTTATCGATGTCGTCTAAACGCTCGTCGCCCTCGCGACCTTCTCTAATCACATGACCAGCCGCAGCAAACTCATCGAGCGTCATTTCGCTCCGACCAGGTATGAAGTCAGGATTCATAAGTACCACACGAGTCTCCGAAAAGAGCACCTCGCACCTGAATTCATCACTGGGCAGGGGCACATAGTCGATCATCAAATCAATATCGCCAAACCGAAGAGGCTTAGCCATTTCTATCGAGTTCCCCGTTACCGCCTTGATCGTAATATCCGGCGCACGCTCACCGATGGCCGTCATCAGCTTAGGCAGAATCACAACTTCATAATAATCGAGGCCAGCAATTGAAAAAGACTGTAACCGCCCCGCTTTCAAACCGGGCGCGGCCTCAATGCCAATTTCAAGTAGCCCAAGCGCCTGCCGAATCACCGGTGCCAACTCCGACGCAACTGGAGTAGGACGCAAGCCTCTGCCGTCACGCATGAACAAATCATCCTTGAGCACGTGGCGCAATCGATTTAGGGCATTACTCATCGCCGGCTGACTCATACCGATATGGCTCGCCGCACGGGTGAGATTACCTTCGACATAAATTGCATCAAACACGATCAGTAGATTCAAATCGAGTTTTCGAAGACTCATATTATTAGCCTGAACACTAGCCTGAGAAACTGCTTTTAAGGATCTTTTAGGGCATATCGCTAAGCCACGCCTAAAGCATACACGAAATGCCTACCTCAGAAGACACGGAATACCTTAAACCTGCAATAACCACTGAGGCCGCGCTATAACACTGAAACACTGAAACACTGAAACACTGAAACACTGAAACACTGAAACACTGAAACACTGAAACACTGAATCGTGTCTCATCATCTTGATGAATCAAAATCATACCAAATATAAATTTTCACCGCGCAACCGCTCGTGGGAGCATCGAACCAATGCTTTTCGAGACGGCAGCTTTTTTGCAAAACTCTTGGCAAAAGAAGCGTAGTGCGTGTTGTAGTGCGTGTTGTATTGCGTGCTAAAGCACCTAAGTAGGCGGTGTGCGGCCAGCGCTAAAGACCTAGCAAATATTCAATGGCGTCAGATTGATACGACCAGGTGCAATGGTACCGGCTAAAGACAGGCGGCTTGGCGGGCTCTCGAGGCCTATACGCTCAGGATAAATTCAGTTTTTAAGGACAAGTGATTATGACAGCGACAGATAAGAAGAATTTGACAGACCATTTGTGGCGACCCATGACACAACATCAAATGTTGAGGGGCAGGGCTCCCAATCGAATGGCCAGTGCCGAAGGCTGTTTTATCTCAGACCAGAATGGCAACCGCGTGCTAGACGCATGTGCTGGGCTATGGTGCGTCAACATCGGCTATGGACGCAAAGAACTCGCGGATGTCGCGCAACAGCAAATGGCTCAACTCAATTTTCTAAACCCAATGATGAGTTGCGACCCTGTCATTAATCTGGCCGAGAAAATTCAGGGATTGCTGGGCTTCGATTGCCACGTCTATTTTTCCTCAACCGGATCAGAAGCCAATGAAACCGCTTTTAAAATGGCCCGCCAATATCACCTTCAAGCGGGCAAAGGGGGAGAGCGACGCTATAAAATAATATCTCGATACCGGGCTTACCACGGCAACACTATGGGCGCCATGGCGGCAACAGGTCAGGCGGAGCGCAAGATGGGGTACGAGCCAGGTCCTGCTGGTTTTATCCATGTGCTGCCACCCTACCCTTATCGACGGCACCCCAAGTTAACGGCGGAGGAACATGCCGAGGAATGCGCAAGACAACTTGAAGAGACCATTATTCATGAAGGTGCCGAAACCGTAGCTGCCTTCATCATGGAGCCCATGATATCGGGTGGCGGCATATTAGTGCCACCAGATAACTACGCCATGCTGGTCAGGGAGATATGCGATCGCTATGGCGTCTTACTTATCTTCGATGAAGTGGTCTCTGGGTTTGGCCGCATAGGCACCATGTTCGGCTATGAACACTGGAAAGCCCAAGCAGATATATTCACGTTCGCCAAAGGATTATCGAGCGGGTACATCCCTATTGCGGCCACTGTCGTGAAAGAGGAGATCTTTGAAAAGTTTGAAGGAAATCTCGCAGATAATTTACATTTTAGGCAGGTCAACACCTTTGGTGGCCATCCCGTATCCTCTGCGGTAGCGATGAAAGCCATTCAGATAGTTGAAGATGAAAATTTACCCGAAAACGCCCGCAAGATGGGAGACTACATACTCGCGCAGCTGAAGGAGAAAATAGGCGATCATCCTTATGCGGGAGAAGTGCGCGGCAAAGGCTTACTGATCGGCGTTGAGCTGGTGGAAGACCGCCAAACCAAAGTGCCACTGCCGGATCCAAAAGTATTGGGCATTGTCGGTCACTGCATACAGAATGGCATCATACTAGGACGCAATAGCAACACCGTTCCAGGACGATGTAATGTACTGCTTATAGCGCCACCGCTTATTGTGACACAATCGGAGGCCGATCAAATCGTCGATACAATCGCCGCGGCGATGGGAAAAGCCATCAACTAATAGGCCACTAAATTTGTGCTCAGCTATTTGCACAGTATTTTTCAATAGGACTCGTCGTGGCTCAGCACTTCTATGACTACATCATCGTCGGCGCTGGGTCTGCTGGCGCTGTTATCGCGGCACGTCTAAGCGAAGACTTGGACAAACGTATCTTGCTGATTGAGGCCGGCGGCCGCGATACGAACCCGTGGATCCATACGCCGCTGGGGGTGGGCAAGCTACTCACCAACCCTAGTGTTGTATGGCAGTATTTTACCGACACTGGAATCGCCGCCGACACACCCAAGGTCTACTGGCCCAAAGGAAAAACTCTAGGCGGTTCAAGTTCCGTTAATGGCATGGTCTATTCTCGCGGATCACGGCGATCTTGGGATGAGTGGCGAGATCTTGGCAATCTAGGCTGGAGCTACGATGATATTCTGCCGTATTTTAAGCGACTAGAACGCAGGCTCGGAGGAGATCCCAGCTATCGCGGAGATGCTGGGCCTATCAGTGTTACCGACGTCGCCCATCGGTCGGCTGTTTCACAGGCATTTATCGAAGCCTGTCACGCACTCGGCGCACCGAAAAATGACGATTACAACGGCCCGAGTGATGAGGGCGTTGCACCTCTGCAGATGACGGTTCACAGAGGTAAGCGCTGCTCTACCGCGGTCGCTTATCTCAAGCCCGCGAGACGACGAAAAAACCTGACTGTAGTCACTGAAACAATGGTCAATCATCTGCTGTTTGATGGTAGGCGTTGTGTGGGTGTTAGCGGCGTGAGATCGGGCAACCCCTTCGAGGCCCACGCTTCGCGCGAGGTTATATTGAGCGCCGGCTCCATCGAATCGCCAGCTATACTCGAGCGCTCAGGCATTGGTAACCCAGCAATACTCGCGCCGCTTGGCATCGAACTACGCCATGGCAGCGAACAAGTCGGTGAAAATTTACAAGATCACCTGCAAGTCCGCATGTCCTTCGAGATCGTCGGAGAAACCACTGTTAATGACCTGATGAACAAGCCCATACTCGGCGCTATTGAGGGACTTCGCTACTGGCTAACGAGACGAGGCTTACTGACCACATCGTCGGTAACCGCCCACGCGATCATGAAATCTCATCAGCAAAGCTCTCACCCTGACACCAAGATACAGATTGCACTGATCAGCGGAAAAGATCGTTACAGTGGCAACGGCAGTGGCCTAGATCAATGCGCCGGCATTACTTTGGGCACCTTTCAAATACGCCCAGTGTCTCGCGGGGGGGTGCATGTCACGTCCGCAGATCCGACAGCTCCACCGTCCATCAGGCCTAATTATCTTAATGATCCTGTGGACCGACAGCACACGTTATCCGGCCTCAAATTGATCCGAGAGGTCGTAGCGCAGTCCGCGCTGAAACCCTATATTAAACAGGAATTACTACCCGGCACAGCGATCAATAGCGATGAGGCCCTGCTTCGCTATGCAGCCGAAACAGGACAAACCTCTTGGCATCCCATAGGAACGTGTCGCATGGGTAGTGATGCAAAGTCCGTCGTTGATCCGCAACTTCGCGTTCGCGGCTTTGACGGATTAAGAGTTGCCGATGCATCCATTATGCCAACGATGGTGTCGACCAACACCAACGCACCCACGATACTCATTGGTGAAAAAGCCGCCGATCTCATTCGCCAAGCACGCTTGAGCTAAAACTTTAACAAAGTGGAAATCACCGGTGATGTGAACCGGCAGGACCTCCTAAAAGCTCGAACTTCAGTCTGTACCAGAGTGTTCGCGACTAGCGCAGACAATGCCAACACCGCAGTTGGATCAAATAGCCGCCGTTAATCTGCCTCGACGGAGACGAGACTACCACCGTAGAAAACCTTATAGGCTCCTACCGTGAGCAAGGGGATGATATAGATCGCTAAATAACCCCATGCAACCGTACCATAGCCGTTTGCGACTAATGCGGTGATACCGAAGCTCGCGAGGGCCATGCTAACAAGTAGCGTTGCCCCTGCCACAGCACCGTGGGTGGTTGCAGTGCACTTGCGACCTGTTCGCTCTATCTGCCAGGCGTCCAAGCGTTCGTTGAAGCCTTGCAGTAGTCCAGCCGCAGTCTGAATAATCATGGCAAACAACACCACAATATAGACGACCATCAGCCAGGGCTTAGCCAACTGCCCTATCATCCAGTAGGTGGGTAGCTCCTGTGCCAAAGACAGGGGATACCTCGCCATGAAGGTGATGTGAAAGATGAGTGCGGGAAATACGCCCATGATACCGGCTGAAAAGCCACTGACGATGGCTTCACCTCGAGTTTCTATGCCCCTTGCGGAATAAAGCAAAACAGGCACTACAGCCGCGCTGTACAGCATGAATTGTACGCCGTGGGTTAACCAATTGCCGCCGAGGGTATCGTCGCGAAACGCGCGTGCTATCTCCCCGTGATACTCAGTTACGGTCAGACCACAGTAAACGGCAAGCACAATGACTAATGCGATCATGCATATCGACATCGACTCCTCGAGCAGACGTCGACCGAAATAATTCAACAACACCACCGCGGCAAACAACATCCCCACGCCAACAAGTGCCGGAATACCAAACTGGTCTTTTAAAATACTGCCCGCAGCCGAACCATTCACCGCCAATGCAATGAGCAGTGAAACGATAAAGAGAATCTCAAAGGCAACCCAAGCCGGGCCGATCAGCACCCGCAAGAACCCACGGTAATCGTAACTGCGTTTTAATCTCGCCAGCTCAAAGCTCAACGCGATGATAACGCCCCAACCCAGCGCCACAACTAACAGCGCGAACAGACCACCGCGTGGCCCTAGGACGCTGATAAATTCGACTATTTCACGCCCTGTGCCGTACGCGCCACCGAAGACCACCGCCTGAAAAACCGCCGCTGGGATCAGTACAACACGGATGAATCGACTGCTTAGACCGGTCATTGGTGCTCCTGATTGTCAGTTTTAAGCCCGAAATATTACGGGCACCGCGGCTTTTACACCACAGGGCCGGTTCCAGCGACGACCATGTATTTAGAGACAGTCTCGCGGATATCCCAACGGATAGCACACCCCTTGGGAAAAAAGAAACTATCGCCAGCTTGAATCAATACCGGCTCGCCATTATCGACGGTGATCATAGCCTTACCGGCAAACAGGGTGACAAATTCATTAAAAGGTAAAGACGCCATTTCTATGATCCCAGGCGTACAAGACCAGATCCCGACTACGGGGCCTTCTTGGGCCGAGCCAACATCGATACGCAACGACTTTTTGGGCTCACCGGAAACAATAGTCCAGCCATCTTTTGTTAATGCATGGTGCGGTTGAATATTCGACTGCACAGTTGATTGACGGTAGTCATACATTATTTTATGTCCTGCTCAGTAAACCTAAGATTAGCTGCAAGTTAAAGGACGCCACAGTAAAACCATAGCGTCATAACTGCCCCTCGCGATTACTCGATCGCGGTTCTCATACGCATTTCCACAAGGCCCTGAGTGATCGGGGACGAGGCCGCCTCAGTAAATACCTCGATGAAAGCGGGCATGCTCTGACCTCGTGCTGCAGCCAGAGCATCGACAATGCCCTGTGCATCGGTCGCTTTTTGGGAGAAGACGCCAGCTGCCGCCATAATGGGGTGATACTCCATTTTACGCAGCGAGGTAGCGACAACCTTCCCAGCCCACATCGCCTTTTGCTGGTTTTGGATCATTCCCCACTGATGGTTGTTGGCGACCACGATGGTGACCGGTATCTGGTTATCTACGGCCGTTTCCATCGGCGTAAATCCAGGAGCCAAGCCAAACGAGCCATCACCCGTAATCAATACCACGCGCGAATCGGGGTTTGCCATTTGGATTGCCGTTGCAAACGCTGGGCCGGTACCCATCTGCTCCCACGGCCCTGGCGCGAAAATGCCCTTGATTTTCCGCCCCGAAAAAGACCACGCGTTAATCGCTGATTCAAACCACGCAGCAATATCTCCTCCGTCAATAACGCAGATATCGTTCTCTCCGAGCGACATGAGAACTTCGTAACACAGTCGCATTGGATGAACGTTGTTGGCAGTATCAACGGTCAGTACCTCTTGGAACTCTGCAACCTGCGCTTGGCGTCGTGACCGAATTCGATCCAACCAATCAGGCGCGACGTTGGCACCGAGGTCTGGTACTTCACGCAATGCTTGAATAAACATTTTGACATCACTGCAAACACGCACATCAGACAATGCATTATTGCTCAGCTCTCGAGCGGTCGCGTTCACGGTGATCACTGTCGAGTTTGGGTTTATTAAAGGGGCCTCGCCAAAGTTCAAGGGGAAGTCAAGCTGAGCACCGAGCATCAACACAACGTCAGCCTCCTCACCAACCATCCTTGAGCAGTGATTCTGGTGATAATCGATAAGCCCAGCGGCACAGCGATGACTCTGATCTATCGACTTAGAGTGAGTGAGCGGTACGAAAACCGGCAAGTTCCACTGGTCACAGAGATCGGCCAGATCACGATCCGCCTCGCCATACCAAACACCGGGTCCTGCGATGATCGCTGGAGACTTAGCCTGCCTCAAGAGTGACGCAACCTCCGCCAGGTCGACCGGGTTAGGTGTTGGCCGGTGAATTTTATTGCGCGTTGGATCATAGCGGCGCGCGCCGGCAGGCGCTTCGGCCTCCAACTGTTTGGTGAATAGGAAATTGGTCGGTATGCACAACTGTACTGGTCCCGCAGGGTGCTGTGTTGCAATATCCCACGCCTTATCCAGAAACCAACCGATTCGCTGAGGGTCGTTGACTTCAATAGAGTATTTGGTCATGCAACGCACGACCTCAGCCTGTGGCATTTCCTTAAAACCTTTGTTGTCGAAGTTATTCGAATTTGCGCTGGCGCTGATAAAGATAACTGGATCGCCGCCGTAGTAAGCCTCTGCCACTGCAGACACATAATTGGTAAAGCCGCTGGGTTCGGCGATACAAACCGAGGGCTTACGAGTGCAGCGCGCCATGGCGGTTGCTAAAAAGCCCGCCTCCATCTCATTACGCGTACCAACAACTTCAATGTCATAATCTAAACAACCCATGTAAATAGGGTTGATAAAACCACCGCAGAGCGAAAATACTCGATCGACGCCTTTGTCACGAAGCGCACGGGCCAGCATATGGCCTCCCGTGATTTTGCCGGGTGCGGTTTTGCTCAGGTCTATCATTGAAAATCTCCTCGTATCGTGGGCCGCGGGTGTGAGTGCCAGCGAGATCAGTTAGGCTCGAAAGATCCTAGGGCTTGCGCCAAGACAAAAAAAATTGATATTTGGCAAGTCAATCATTCAGCCAATAAATGAATAGCGGCAGGCGGACACCATAAAACCGATATTTGTCAGCGCAAACTTACTTCAAGCGCCCGAAATTTCCTCATCGGGAATAATTCATAGTGTGTATAAATGTCATATCGAATATCCATTTTCGTCATCACCATGGCTATGCCAATATCTCGCGGCAATTACACTGAAATCAACAAGGATCTGTCATGGTACGTCACATCGTTTTACTGAAATGGAAAGCCGACACAACGCCCGAACAAATACAGGCCAGCGCCGAGGGCTTTGCGTTCCTAAGAGACTCGATCAGCGTTGTTCGACAGATGTCCTTTGGTGCCGACCTGGCATTGATGGATGGCACGTTTGATTACGCCATGGTTGCCGATTTTGACTCAGCCGAAGATTGGCACACTTATCGTGACCATCCCGATCACATCGCATTTGCGCAACGCTTCGGACATCTCGCCGCAGAGGCGGCTCGCGTGCAGTACTCACTTGAGTGATAAGCACTGACGATAACTTATGCGCGTTGCGGGACGCGGCAATGCGCGGCTTATCCAGCCGCCAACACTCGTGCAACGCGCTGTAGACTTTGAGCGGCAGGGATTCTAGGTTTCGCATCACAAGCGGATTCAATTCGCGCATCACCGGCTGAGAAATGACCACTCATGGGCCATCCATTCAGTAAGTTGCATGCCGACGGTCGCTCGGACCTTGAGGCGCAGCCAAAACGCACCTATGCGGCCATCGTCTTCCTGCTGACTTTGGGCCTCATGCTGTCAGACTACATGTCACGCCAGGTCATCAACGCAGTTTTTCCAGTGCTGAAGGCCGAATGGTCGCTAACGGATAGTCAGCTGGGCTTACTGGTGAGCCTGGTTGCACTACTGGTCGGCGTCATGTCTTTCCCAGTTGCATTAATCTCAGACAAATTTGGCAGGGTCAAAGCCATTACCGTCATGGCAATTGTATGGGGCCTGGCCACCATTTGGTGCGGCTTAACTGAAAATTTCCTACAGATGCTGCTGGCCCGAGCACTGGTTGGACTCGGCGAAGCCGGCTATGGCGGCGCTGGCGGCGCTATTTTGATCAGCGTGTTTCCTGAACGACACCGCTCCACCGTTATCGGTATCTTCTTCTCCGCCGGACTGCTTGGCTCCGTGCTCGGCGTGGCACTCGGAGGTGTTATCGCACAACACTATGGCTGGAGGATGGCCTTTATTTTGATCGGCGGAGGCGGCCTACTGCTAGCACTACTCTATCCGTTACTGGTCAGAGAGCCGGGCCGACATAACCACAGTCGCTTAAACCTGCCATTAAGCAGCGTAATCCGCCAACTGTTTGGTCCGCATACTGCTCGCTGGAACTACCTTGGCAGCGGTCTACAAATGTTTGTGCAGGGGTCGCTGCTGGCGTGGCTACCCAGTTTTTTCCATCGTCACCACGGCTTAGACCTCGCGCAAGCAGCACTCCATGCCGCACTCATTTTACTAGTGGGCGCAGTAGGTATGATGGTGTGTGGTGTTGTTGCGGATCGCGCCAGTTCACGAAGCCCCCGAAATCGCCTGCACATGCCTGCCCTTTACGCATTGATCACCTGCCCGCTTCTCGTCTTGGCCTTCGCGATGCCACCTAGTCCATTGCAGCTAGTGATTCTCACGGCCGGTGCATTTTTTACCGGCGGCCACGCGGGTCCTTGCGGGGCTGTCGCCGCGGATGTCAGTCATCCAGCTATACACGCGACCGTTATCGCTACCGTGGCACTGGCAAATAACCTCTTAGGACTAGCACCGGGACCATTTTTAACCGGTGTAGTCGCTGATCAAATAGGACTGGATCGCGCACTTCAAACAATGCCACTAGTAAGCCTGCTAGCCGGCGCCTGCTTCATAATTGCTGCGCGTCATTATGACCAAGATAGACTTATAGGCACGGCGTAATAGTCAGACTGTGTGCTTTCTCAGATTCGTGTAAACCCACTTCAATTTTGATTCACTGCGCCTATGAATCGCATATGCAATATCAATTTCTAGCCCCAAACCCCCCGTGCTAATTTGATGTTTTTAAACAATCACTGCCCCTTCAAAATCCAGTGACCAAATTCTCACGGGAACGCCGATGGCTACGACCAAAAAAGTCCTGCAATACAAAGAGCCAGAAAAGCATTACGACGTGGTGATCGTGGGCGGAGGGCTGCATGGTCTCGCAACCGCGTACTATTTGGCCAAGTATCACGGCGTCAAACGAATTGCCGTTCTTGAAAGACGCTACATCGGTTCCGGCGGCTCTGGCCGCAATACCGAAATGGTTCGTTCAAATAAACGCGCACATGAAACCCTGCCCTTTTATAAAGATAGCCTAGCGATGTGGGATGACCTAAGCGCAGAGCTTGACTGGAATCTAATGGTTCAAAAGAAAGGCATTATCGCTTTAGCGCACAGCGATGGTGAGCTCGCTAGCATGCGTATGCAGAGCGATAGTCAGCGCAGAGCGGGCATTAAGATCGACATGCTCGATAACCAGCAGATCAAAAAAATGGTGCCGTCACTCGACGTCAGTGACCAAACCGCATTACCGGTCCTCGGTGCGCAATTTCATCCTGAGGGCGGCACAGTGCACCATGATGCCGCGGTTTGGGGATTCGCCAAGTCTGCTGCGCGATGCGGGGTCGATATCTGTGTCGGCATCGAGGTAGTGGGTTTCAATGTAGAAGGCAGCAAAGTGACCGGCGTGCAAACGAACATAGGCGACATCAATGCCAACAAGGTCCACGTCGCCGTCGGCGGCTATTCCTCAGAAATTGCACGCATGCTGGGCGTGAAATTCCCAGTTGTCACCATGCCCATGCAAGTGATGACCACCAACATTATGGCGCCATTTCTGAATTACTACGTAGCGTCACCCCGATTGCACTGGTATACGCAGCAAACCCTCAAGGGCGACCTCATTCTTGGAGGGCAACTAGATCCTTTTTCGTCATGGAACTCCTACACCACCTGGGAAGAATGTTCCGAGCGCGTCGCCACGATTCTCGAGTATTTCCCCGACCTCGCGCACGCTCGAGTCGTACGCAGTTGGTCTGGCTTGTGTGACTGCACGGGAGATTCGGCACCAGTTATGGGGCCTAGCGGCATAGATGGTTTGTCGTTGGATATTGCTTGGGGCTACTACGGATTCAAAGCAACACCCGCATGCGGCAAGTATTCTGCGGAATATATCGCCACAAATAAGGTACCAGAGAACATTAAAGCCTTTTCACTGGACCGATTTTTTAACCGACAGCGAGTTCGCGAAGTTATTTTATAACAGGAATTTGGCATGGCATTTCTGATTGATTGTCCAAACTGCGGACGTCGTAACCCCTACGAGTTTCGTTTCGGGGGCGAGTGTAAAGAGGCTCCAGGACCAGACGCCGACCTCAATACGTGGTGTGAATACCTCTATTTCAATGAAAATATGTCGGGCTTCCAGCAGGAGTGGTGGTACCACAACATGGGCTGCGGCGACTGGGTAAAAGTTAGACGCAATACCGTCACTCATGAAATAACTGAGGATTAACGCCATGTCCGGCAGATTACCCGACAGCCCCACACAGATTTTTGACCCCAAAAAGCCCGTCAAAATACATTTTCGCGGGCGGTCTATCACCGCATTTGAAGGCGACACAGTGGCCTCTGCACTTTTGGCCGCGGGTGTCGATACGTTTTCTCGTTCCTTCAAGTATCATCGCCGCCGCGCACCCGCCTGCCTAAGCGGCCAGTGTTCGCGCTGCACCATGAACGTCGACGGACGAATGCACATTAAAACCTGCCAGACGCCGGTAAGGGAGGGCATGGTTGTAGAGCCACAAGGACCTATCGCGTTCGATCCTGCGGGTGCTGCAGACGCCTTCTCCTGGGCGATGCCAACCGGCTTCTATTACAAAATGTTTTACAAGCCCCAGTGGTTCTGGAAGCTCGTCAAGGAAGTCATTCGGGCGATGCCCGGAAATATGGCTAAGGTCAAGGCGCTGCCGGCAAAAGCTCACTTTGACAGTATTAATCTGAGCCCCGATCTACTAGTCATAGGAGGGGGATTGGCGGGCATGGAGGCGGCAATAACCGCAGCAGACGCGGGCGTACGGGTTGTAATCGTTGAGGCTGACCCCCAACTAGGCGGCTTCGAAGCTTTTCAAGCCGAAGCCGGTTTTAGGCGCACACAAGCCTCCATAAGCAGGCTGGCCGCATTCCCTAATATTACCCTGCTTACCGGGACTCGGGTTACCGCAATTTATCCAGACGGTTTAGCTGTTTGCATGCAAGAATCGCCAAGCCAGAGCGCTCAGGATTGTGTAGAGCGCAGCTATCTGGTCAGGGCAGGTGCCACAGTGATCGCCACGGGCGCCGGCTCTATGCCAATGGTTTTTGCCCATAATGATCGACCCGGCATCATCCTGCCCGAGGCAGCACAGCGTATGGTTCACCTTTGGGGTATTAAACCCAAGGGTAGAGTGCTTTTAGCCGGTGGTGATGACCATATCGGTGAGGTTGCATTGGCGCTGTACAAGCAAGGTGTAGACGTAGTCGGGGTCGTCGATTTTCGTGAGGCAGGACTGCGCAAAGACCTACAATCCGCGCTCGCCGATCACGGCATACCTGTTTGGAGTAGCTACACGTTAACTGACACGCGCGGCCGGCGACGCGTAACGAGCGCCACCGTAACCTCGATTGATGGCTTGCAATCAAAACGTGTTCGTTGCGACACCATTGTTGCATCTTCTGGGCGCTACCCCAGGCACAAGCTGCTCGGACAAATCGGTACCCGAATGCTTTATGACGCAGCGCTTAATTTTTATCTGCCCGAGCAGCTCCCCGCTAACTACGAAGCCGCAGGAAGGCTGCTGGGCTTAGAAGACCCCAACGCCATCATGCGCCAAGGCGCTCACGCGGCGATCAATGCGTTAAAGCATCTTGGTGTCGATACGAACACCGCGAAGGTTGCGGCCGTGGAACCGGCGGATGAAGCGCCTATGCCCGTTACGCTACAACCCGTTATTGAAGATGTTCAGCTTAAAAGCAAAACCTTTGTTTGCTATTGCCATGACGTTAGTGCAAAAAATATTGAACAAGCTATTGATGAGGGATTCGACAAAATCGAAACCTGCAAGCGCTATACCACAGCGACTCAAGGCGCCTGTCAGGGCGGCATGTGCGAAGCAAACTTTGCCCACTTATTAGCGCGAAAGCGACCGGCGCTGAGCGCAAGAGTATTACCAACCACACGCCCCCCCGTCACATCGATGAGCCTTGGTGCCATGGCGGTTGGTTATCACGATCACCCGCAGGTGTCACCGCTTTACCATACACAGCTGGCGCATGGAGGAAATTCTCTGCGAATGGGCAGTTGGATTCGCATGGTCGATTTTGGGGATCACGAAGCCGAGAGCCTTGCGGTTCACAGCACTGCAGGAATTTGTGACGTTTCAATGTTCGGAAAATTTCGTGTCTTCGGTCCGGATGCGGAAAAGCTACTCAACCGAATAATGACCCGTAATATCGAAAAGCTGAACGGCAACAGTACGTTCTATTACACCGCCTGCAACGAAGAAGGCGTACTTGTCGATGATGGCATGGCCCTAAAAATGGGCGAACACGATTACTTTGTCACCACTACCGCGGCACGCGCTGCGGTCACTGAAGAGTGGCTGGCCCGCTGGTGTCGCGAGGAAAACTGGCAAGTTAATGTAGTCAACGTGACCGATACCAAAGCGGGGATTAGTCTAGCTGGACCTATGGCTCGAGAAATATTGAGCAAGCTCACCGAGGCTGATATTTCTGGCGAGGCACTGCCGTTCCAGAAATGGATGCATATGGAAGTTGCAGGCGTTAAGGCCATCGTCTCAAGGGTCGGTTTCGTTGGAGAGCTGAACTACGAGCTTTTCTGCCCCGCCAGCCAAGGGCCCTATTTGTGGGATGCAATTATGGCCGCCGGCAAGCCTCTCGGACTCGTCCCATTTGGTATCGAATGCCTCAATATTTGCCGTTTAGAGAAGGGGCACGTCTTGCCCGGGATAGACACCGACAGCTTCACGAACTTATTCGAAGCCTCCATGGGGTGGGCGCTGGACCGAAATAAAACGGAAACCGTTGGTAAGGCGATGCTCGATCTCACCACTCACCAAGCTATTAAAGAGCGAGTCATTGCGTTCAGTATTGAGGGCCGATCGCCAGTCTCAGAGGGCGCGCTCGTTGTAGATGGTACGCAACAGCTCGGCCGTGTGACATCGATCATCTACAGTCCATTACTGAAAAAGACTATCGGCTTTGCACTCGTTGCACCCCACGATAACTGGGTCGAAGGTGGCACAGTTACTTTTTGGTATGACAGCGGACGCGAAGCCCAGGCCAGCTTTGCCAAGCCACCGTTCTACGACCCAAAGGGACAGAGGATACGAATGTGATAACACGAGCAAGAGCAGTGCAACTGCCCTCTTGGGCAGGCAAACCTGTAGAGGCAGAATTGGGCGGCTGGCCAGTAGTTACCCACTTCGAAGCCGCAACAGGGGCCTGCGGCGTCGGGTTAACCGACCTGAGCCACAGACCCAAGGCCATAGCGCAAGCACAAGGGATAGATACGCACTTTGCACTGACGCCTGGTCGTGCGAAGTGGGACGGACAGTCGTTAATCGCCTGCCCCAAACCTGCCCATGCAATCATCTTTGACCTGAATGGCGCAATCGAGCCCCAGTGGCCAGATTCCACCTACACCGATATGACCGAAGGCTGGGTTTTATTGGGTATCTGGGGGCCTGAAGCACTGGGCATGATGCAGCGGCTCATCACCGTGGATTTAGAGCCACGCACGTTCAACGAACCTTTATATGTGGCAACCGGTAGTCATGGTATCCGTGTTCAGGTGATAAACCTGAGGACACAATCACCGGGGTTTATTATTGCCTGCGCTCGATCTCACGGCCAAAATCTATTTGAAGCCTGTCTGCGCGCGGGAACACAGCTTAATTTAAAAATAACTGGCACCGATGATTTTTATGGCTGGCTGGCCAACGACTGTAAATAAAAAATAACTGTAGTCTTAAAATACAATATATTTTTTATCTCTCGAAATTAATTCTCATAAAAACCCATAAAATTTGTGACGCACTTTAGGGGCAAGAAAGATCATTTTAGTAAGTTAAAAAAACGCTATTTAGTCGAACCTGAATATCCCGCTTTCTAGCTCGCGTGTCACCTGACATCCAGCCGGTTTCGTTTTCAAATCCCCAATGGGTGGGGGTATTCGAATGATTGACCGCTCACTACAACCGATAATCGCCTGATAATCTCTGCCAGGAAGATATCGAGTACTTTTTTAGGGGCAAAATAAAGCCAGCGCAGCAGCCGGCGTAGATTTTGTCCGCAGGCAGAGAGCAGTGCATTCAGCGCATCGCCCTGGGTGCCCTTCAGGAAGCAGCGATCCAGCTTACCTTCCGCTTTCAGGTGTCCTATGACGGGCTCAACGCTGTTGCGACGTTTAAGCAATCGCTTATCTAACCGTGTAAGGCCACGGCGCTGGCCGGCAATGACAACGCGAGTCGTCTCCACACCATGCCCCCGGTACCCACGATCCACATAACATGAGTCGGGTTGCGTATTGGTCAGCGCAAACACCTGATTGAGTTGGTCTTCCAATGTGTGACCATCATAGGGCGCACCGTTGTAACTTCTGGCGCCGACGATAAACGCTTCCTTGGCCGTCGTCGCAATGCTGACTTTGCAGCCAAATTCATAACGCTTGTGCGCCTTGCCCTTGGAGATGCAGTCAACCAAGGGCTCGTGCAAACTGTAAATCTTATTCTTGGAGCGAAGCTCCTGCTTCAACAGGCGTCCCACCAGACTCAGGATATCGCGCTCTTTCTCCGACAGCTGGATTCCCTTGGCTTCCACTTGTCGATTGAGGTCACGGTAAACGCGACCGGTACAGCCCTTAAGCTTCTTGAGGTCACGACGCATACGCTTGAACTGGCGGGCATGCGCGTAGCGCCCAATCTTAGGCACGATGTTTCGACACAATTTATCGTAGGTTTGACGCAGGACGATATTGTGTCGTCGCGCAATCACCACCAGCTGCCGACGCCCTTTCTCGTACAGCTTGGAATCCGTTGGGTGGGTAATGTTCTTCTCTTGCACCGTTGAATCCACCACCACACGTTTCAAACTCGACGGCTGGATGACCTTCAGCTTCAGCGCGGCATCAATGGTGGCGGCCAATAGCTCTTCACAGCCCGCTTCACCAATCCGCTTGCGCCACTTGATCAGGCTGGTGGGGTGGAACGGAACGGTGTGCTCAAAAAACTCGCAGCCGCAGAAGTACTGGTAATACGGCGATTCCACAAACCGATACAGCACCGCTTCATCACTCAACTTATGCAGATGCTTCAAATACATCAGACCCAGCACCAATCGGCTTGGCAGTGCCGGTGCACCCGCTGCCGAGAACTGACTGGCAACCGCTGCGTCCAGTGATTCCCAGTCAATCACTTTAGACAGCCTGACCAATTCATGGTCTTCATTGGCGATATCGACCAACCGAACGCGGAACAGCTGGTCTTGGGGCGTGCGAGCGGATTTACGCGGTTTCATAAGCGGCCCAATCTGCAGGTTCTGGGCGCTTCCGCGCCAAAACTGTGTAGTTGGCGCATTATAAAACGGCGATTACTCCAATGAAATCAATATGTTAATAATTTTTCAGGTTCGACGATTTAGCGATGCGCCGATGCCGCCAGGTCCCTTGGAGAGAAGCGATACCCAGTGCCACGCACGGTTTGAATAAGATCGCTGTAAGACGGATTTTCGACCTCGAGAATTTTTCTCAGGCGTCGAATGTGAACGTCCACCGTTCGCTC
>Ga0222714_10002274_pt1 | contig 20525 bp, 32 predicted proteins | sample C33_3DmetaG_FD_165048 | JGI IMG/M metagenome (GOLD analysis project Ga0222714, IMG submission 165048) | Estuarine water microbial communities from San Francisco Bay, California, United States - C33_3D | ecosystem: Environmental > Aquatic > Marine > Unclassified | place: USA: California...
ATAGGATTGTTTCTTAGTATAGTTTCTTTTGCACCTTTAAGTACAGGTAGTTCGTGTCCTTCAGTATCTATTTTAATAAACCATATATCTTTATAATTATATTCATCCAATTTTCGACATTTAACATGTCTGATTTCTAAATCACTTTTGCCGTTGTGTGTAAATGAAGAATGGCCATAATGTTTTCTATCTACAATAAATCTTCTTCCGTCTTCATTTACATCAGAAAGTGCTACATTGTGCAATTCTGATTTTTTATAAAACCTAGATAAGTCTTTTACAAATTTTGAGATGGCTTCAAACATAATCCAGTTTTCTTCAGGTATTGTATCTTTCAACATAAGTGACCATTTACCAGACTTACAACCAACATCAATAATTTTGCCGGTTGTGTATAAACTTTTTATGTAAGGAAAAATAATTGCGTCTTCTTTACTTGCGTAATCCATAACCAACCTTTTGTATAAAATAACTATCTGCAATATCTGATATAGGGTTACCTACTTTTTCTGTATCAAATATTTGTTTCAAATCAATGTTAGTTTCTTTTACAAATGCCTCGTACATCATGTCTTTGTCTGCGTTACCTTTGCCTGTAGCACCTTTTTTAACAACGCTTGGTACAACGGTATTATATGTTAAGCCTTTTTCAAGAAGTCTATATTTGAGTATGCCACAATTTTCAGCGATTTGAAAAAGACCTTGGCCTTTAGAACCAAAAGAATAACCCTCAATGTAAATTTCAGGATTAACAAGCGAGCCGATAATATCAAAAACAAAATCAGATATATAAGTAAATCTTTGTATAGGGTCAGTCCACTCTTTATGTTCGTAACCAATTATATCTTCACTCATTTTACCAATCCATTTTTTCTTATTTGTCAGATAATAAAACATCAAGTTTCCATCATCTAAGCATACAGCTGGACTTGTTAAACTATAATCAATCCCAATTGTCGTCTTCGTCTTCGTTAGTCCAGACTTCTTCTGGTTGGTCTTCCTCATTTTCTACCTCAAATCCACAAAATGGGCATGTAAGAGGTTCTAAATCTTGTTCCTCAATATCCCATTGTACGGTATATTTAGTCTCACATGAGGAACACTTTTTAATTGCTTTTTCCATTATAGTTTAAATGCTTTGAATTGGTCCTTTTTAACATCTTGTTTAATACCACCAATAACATAGGACTCAATTTCTGTTTCTTGTGGTGCGTTTTGTGTACCCTTTGAATTCAACCAATGGTCTACCCATGGTAAAGGGTTTGATTTTTGTTCGTATCTTGGCTCTAGTCCGATACTTTTCATTCGTCTGTTCGCCATGTATTCTACAAATTGGTGTAACAGTTTTTCTGATAATCCAATCATACTTCCTTGAGAAAATAGATGTGTCGCCCAACGCTTTTCCTCCTGTAATGCGTCATCATACATTTTGTAAACTTCTTGTTCTACTTCTTTTCTAATCTTTAACATATCTTTGTCATCATTACGGTCATGCCAGTTATTAATAACTGTTTGTGACATTGCAAGGTGTTGACTTTCATCTCTTGCAATAAAAGAAATAATCTTTGCACTACCTTCAAGTAATTTAAGTTCACCAAATGCAAATGAACAAGCAAACGATACATAGAATCTAAGGCCTTCTAAAATGTTTACAGTTACCATTGCAAGATACATTTTCTTTTTAAGTTCGTAAAGGTCAACTTTACTCTTATCTAAATGCCATCTATAACCTAAGTCAATCAATTCATCATAAGTTTGTGTAACTGATTTACTTCTATTTGCAATTTTTTCATCTTCAATAATAGTGTCAAATACTTCACTAGGTTGTGAATATAGATTTTTAATAATGTATGTATAACTTCTACTGTGAATTGTTTCCATGAAATCCCATGTGACAATACAGCCTTCTAATTCAGGATTAGATACAAATGGTAAAAAGGCCAAACATGGACCTCTACCTTGTACACTATCTAACATAGTTTGATACTTCAAGTTAGAAGTAAAAATAAACTTTTGTTGAGGAGATAGTTCTTGATAATCGTTTCTATCTTTCTGTAAAGAAACTTCCTCTGGTCTCCAAAAATAACCTAATTGTTGTTGGTTTAATTTATCAAATATAGGATATTTCATATCACTATATTGTTGTACTTGTAAGTCCTCACCAAAAAACATAGGTTGTTTTGTGAAGTCTAGTCCTTTTTCTTTACTGAATACGCTTTTAGCCATTACTCTTTTCTCTCCTCTAAATCATAAAAAAATTTGTCGTCATCACCTGCTGTCCATTTTTGTTCACATTCTACACTATACTCTTTAGTGGACACATTGAAGTCTGGAAACTTCAACTCGCTAGGAGTATAACTCTTATCATAGAATATTACTCTGTTGTTAGGTTGAGCTGCAAAATAGCCGTTCTCTAACTTTAAAATATTAAATGACTTATGTTGTGACGGTACTTCACTATAAGTTACATTTCTTTCTAAATTTGTTGAATTAGCATTGTCTAGTGTAAACATGTACCAACCCTTATACCATTTTTTACTTGATGACAAATATTTACATTGATTGCCACTAAGCATTTGTTTTTCAATAATTGCAATATCATAACTAAAACAGTCCCATAACTGTAATTCTGTTAAAGGCACTTCTCCTTCATAATCTTTTTTCCATACAAATGCACTAATCGGTAACTTATCATACAAAGCACCATATTCTGGAATATATGTTTCAAAATATAATGCTCTACCTTGAATAGACTTAGCCGTTACCCATACACCCTCAACTAATTCACCGTGTCCTCTATTACCATCATATAGATACTCTTTCTTAACATACACATCAACATGAGGTGTATTGACACACAAATATGCCATAAAGCCCTTTCCTGTACTCTATATAGTACAACTTTCACAAGCTTCATCATCTTCCACTTGCAAAGTAGTTGGTTTAGTTTCTTCTACATTATCTGTCCAACCAACCGGATGTGTTGGTTCGTCAAGGTCTTTCTTAGCGTCATATGTATTTTGATAATAAGAAGTCTTCCAACCGTATTTGTATGTTGACAGCAGGTCTTGAGCCATAACTGAAACTGGCACCTGATTGTCTTCATAATTTTCTGGATTGTAAGACCAATTACCACTAATAGCTTGGTCAAAATACTTTTGCATTACTGCAACGATATTTATATATCCTTCATTCCCTTTCATATCCCATAAAAGAGTATAATGGTTCTTCAATCTATTATAATCTGGCACAACTTGTTTTAAAGTACCCTTTTTAGATTTTTTAATACTTAAATAATCTCTAGGTGGTTCAATGCCGTTTGTAGCATTTGAAACCACACTAGAAGATTCAGACGGCATTTGAGCTGATAAGGTGCTATGTCTTAGCCCATGTTCTTTGATATCCTTACGGAGTTGTTCCCATTTCATAGACAGTTTTCTGCCTGAAAGTTCATCAACTTCCTTTTTGTAAGTATCAATTGGTAGGATGCCGTCTGAATACTTTGTACGGTGGAAATAATCACATTGACCCTTTTCTTTTGCAATTTCATTACTTGCTTTTAATAGATAGAATTGAAATGCCTCTGTTAATTCGTCAACTTCTTTCCACGCCTGTTTATCACTATATTTTAATTTTAGTTTTGCTAGATAATGTGCAAGACCAATATAACCAATTCCTAAACTTCTTCTTGCCTTTGTAGATACTTCGGCAGCCTTGACAGGATATCTTTGATGGTCAATAATTTCATCTAAAGCTCTTACTGCAAGGTCACAAAGACTTTCTAAGTCTTCAAGGTAATTTAATTTACCAACATTGATAGCACTTAAAATACATAATGCAATCTCACCTTCTCCATCAATGTGTTGAATAGGGTCTGTAGGTAATGTAATCTCTTGACATAAGTTTGACATGTAAACTCTATCTTTAAAACTAGAATGAGTATTACAATGGTCAATATTCATAATATAAATTCTTCCGGTCTCTGCTCTTTCTTTAAGCATGTCGAACAACAACGATTGTGCTGACACTTTCTTTTTACTGACGCTGGTTTTTCTTTCAGCTGTTTTATAAAGTTCATCAAATTCAGGCGAGCCCCAAGCCTCGTAGAGTTCAGGTACTTCGTGTGGAGAAAATAATGTAATATCTTCATCATTTATAAACCTCTCATAAAATATTTTAGACAACTGAATTGAATAATCTAATTTTCTAACTCTGTTATCCTCTGTCCCTTTATTGTTCTTTAAAACAATAATGTCTTCTATTTCTTTGTGCCAAATAGGGAAGTGAACCGTTGCACTGCCACCTCTAACACCGTTTTGAGTACAGCACTTAACTGTTGACTCAAACTTTTTGAGGAAAGGTATAACTCCTGTGTGTTGGACTTCACCGCCTCTAATCCTCGAATTGATACCTCTGATTCTCCCAGCGTTAATACCGATACCAGCCCTTTGTGCAACATAATTGCCAATAGCCATATCACTACTGAAAATACTAGGCAGAGTATCATCAACATCAACCAACACACAACTAGCATATTGGCGAATAGGTGTTCTAACACCCGCCATAACGGGAGTAGGAATGTTGATTTTAAATTTTGAAATTGCGTCATAATATTTTTTAACATAACTCATCCTTTTATTATTTGGATATTTGGCAAATAAAGTAGCTGCAATCATCATGTACATGAATTGTGGTGTTTCAAATACTTGACCTGTGCTTCTATCTTGCACCAAATATTTGTCAATGACCTGTCTTAGGCCTGCATATGTGAAATCATAGTCTCTTTCATGTGTAATCCAGTTTTCCATTCTATCAAAATCTTTTTTGTCATACCAATTTAAGATTTCGTTATCATAAACTCCGATATCTACACATTTTTTCACATGTTCATAAATGTGTGGGTGGTCCCACAATTTACGAAAAATTTGTTTTCTCAAACTATAAAGAAGTAATCTAGCCGCTACATATTGATAATTAGGATTTTCTAATGAGATAAGGTCTGAAGCTGATTTAATTAAAATTTGTTGAATTTCATCTGTGGTCATACCATCATAAAATTGTAGGCCACTTGACATCTCAACCTGAGATGATGATACACCTGAAATATCTTCACATGCATATTCCACCATTTCGTGTATCTTTTCAATGTTAAGAGGTTCAGTACCTCTTCCGTTTCTTTTCTGTACATTTAATATTTCTTTATTTACCATTAATCTCTCCTAACATTTCTTATAATAACTCATTTTAGTTAACGCTTCTAATTTTGAAAAGGTGTTGCTACTTATAATACTTTGTACCTCTGCCTTTGTCATACCATTCATAATCATATCATTTACATCTTTCAGTTGTACATCATCTGGCCAGATGACCACATTATAATCCTTTTCAATCACATCATACATTCTTTTTATAATTTCTTTGTTTCTTGGCTCGTTATCAAATATGTATGTTACATTATCAGGTTCTACCTTTATTGTCAAGTCTGCACCGGCGGCCGCCAAACAATTATTTAAAAACATACTATCTATAGGTCCTTCGACTATAGTAATATGTTCTTGTAGGTTAACAGTATCTAAACCGTAAACCTTTTGTTTATTCTCGTCTAACTTAATAGTTAGATATTTTGGTTGTTCTTTGCCGAAAGCTCGGCCTTGAAAAGCAAACACTTTACCGTCTGTGTCATAAAAAGGTATAATCAATCTTGGATGTTCACCTTTTGTATGAGTAAAAGTATTTGGCTTTGCTTTGTTCACAAATGCCATAAACTTATCACATAAAAATAATTTTGAATGATATGATTCGGGTATCATTCTTTTTAAAACATACTGTTTTACTGGATGGTCTTCTTTCAAATCAGAAACAGATTGAAGACCATCTAATATTTTTACTTCTTTAAAATTAGGTTTAAAGTCAGTAAACTTCGGCTGAGGCGTGGAGGGTGCCGACCCTTTATATCTTTCTAATAAGTATTGTTCGTATTTCTTATTATCTAAAAATTTTAGTAAATTTCCAAAACTCTGTCCTTCACCACAGTTATGACATTTAAAAAACATGTCATTTTTTACTCTATAGAGATAGGCTCTTGCCTTGGTTTTGTTCTTTTTAGAGTCACCACAATGTGGACATCTAAAGTTGAACAAATAGTCGCCTTTCTTTTTAAACTGCGACAATCTGGCACTTAACTCATTAATAAATTTTAAATCAATATAACTCGACATAGCAAACTCTAATATACACTAAACACATAATATTGTCAATGGTGGAAAAACTTCCAGCATAAAAAAATACCAGAGAATTTTTAAGCGCTTTTTTTGATTAAAAGCACTCCAGTTCCTATGACATCATTTCTATAATGGTTTTGAAATTTGTCGAGAAGACCCAACCTAAGACTATAGCACCACCTAATACCAACCATTTATACTTCTCTAGTATACCAACTCTTCCGCCAATGTCAAGCTTCATTTGACGAATCTCAATTAATAATCTTTTTTCTACTTGTTGAATTTCTTTACTTAGTTCTCTATGGACAGTATCAATTTCACCAGCTCGTTCTTTTAATTTATCAAAAATAATTTCATCTATTTGTTCTTGTCTGGATATTTTTTCCTCGTGTACAGCTAACATCTGTTTAATGGATGTAGATACATCTGTTAACTTTTCAATTGCTGTGTCTAATCTTCCATTGAGATGACTGATATTCTCAATATCTTTTTTTAGACCCTCTAATTGTATTTTTATGTCTGTTGTTTCCATTAAACTATCTATCCTTTTGGACGCTGAAATAGGACTTTAAACATAACTTTGAATTGCTGTGTAAACAGGCACCTTTTTTAGATTGTCCTATATTTCATATTTATGATTTTAGGCTGCCAAAGGAATACCTCCGTTTTTCAGTTGTCTTAATCTATCTTCTTTCCAAAGTTTTTTTAAAGTTCTTCTTCTCCTTCTATCTTTTTGTTTTCTAATTAAAACCCAACTATAAAAAATTAAATATAATCGTGTTCTATGGTCGGCTCTTACTCTCTTCTTAATTACTTTATGTAGTTTTCTCTGTCGTAATCTAGTCAAAAGACCTCCTTTTATTTTAGAAAATTATATGATATTAAGCATCCTCCTTTTCCATCACAGGTTTATAAATTGTAATTAGTTCTTCTTTACCTTTCACCTTAATTTTGTCAACTTCTATAGATTTAATATCTTTAAGTTGGTCCATTGTATAAGATGAATATAATGTAGTCACGACATTACCTTTTTTGTCTTTGTAATTTCGTGTTGCAGCCTCTAGTCTAGCAGCTAAGTTAACTGCGTCACCAATGACTGAATAGTCAAACCTCATATCACTACCCATATTACCTACGATACAAGTACCTGTGTTTACACCTGAACCTATGTTTATGTCTGGTAGTCCTTTATCTTTAAATTCTTTCTTTAATCTTGCCGTTTCTTTAGCACATTCTATACTTGTCTTAACAGCCATTTCCGCATGATTAGGACAGTCTAGGGGTGCGTTCCAGAAGGCCATTATGCAATCACCCATGTACTTGTCAATTGTACCACCGTTGTCTAATACTATCTTACTCATTCTATTTAAGTAATCATTTATAACTTGTACAAGTCCTTCGGGGTCATCATTATTTTTATAGTATTCGGAGATAGGTGTAAATCCTACAATGTCCATGAATAAGAAAGACATTTCTCTTCGTTCACCACCTAATTTTAATTTACTAGGGTCTTTTTGTAATATGGCAACTTGTCGAGGGTCAAGGTAAGATTCAAACTGTTTTCTAATTTGTTGTTTTAGTTTAAATTCTAAGATAAATCTATTAAATATACTATGCAATCCTACAAATAATATTGTTACTAAAATCCAAGTAACATCTACTAATTGATTTTTACCAAAGAAATAAATTGTACCATATACAGCCGCTGTTGAAAAGGCAACCATTATTCCACCAACCACATAATATGGTGTAAATCTTGTGAGTATTATTATAGCACTTCCTACTAAAAAGGCAACAACTAATTCTATAATAAATGATAAATCAGGTCTTTCAATATTGACACCATCTATAACAGTTTGTAAAGTTGAAGCAACTGCTATGTAATCATAATTACTTCCATTAGGTGTAGCAATCACACCACCAAGTCCCTCTGCTTTCATTCCTATAATAACTGTTTTATTTGCGAGTCTAAATTCGTTTGTACCTAAATCTGCTATTGATATAGAAGGATATGCTTTGTTCCAAGTCAACCATATTCTTGCGTTTGCATCCGTTTTTATTGTTGCAAAACCTGGTACTCTCATGGCAATTATGCCTGCGTCACCTGATTTAACTTGATAACTAGGGTCACCTGTAGCAGTTCTAATTACTTCGATTGCAATATTAGGATAAACATCATTACCTATTTTCATAAGTAAAGGCATTCTTCTTACAACACCGTCTATTTCAGGAGATACATTTGTTGTACCTACACCAGCTGCATTATCTCCTATTTCAGGTATAGGACCTACCATGCCTGGCCATTCAAATAACCACTCTAAGGGATTACCTATCTTTGCAACACCTCTAGGGTAACCGTTTTGTTGTGTTTGATGTGAACCTGTTTGTGCAATTACTACAAAATTGTCATTTAAAACTTGGCCAAAATATTCATCTCCACCTAATCTATCTGGTTCTGAAAATAAAATAGGTAATACAATTACACCAGCACCTTGTTTTCTTAATTCTAATATTACATCAGCAAGCACATCTCTTTTCCATGGCCATTGACCATATTTTTCAATAGCCTTTTCATCTATTGTAACAATAGCAATGTCTTGTGATATTTCTGGATTTTGATTTTGAAAATGTAAGTCAAAAGATTTCAACCTCAATATCTCTTTGATTTGAGGGTCTTGTAAACCTACCCATGTGAGAGCAAATAATGTAACAAAGGCAAATGCCCAATGAGTAAAAATCTTTTTCATATTAATATATATCTATCCTTTAATACCCCTTGGCACTTTACTCCAAAATTCTTTTGGTGTAGTAAATTCCTGGTCCCATTGTTGATTAATAACTCTATATTCCCAAGCAATGTGTGTTACCCATACGACACATCCCACGATAATTAGTCCACATAATAAAAAATAAAGTTTTTCTTTTAGGCTATAAAGTTCATACATTGTTTCTCTCCTGTATGTTAATTCTGTGTCACAGTTGCTGAGCAACTTGCCTGTGTACAGTTTTGATATAGATAATAGTTTTGTGAGGTACTACTATCTTGCGTCAATGTTACACTAGAAGTATTACCACTTAAATTAATTGTTGCATTATGGTCACCACTTCCGTCTTGTGTTACATCTACATTATGACTATCAGTCAAGGTTATTTCTGCATAATGATTACCTGTACCTTTTTGGTCTACTGCGACATTATTTGAACCGTCTATGTCTAAAAATAGTTTCTTATTACCTGTTTCTGTCTGGTCTACATCAACATTATTACTATTGCCTGCTATAATGACCGACATATAATGCTCACCAACATAATTGATTGCTGATTGGTCTAAATCTACATTGTTTGATGAACCTGTTATATCTAACTTTGCCCTTTGGTCTTGGTTTTGTGTGACTGCCACATTGTTTGATGAACCAACAATATCTAAACCTAAAACATTATCATTACCAAGTTGGTCTATATCTAAAGCATTGTTATCACCAGTTATTACAGCTGATGATGTTAAGTCTGTGCCTATGATTAAGTTATCATCACCGTCTTGTAGAATATTTAAAGTATTGCCATCACCTGTTTGTGTAACATAAATTTGGTTACCATTTACAGATTTATTTCTAAATGTATTAAATTCTGTTGTTTGAGTTGAAGTTATACCGGCAGTAGGTGTGGGTTCTGTGGTTGAATATGCTGAGCTTGGTACCAAGGCTACTGAACCAGATTGGTCCCAATACAACGCAAAAGCGGCACCGCCACCATTCTCATACCACCAAGCGTCTATGTAATATGTTTGTCCACCTGTGAGTGTTTGGTCTGTTGAAACATAATTCCAAGTACCAGCAGCTTGTTCTTGCCAGTCGTTGATAACAACTGTGTTGTCTATCTTCATGTAAACGCCGTCATCAGCATACAGATAGAATTGTATGTCCTGTGAACCTGTGTCTGGTATGGTGATGTAGCCATAGAAGTTAACGATTACTTGTTCATTCCTTCCTGAATCTAATACATAACCACTACCCCAATTGTAATTCAAACTGGTCACCGTGCCTGTACTTAATACTGTGCCGTAATACAAACTACCACCGTTGCCTGGGAAACTTGGATAAGAACCAGTTCCTTGGTAAGTTTTGTAGTTCAAATCCGCCATTGCTTTAGTACATAAGGTTAAAAAACATAAAAATACACCAAACCATAAAACAATCATCAGCCAATTTTCTTTATTGGTTTTGTTGTATATAGATTTCATTACTTCCCTCGCCGAGAGTATAATCTCTGATTTCAGTATCTTGTTGTACCACATTTATATTGTACCCTTGTTCTTGGTCTAATCTTAAAACTATATTGTTACCTGCTTCATCTGTTCTCATCCAAACCCATTCAGGTGCTTCGTCTAATAATATAACTCCAAATTCATCTTTTCCTGTTTTTCTTGTGTCTTTAGCTTTATCAAACTCACTTCTCATTTGTAATGCAAGTTGTTTATTTAATTGTTCTAATATATCCACTAAAAAATTTTGTTCTAAAAAATCAATATCAAGTGCTGTAGCATATTCATCTTCTTTAGTTTCTAATAAATCAACTTCTAAATCATCAAATTTTAAAAAATCAATATCTAAAGCATTAGCAACAATTTTTAAATTTTTTTCATACTGTATTTGGTCTTCTAGTTCAGGTGGTCTTCTTACTATTAACAAGTTGTTAATAAGTGATTCATCTAAATCTAAAATTACAGGATTGATAGGTCTACTTTCAGGCGTATCTACTTGTGTAGCTTGAAATGCCTGATTTAATATTACCTGACCTGCGTCACTTTCTACAGATATTTCACCGACAAAACAATTACCATTTGTATCACAACTTGGTAATAATATAATTGTAGATGACCCTATCTCATCTATAGTCATTGCAAAGTCCGTACCTCTAACTGATACTGTAGCAGTCGGAGTTTTTATACTAATATTTTGTGCCGAGTTTTTTGCAATTTGACCACTAGCATATCTAACTGTACCTAAAGCTGCCTTTAAAGACAACTTTCCAGTTTTTTGATTAGGGTCAAATACAAACTCATCTATAATTAATTTAGAGTGTGATGTTACATCTACTCTAGTTTCATCTAAAAATTCAATAGCAACTTTACCTTTACCGGTCTTGACGGTATCATAGGTAAAGACATCTAAATCTTTTTCTACTATGATACCTTTGTTGCCATCTTTTCGGTCAATTACAGATTTACCTTCACTTAAACTTACATTACCAATAGTCGCTAAACTATTTGTTGGTAAAGTTGTAAGGGTTAAGAGTATGCACCCAATTATAAAATTTGTAAACCACATATATTATTAATCCTGTATATAGTAAAAGTGTTATATTTTCCATGTTAATCCGTTTGTGATATATCAATGTCAGCGTTGTCACCACTTGTAGTTAATGAAATGTAGTTATCATTAACACCTGATTGTGTAATATCTACATCTCCAATACCACCTGTGTGTGAGTGAATTAATGTATGACCATTAACATCACCGTCACCGTCTATATCAATTAAGTAATTGTTAGTATCACCGTTTACTGTTAAAGTTAAAACGGCACTTGTACCATCAACTGTTGCAGCTATAATATTTGAATCTGAACCAGATTGTCCTGTTATAGTTACAGTTGAGTTTGAAGCGTCACTTGTTTCACCAATATCTAAATCAATGTCATTTGATGAACCGGCCATAGTAATAGAAGCAGTTACAGTTCCACATGAGCTGTTTGATCCTCCACTATCACAATTTAAATCGACATCATTTGAGTCACCTGTTAAACTTATGGTACCTGTGTATGTTGCACCATTTACCTGATATGTAATGACATTTGAGTTACCTACTTGGTCAATATCTAACACAGTTGTTGCACCTGTTGAAGCAGATGATGTTTGAGCATTACCTACTGTGTTATTTTGGCCATCTTGTGTTATATCTAAATCTAAGTTAGCACCAGATTGTGTCACATAAATGTCATTCGCAAACGATGGACCAGCCATTACAAACATAACAAACATAATATAGCTTATTATCCTTTTCATAGCTTATTTGTCCCTTCTTATTTTCTATCCTCATGGATAGTTTTTATTTTTTCTTTTTTAAACTTCCAAAAACCTTGTTTTTCGCCAGCGTAAATCATGTCTAAAACTGCAAACTCGATAGCAGTCCGTATTGCATAATTCACAGGTTCGTTTACAGCCACACCTGTTTCTAATTCTAAGGCCTTTGTGCCCATGTCTAAAAATCTGAACACATCTCCACCACTACTGTGACTTGCAATGGTCTTAGTCACATTAGTGGATAGTAAAATTTCTCCTGATTGTACTGACACAATTCTCATTGATACAGTAACTTGGTCTACTCTATATTGTTCATTTAAGCCTATGCCAAAATATCTAGCACCTGCACCTCCTGATTGTATATTACTATCGTAACCTACAATACCACCCTCAATAAGTAAACCTGCAAACAATAATGGTTTTAATACATTTTGTATTACTTGTTCGCCATCATATAAATCTCTCGTACTTCTAATCAATTGTCTCTCTTTGACAAGATTATCTAATCCATTTCTTTCAACAACTTGAAACCAGTCACCATCCGATACTGCTCTCAAAGCAGATATAACAAATGCGTCACTCCCTTGTGTGACAGCTGTTGATAACTGAGAAAACTTTGTACTAGGTTTTCTCTGTCCTGTTTGGTCGGTAAATTTATATACTGCAATAGTAATCTTTGGTTGACCATCCAAATCAGGAATTGATTTCAGTTGTTCTAGTGTAGGCGTACCCTCAACATATGGCATACTGCCTTGAAATGTTTTAACATCCTTTGCCGTGTTGGCGCAACCTGTCACTATCAATCCCACTAAGACCACCTGCAAAAATTTTAGCATTAATCTCTCCTTGCGTCTTCTTTTCCATCGGCTCTACTAATTCTTTCTTCATCTTGTCTCAAATTTAATGCGTCTGAAATTTGTATGTCTAATTTAATCATATCGTTATTCATATTCTTAACTCTATTTTCCAAACTCATTATAATTCCATGCATTCCTGAAACTTGTCCTACAACAGAGTCTAAGATATATTTTATTACCAAAAATATAAAAAACCCCATAACAACAGCAGCTGCTACAGGTAAACCAAACTTGCCTAATATTGTTAGAAACATCTCCATTTAAAATTGAAAATCTCCTATCGGCACAGATATTGTAGTTACAGTACCATCATCAGCGGTTACTGTTAAAGTAATTACTTCAGTAGTTGCGTCTTTTACCCAATAGATACTTGCACCCTCAATCTCGGCAGTTCCACTTGTAGGACATGTTGTCGTACTACTATCGCAACTTGTTCCAAACATGTTATCTACTAACTGTTTAGATAAGTTGGCATAAATTCTGGATTCCACATTAGCAATAAATTTGTTTACTGTCTTATTTTTCTCATCTCTTTCAGCGGCTGCGGCTGCTGATTTAGCCTCATCTTCATTGGCTTTCTTTCTCTGTGACTGTAATTGGTCTACAGATAAGACATGTTGAGAATATCCATTACCACTAAAGACTGGATTGCTAAATTCATGGACTAACTCCGATGCTAGTATTAATGAATTCGATTGTAATAATGATAAGATTGACACTACTAACATCATTTTTAATGATGTTTTCATACTGGTATTTATACGAATCAGCTCTTGCTGTCGTCTTGTTTTGTCTTAGAATTTTCTCTGATAGTGAGAATTGTGTTCAGTTTAGTTCTTAATCTAATTAAGTCGTTATCTAGCATACGAATTCTGTCTATAAGACCTATTAGAACACCATTCATCTCACCTAATTTTACTTTAATTTGCGTTGTGATATAAACATATATGAAATATATAAACCAACCCATACCTATTGCAGCTAAGGTGGCAAATCCATATCTATTTAATATATCAACAATGTCCATTATTTTTTATTTACTTCCACCAATGTATCCACCAATGACACCAATTAGTCCTGTAACTGACATCTTCATTAATGTAATTACGCTTTCATCTACTGGTCTATTTTCTTCTAGTGCTACCACATAGTCACCTATAATAATAACTCCAAGGAGTAATAGTACACCACTTGTTATTAATAAGACCACTATATCTTTAAAATTTTTAATCATTATTTTTCTCCTTTGGTTCGTAATACTCTTTATACTTTTCTAATAAAGCATTTGTTTCAACTAATTTATTTCTAATCTGAGCAAAGTTCTTTGCTAATAGTTCAAAATCTTTATCTGTCAAACCCCATAGTACGGGGTCGATACCATCGGCCTCTAATTTAGCAAACACTTCAGCTGCATTTTCACTGGTAATAATATGCCAATGAAGTTGTTCCATTTGTAATGGAGTTGGTTTTTCTAAATTAAGTTTAGCTCTAGGTACTTCTTCTTTAAATATACTTAACTCTTTTACTCCAGCACAACTAGTAAGGAATATAGTTAGGGTTAGCAATAGAAGGACACTCTGTATTGATTTCAGACTTCTTCGTAGCATTAATCTCTTTCTCCGTCAATGGTGAACCACTTGCGATTTCTATACATCTGTTAGCCTTATCACTAGCAGAGTTAGTAATTCTTTCAATTGTTTTTGGTTTTTCAATTGCAAGTAAACCAACATCTCTGTTTTTCTTATTAAATCGTTTATCTAAATCGGCAAAATCTGTTTTTAGTTTACCAATTAGTTCGTTCATTTCTTTGTTAGCCACAAGTATGGCCTCAAAATCTTTTTTTTGATTTTCAATTAGTGTTTTTTGGTCAGCGATTGCTGATTCCATTTTGATAGCGTTTGCTTTTAAAATTGCATTATCTTTTTGCAACTTCAAAACATAGAAGCCACCGCCGGCTAAGGCGGTGACTATAAGTCCTATAAAAAATAATCTAATTCCCATTCATTCAGTCCTTTTTTACTATGGATATAATTCCCCATATCACAGCTGCCCATGCCAACATGTTGACAAATGGACCTCCTAATATAATCATTGCACCTAGTCCAATCAAAGCAGCGCCTGACCAGCTAGACATTTCTTTTACTCTTCCTTTTATCCAGTTCATACTTGAACCTCCTTTTTATCTTATCTTAGCGTTGACTTTTCTGTGACCGTTCCAGGCCACAAAGCCACCTAGTCTTAATGACCAGTATGCTAAGTAGTTCATAAGATAGAAACCATTTACGCCGATATTAATATCTCTAAAGATTTCGTCTGCTCTTTTTTGAGATATAGTACCTAAGGTATCTTTCTTATTTTTCTTTAATAGTGTAGCGTACTTGTAACCATAGTCGTGTACAAGACCACCTATTAAAAGCACACCAACTGGCGATAAAAATGGATGCAAGAATTTTGGTATACTTGCACCATCAAATTTAAAACCTGCTGGTATTACAAAATCTTCTCCGTTTAATTTATAATGAAAGTCTTTTGCGATTTCCCAATGTCTAACACCGAGTATCCACATTTTAATCATTGTAAAGAAACCTTTACCTTTTGTGGCAATTCTTATAGGTTTCATTAACGGGTAATCTATAAATTCAAATGTATAACATTTTGGTTTCTTTTTATCAAATAAATTAATAATAAAACCTATAATAATTAATGCAATTAAAACAGTCCACATCCAAAATTTAATAGCTAATGTTACTAATAATTCCATTTTAGTCCTTACTTTTTTTATTTTGATTTATATATTGTTGATAGACTCTATGAGCTGCAGCTAGGTCTTTTTTCTTTTCTGGATCCTTTGCTCTTTCACTTGCAACTTTGGCTCTTTGTGACATTGCAATGGCAGCCTGCATTTTATGAGCATGTGTTTTACCAGAACCTTTTATTTTATTTATAGATTGTTTGGCCTTAGCGGCATCTGTAAAACCTAGACCGTGAATAGTACCTTTTGGATTTTCATCTGTATATAAATCTGAATGTTTATCTGAACCTGCTTTTTGACCAGGTTTTCTTGCAATTCTAGGATTTTTTTGTGCGTGTACCAGGCCTACAGCTCTATCATGCCTACTACCTTTTCCTTTAGGTGGTCTATCACCTAAACTAGCAATAGGGTGTACACTATCTAAGCCACCAATTCTTACGCCTGTGACACCTGTATATTCTTTAAATGTCTTCACCAAACTGTCCTTCGTGAGGAGTATTGTCTGCTAAGTCTTTAATAAATTTATCGTGAAAGGTTTTTTTCTCTTTTACTATTTTGATTTCTTCTTTGACAATACCACTTTTCTCATCAATCTTATCTTCAAGTTTATTTAAAGTTTCATTGATACCTCTTAAAACAACATTATTGTTATCGGTATTTTCTTTAACAGATTGCCCCATTTTTTTCATAATCATTCTTCTTAATACATCTTCGGCGTCATCTTTTTTCTTTTTACCTGTTGGATTCATATCAACACCACCATGAGCAACAGCATTTGCCGGTGCGTCTTCATCCATTTTGTTAATGATTTCATCAATCATTTCTTTATAATGTTTTGGCATAATTGTCCTCCGATACCAGTTCGCCATTCTTTTCATATACACCCATACCAAAGCATGTCATGTATGGTTCTTCTTCAATTTCTGGCATTTCTCTAACTTCATTTAACAACATGTTATATAAATTTTCTTCTTTTAAATATGTTATTAATGCTGATTCAATTGCGTCTTTGTGTTCAGCATATGATTTATCTTCTTTAATTAGTAAAGCTAAAGCAACGGCAAATGAACCTAATCTACTACCTAATCCTACTTTCTGTAGTATTCTTTTTAAATTGAATACAAATCTGTGTAGCATAGTATAGTGTTTACGGTCACTACCTTTTACTTCTTTCATTTTCTTTAATGACTTACCTTTTTCATCAATAATACCTAAATCATAAGCCTTAAACTTATTAAAAGGTGTTACTAACATCTTTACCACTCGGTAAGTAATAATTAAATCAATTGCTCTACTCATAGTTCTTTTAACATTTCCTCTATGTTCTTATCTGTTTTCACATTATCCAATTCGTGTGGATATAGGTACTCCAGATAGTTCAAACATGTTTTTAATACTGACCAATATTTCTTATCAATCTTATATAACAATAATGTTATTGCCACTTCAGCACCGAAAACATTTTGCAATACGATTAAGTGGTTTAAGATTAATCTTATCTTAATTTCACCTGTAATATCGTATTTACGAAATAACCTTTTAAGATATTTAAATCGCTTTATATCATCATAAAACTCTATCTCTGTTTCAAGAGTAGGGTTATCATAGTTTTGTTGTGCGAACAACAACCAATTATCTTTGGTTATTTCCTTGAACATAAAAAGTCTATACTAATTTAGCAAAGACTTTTGACGAACCGTTTTCTAAGGTTTCGTACTTAACATTAAGTTTCAGACCACCCTCTTTTTTGTGAGATATGCCATCATCATTAATATCGGAACCGTCAATATCTTTACCAAATCTTCCGCCGAATTGTGTCACTTCAAGATTAGCAGAACCATTACCTGACATTTCAGGAATGACCATGTCCAAACCAATCGTTTTTAATTTATTTGCAAGTTGTTCCATAGCAGCTTTCGGATTTAAATACTCCTGACCTGCGATAGAGCCTACAAATGCATTTACTCTCTCAAGGATTTTAGGGTCGTGAATGTTATGAGCACCAATGTTACCATCTTCTACAGAGTTAACTTCTGGTGTACCAACATTACCGGCACCATACTTACCTTGTTTGTAGCCTTCTTTTACATGTTGTTTAAAAGTTTTCATTTCTTCTCCTACTTATACTTGTCTGATTTTCGCTTCTCGCCATCACTTCTAGCAATCAGACCTTTTGCTTTTAAATGAGCCTTGTCTGTAAATCCAGCCTTACCTGCTTTATAACGCTTCATTGCGTCAGCAGTATTAGGTGGACTTTCAGCCATTAAGTCTTCTTCAAAGTCCTCTAAATCTTTATCTTTAATATATTGTTTTAGAGTTTTCATTTCTTCTTTTTACTTTCTCCTGCCATATCAATCAGTTTGTTTGTCTGTTGAATGGCACCGTTGATAGCATTCATATTTGCTTTCATTTGTGCAACTTCAGTTTCAACTTGTCTTACTTTTCTACCCAACTCATCAAAGTCTTTTTGTAGTAAAGTTTTTTCTTCTATTAATTTATCAATACTAATATTCATTATAATACCTCAATATTAAGCAAATGAAATATCGGGGTGTCCCGCTAACACATTCCAATTTGAATTTTTAAACATTAATGTTACTGTTTCACCTGGTGCATTTAGAATAACTGATGTGTGACCTCTAAAATTAGTAGGTGTAATTGTAACAGCGTTTGTACCTGCTGTTGAAACATTAATGATTGTTTTAATTTGTCCATTTGCACCATCAGCTAATGTACAAGGTGCAGCTGCTGAAGTAGCGTTTACTTCGGTAACTGGATTTGTAATTTCAATTGCTGTTGATGTTGAACCATCACCTGTTATTGCTTGTGATGTAGAATTCAAACCTAACCATGTAGGTATGTTATTGAATACATCTTCAGCTGTGATTTTTTTATTGATTGGTGTTCCACTTGGGTCATCTACTACATGAAACAAGTCAACACTTGCTAGACCGTCACCAAGGTCGGTCAATTGTGTGATTTTTTTATCTGCCATTTTTATCTCCTGTTAACCTCTTTCGAGGAATGCTACTGTAGGTATTTTCCTACATCACTTTGTTTATATATTTATAAAGGGGGCCGAAGCCCCCTCTAATTAGTTGTTATTAAGCAGCGTTAGTTAATACTGATAAAGTTTCGTGTTGTACTCTACCAGCTCTACCGCCTGAACCTGTAATTTTCAAGTTCCAACCTGCATGAGCAGCTCCGTCTGCGACTTCGCCATCTGCATAGTTGAAAAGACCAATAGTTTGGCCTGTTACAAAGTTATCTGCTACAGCGTCCTCAAATAAATTAGTTCTATTTGAATCCGTTGGTGCTAATTTTACCATAGCACACGCCCATAACGGAGCGCCAGCAGCTGAATCTGCGCTAGTTTGCATAGACATAGTATTCTCTCCCTTTTAAATAGTTAATTGGTACTCACTTACAAATTATGTACCACTATTTATAATAGGAGAGATTAGTAGCCTAGTTTTTTAAGCTGTCTAAGAGTATTGGAAGTTGATGTATGATGAATACCTATACCACCTCTAGCGGTAAACTCTTTTGTATTCTTCTCATAATCATCAATAAGAATGGCAGGACTTTTATATCCTGTTTGTGCGTAGTCTTTTTTTTGAAATCGTCTGACTAAGTTGATACGATTGTTAGGTATACCTAAGTTTCTTTTAGCCCACAATGTTTTACCTGGAATACAAGTCGGGTCTCTAACTTCTTCTACATGAGCAGAAAGAATATCAGGATTGTACTGCTTAATAAAGTTCCAAAGTTCTTTACCGCCTGGCATCCAAGGCATTGTAGACCAAAAATCACCTTTGTCAACAATAGGTTTCCACTTATCTACTTTAGACAGTTTCATCCATTGATTGATTGGAACACCTACTGTTTGTTCAGCATACTTTTTAAAGTCACAAAGTACACCGTCCATATCACAATATATTTTAGGTAAGTTATTCATAGTGTTTTTTGTCCTTTCATAATACTACTATACCAGATGTATATACAAAAGGCAACAGCTATTTTGTCGCAGCTATGATTATTTGTTGTAATCTACTTTAGGTTTTGTATCAACTTTTGTAGGTTTTTCGCCTGTCATGGTAACTTTTCTGTTCATGTCTTTTTCATCATCTTTTTTAGTAGGCACCATAGTTTCCATGCCTTCGGTAATCACACGATTTTTAGCAGCTGTTTGCAAAATTGTCATTTGAGCTGACCTTTCATCATTAAAAGTATCTGATTGTGTGAAATCATCTTCATCATCAGAATTATCATGGTAAGCTACAAACTTACTTCCTTGTTTATGATAATAACCTATTTGTTTATTATTACCATATTTTGTTCTACCTCTATAAAAAACTTCTACATCTCCATTAGACGCTTTCTTAGTGTACATTTTAGCCATACTGGCCTTTTCATTAAGTTCAACTTCTTCATTTTTTGCTGTATATTTTTTATCAATCTTGTTAAAAAATGCTTTCTTTTCAGCAGGTGACATTGAACCGATACCTTTGCCGGCTTTATCTAGTTCTTTTTTAAACATTGCTTGGTAACCTGAATCTTCTCTGTAACTACCTTGTTTAGCTACAAGTTCTTCAATACTACCTGGTTTGTGTTTT
>Ga0222714_10002275_pt1 | contig 20520 bp, 23 predicted proteins | sample C33_3DmetaG_FD_165048 | JGI IMG/M metagenome (GOLD analysis project Ga0222714, IMG submission 165048) | Estuarine water microbial communities from San Francisco Bay, California, United States - C33_3D | ecosystem: Environmental > Aquatic > Marine > Unclassified | place: USA: California...
CTGTTTCCAGGTTATATGTCCATCGACCCATTGTTACTTTAGCCTTAGGCTACAGTAACTTCCTCAGCTTGGATAAGACCCAATGCCTCGAGAGTTGCGAAAGTTTCGCCGTTTGATTTTTGCCTCCATAGATTAAAGTGATAGGAAACCTCTCACTGCATGCCCCGTATGACTAACCCTGCCAATCAATACCGGTCACCCCCATTATTTCAAAGAACACTACAAAGATAAATACTTTTTTTCTTATAACAAACTATTTATACTAATAAAAAACTTATTTATGAAAAAAGTTATTCGTTTGACCGAAACTGACTTGGAAAATATTATTCACAAAGTTTTGTCAGAACAAAGAGTTGAAGACAGAGGTAAAGCAATATCTGGAGGTAAGGCAACATTCAATTTAGCCAACACTTTTGAAAGTGGTCAATATAAACTCATTAATTCGTCTGAACTCAGTAACGTAGAAAAGGCAATTGACTCATTTATTAACAAGAACCCAAGGAATACACTTATTGCGAATATTCAAGCCGGTGAATCCAAAGTACCAAACCCAAAAGGATTTGAAAAAGAAGGTTCATTGGCACAAGCTAGAGCTGATGAGGTGAAGAAATATTTTGCTTCTAAGTTCCCAAAACTAGAATTTGGTGATATTCAAATTGAAGTTGGTAAAACTCCTTGGGATGAAAATAAAGGAAAAGACCATCCTGACTATAAGAAAGAACAATTTTTCACACTAACTGTTGACGCTTCAGGTCAACCTATTCAACCAAATGTTAGAATTGTACCGAACCCCACTTTTGCTATGGATGCTTCAGGTATTGTACGTTTCGTTGGTTTCACGGATGGAACTATGTTTACATTTAACAGAAACGATAGTACCCAAGAACAATTTTTGGAGCAGTTCAATAAATCACCTGAATTCAATTCATTCAGAGATAATAGAACTAAATTGACAAAAACCTGTAATAGATATCAGACTATGTGTGACCCCGTTACTTATGATAAGGCAAAGTATATTGCGGTTAACAGTCAAGATGTATTCAATCAATTAATGAACAAGGTAAAAAGTGAAGAACTAGCATTTCCTAAAGGAATATCGGGAGAAACTCTTTCTTTATAAAATAACCCCTCCAAGTGAGGGGTTTTTTATTACAACATAACAACTGAAATATAAACAACCCCACGTTTTTCATTGGATTCACTTGGTGAAACTGCCATAGCAACTGCTACCCTTTTGATGTCATTAGCCATTAAAATTCTCCAATGAACCGAAAAAGTTGCTTTTGGTGCAATCCATTGAAATGCTTCAATACCTTCTTTAGCGAGGTTTGTTCTTCCATACCCATAAAATACTCCACCAACACATTCATAAACGTTTGCGGTTGTATGGAATGAGTAACCAGCTTCTGCCATTTTATTTGCTTGAGGGATTGCCACATCATCATATAGAGATTGGTCAAACACCAAAGGTTTTAGGTTTCGTTTTAATCGTTCCTCATTTAGATACTTGATGAAAAGTGTTTCTTGTTTTCTCAAACTATCGGAGGAATATTTCAGATAATCCCAATCACATGGAATTTGATATTCAACACCACTTCTAAAAATTGAACCACATTGTCCGTAGGTCAGACTTGGTAAAACCAGTAATAATAAAATAATCAATTGTCTCATACTCCAAATATACAAATAAGTTTTTAATCACAAAACAAATATATTTGGAATAATCCAAATAATTTCTTATTTTTGTTGAAAAGTAATATAAATGAATGATTTAGAATTCTTGAAAGAATTGCTATCCGTTAGAACAGCAACTTACAAAGAAGAATTGATGGTCCAATATATTTGTGACTGGCTTACTGAGCAAAATATTCCATATACAGTTGATGATATGATGAATGTTTATGCAACCAAAACCTCAGAAGGATATGAAGGTAAACTTTATCCTTGTATGGTTGCTCATACAGATACTGTTCATCATTTTGATGATACAATTATTGTAAAAGAAGAAATGTTGTTGAATCGTCAACAACAATCAAAATTGTCTTTGAAAGGATATAAATCTGAAGGTGTCCCTACAGGTATTGGTGGTGATGATAAATGTGGTGTATATGGTGCCTTGATATCTTTGAGAGATTTACCCCACGTAAAAGGAGCTTTCTTTGTTTCGGAGGAAACAGGATGTTGGGGGTCAAGAGAAGCAAGTCCCGAGTTTTTCTCGGATGTTGCTTATGCAATTCAGTTGGATGCTCCAAGTAATCATATGGTTACTGAGGTTTGTTCAGGTATTCGTTTGTGGGAGAGAGATAGTGAATTCTTTACAGTTATTGATAATGTTTTCGAACAATATATGCCCCAACGTGAATATCAAATTCACCCATATACTGACGTTTCACAACTAAAAAAGAAATTTGATTTTTGTTGTGTAAATTTTTCTTGTGGTTATTATAATTATCATACATCTCATGAGTACGTGGTTGTTGAGGATTTATCCCGAGCTATCCAAACTGCACATGAAATGATAAATCAACTTGGTTATAAAAAATACCATTATGCATATCAGAGACACGATTGGAGTTTATCCTAACACCCTTACAGATGAACAGTGTGATGAATTAATCGCAGCGTTTCATGAGTATAAAGATTATCATTACAAAGGTGTTGTGGCAATGGGTTATGATAAAGCAACCAAAGACACCACTGATTTCAACCTATTAGATGTTCCTGAATTACAGGAATTGACAGCGTTAGTTGCTGAAGCAGCCAACGAAAAAGTTGATTTGTATGTTCAAAGATATAGAACAACAGAAGAATTCAATACATCAGAATATTTGTTTGGAAAAGGAACTTATTATCCTGTATGGCAATTACAAAGATATGAAAAAGGTGTGGGACATTTCAAATCCTTCCATACTGAAGGAGAATATAAAGAATTTTCAAATCGTTTGTTTGCGGTGATGTTCTATTTGAATGACGTTGAAGAGGGTGGTGAAACAGAATTCCTTCATCAAGGACTATTCGTAAAACCAACAAAAGGCACATTTTTAGTTTGGCCAGCACCTTGGCCGTATGTACACCGTGGTCATGTACCCATTTCGGACAATAAATATATTTTAACAACGTGGTTGTGTCGAACAGAAGATGATGATGACGAGTTTGAAGAAAATTAATTGAGGTCTGAGACCTCTTTTTTTTAGCCTAATTTTTTTTGCCCAATGACTAAAAATGAAATGAGTAGACGAATAGTCGAAATAGAATATGAAATATTTGAATCCATAAGAAATGGTCATAAACCTTCACAAGATGACCATTTTAAGAAAAAAAGACAAGAAATGGAACTATTGAGATGTATGTATTATGGAATAGATTCTAAATTCTGTAAAATAAAAAAAGGGGGTTTTTGACCCCCTTTCTGTTATTTGACAACTACTTTCTCATCTTCAACTGTTAGGATATATTCTTGATTCTCAACAACATCTCCACTTAGGACAAGTTCTGAAATCAAATCCTCAACACTGTCTTGGATAGCTCGTTTGATTGGTCGAGCACCATACACCTCATCAAAACCCACTTTTGCGATGTGGTTCACCAAAGTATCATCGAAGACAAATGTCATTTTCAGTTCTTTTAGACGGTTCATCAACTTCTGAAGTTCAATTCGAACAATCTTATTGAGTGAATCAGCATCCAATGAATTGAAGATAATGGTTTCATCGATTCGGTTTAGAAATTCAGGGGAGAAATAGTTTTTCATTTCTTTTTTCAGAATTTCCTTTTTTTGTTCTTCATTAGAATATTGAGAACCACCAAATCCAATACCAGTTCCAAAATCTTGGAGTTTCTTTACTCCGATATTTGAAGTCATGATAATCAATGTGTTTTTGAAATTGATTTTACGACCCAAAGAATCTGTAAGGTGACCTTCATCCAACATTTGAAGTAATGTGTGGAAGATTTCCTTGTTAGCCTTTTCAACCTCATCGAATAAAACTACTGCATAAGGTTTGTTTTTTACTTGTTCAGTAAGTTGTCCACCTTCTTCATAACCAACATATCCAGGAGGTGAACCAATCAAACGAGAAATGGTATGTTTCTCTTGGTATTCACTCATGTCAACACGGATTAGAGAGTCAGAACTTCCGAAGATTTGTTTTGCTAACTGTTTAGCCAAGTGAGTTTTACCAACACCTGTAGAACCCAAAAATACAAAAGAACCGATTGGTTTATTTGGGTCTTTGATACCCAAACGGTTGCGTCGAATAGCTCGAGCAATTTTGCTTACCGCGTCGTTTTGTCCAATTACTTCTAGTTGGAGTGTTTTCTCAAGGTTTACCAATGAGTTCTTATCATCAACTGAAAGTTTATTCACAGGGATTTTTGTCATAGATGAAACAACTGTCAATACCAATTCAGGTTCGATAATTTTTTTGTTTTTAGCCTGTTCTTCCTCGAATTTGATTTTCTCCTTTTCCAAACGGTCAAGAAGTTTTTTCTCCTTGTCACGAAGTTCCGCAGCTTGTTCGTAGTTCTGTTGTTTGACTACCTGAAGTTTTTGATTTCTAAGCTCAATTGCTTTTTGTTTCAAAATCTCGATAGACTCAGGAATCTTAACTTCTACTTGACTACGAGCACCAACCTCATCTAAGATATCAAATGCTTTGTCAGGAAACTCTCGGTCTGTGATATAACGGTCTGCGAGGTTCACACACATCTCCAAGATTTCTTCTGAGTAAGTTACTTTATGGAAGTCCTCATAACGAGATTTAGATTGACGAAGAATTTCCAAAGTCTCATCTTTACTTGGAGAATCAATTACAATCTTTTGGAAACGACGCTCAAGAGCACCATCCTTCTCAAAGTTTGTACGATACTCATCCAAAGTGGTTGCACCGATACATTGAATCTCACCACGAGCAAGTGCTGGTTTGAAGATGTTGGATGCATCCATTGAACCCGAAGCATTACCCGCACCAACAATAGTGTGGATTTCATCGATGAATACGATGATATCAGGGTTCTCTGAAAGTTCCTCGATGATTACCTTCATTCGTTCCTCGAACTGACCACGATATTTTGTACCTGCAACAATAGATGTTAGGTCCAACAAATAGATTCGTTTGTCACGAAGATTCTTGGGACACTCCCCCAGATAGATTTTATTGGCCAACCCTTCTACGATTGCGGTTTTACCTGAACCAGGTTCACCGATAATAATTGGGTTATTTTTCTTTCTACGAGATAGAATTTGGGCAATTCGGTTGATTTCCATTTCTCGACCAATTACAGGGTCAAGTTTACCTTCGGAAGCCATCTTGTTTAGGTCTTTCGAGAAGTTATCTAAAACTGGTGTTCCGCTAGTTTTCTTTTTGGGACGTACATCCCCGTCTTTGTCATCCATAGATTCAATCATGTCTAAGATTTTTTAGTTTGATACAAATATACAACTTTTTTACCAATTTACAATATTGACATTTTGTCAGTTTATATTATTTTTGTTTGGACAATATGTCAGTAATAGATGTATTTTGGGAAATGGCATATTATTTACTGATATTGGGACAAAGATAAAAATAAAAATTCAAAAAAAATATGTTTGGTAATAATTCTTTTGACGATTTATTCAATGACTTGAACAATATGTTCGGTTCGGGAAATCCTTTTGGTGGTAATCTACACTTTAAGGGAAATAATAAAACAGAATCCGGTAAGGATGAAAATGGTGAATGGACTAAAGACACTTATACATCTGAAGATGGTAGTATCATGATTACAAGTTTTATACGTACTTCCAATCTTGATGATAATGTCCTAAAAAATATGTTCCAACCTAAAAAACAAAAATATAGCGGTGTCGAAGGACTTAAGAAAGAACTTCAAATCGCAATCGAAAATGAAGACTATGAATTGGCTATCCACCTTCGCGATAAAATCAAAAAACGCGAGAACAGCCAAGAAACTATCAACAAACTTGAAACCGAACTAAAAGACGCAATCTCAAATCAAAACTTTGAAAGAGCAATTGAAATTAGAGAAGAACTCAAGAAGTTGAAAATGTGATATTTATTGGTATGATAAATGTCATCATCTCAATAGTTTTATTAGGAGGAGCTGTAGCACTCCTTGTATCATCCAAAACAGAAAAGAAAAACTGTGGATGTGGTTCTTGTACTTGTCATATGAAACAAGAAAAATAATAACAACCCTCACGAAAGTGGGGGTTTGTTGTATTTATACGTTATGAGTCCACTATTGAAAAGATTTATTGAATTAAAACAATACGAAGTAAAAAAAATTGTTCGTGAATATATGCGAATGAGAAAAATGTTTATTGACAATGGTGTAAAGGACCACCAATTAGAAAGGGGTGAAGGTATGACCCATAGAATGTACACCCAAAGAGAAGAAATCATTTATATGTTAAAAAAACTCAAAAGTGATGCCCGTAAATTTGGTTTGATACAAGACGATGGATTCGAGTTTGATGATTACTTTTCGAATTTATTTATTAGAGTAGATAAAAAAACCCCTTTGTAGTATGGCAGTAAAATCACAAAAAATTGAAGGAACGAAGATTATCAATGAGATTGATTCTTCTAATATGAAACAAACTGAGTATGATACGGCAACAAAAAAAATGATTGTTGAGTTCAAGAATGGTTCTAAATATGAATACGATGATGTACCACATGAGGTATATGCCGAGTTCAGATTATCAGAGTCTCAGGGAAAATATTTCAATTCTAAGATATCAAAAGGATACAAATATTCCAAATTACCTTAATCAATTCTATGACTATTTATTGAGAATGGATAAATTCTCTGAAATATTATTATCTTTTGGTACAAAAGACACTCTAAATCCTGAAATATGGAAAGATAGTGATTCTGAAAATCCTATTTTAAAATCTAATATAAGAGCCGCATTATTAGATATTGCGTCTGAATTCATAGGTTTTTTGAATGAAGATATTTTTGTTGATGATGTAAGATTTACAGGTTCTTTAGCAAATTATAATTGGTCGAAATTTTCTGATATAGATTTACACGTTTTATTAGATTTTTCTCAGTTTGACCCCGAAGATAGAGAAGTATATAAGGAATTGTTCCAATTAAAGAAAACTTTATTCAATACAACACATAATATTACTGTCAAAGGTTATGAAGTTGAACTTTATGGTGAAGACATCAATGAAGTTCATCACTCAACTGGTGTATATTCAGTGTTATTCAATGAATGGGTTCATAAGCCTGAAAAAGAAGAAGTTTCGATTGATAAAGAAACCCTGATGTCTAAGTCTAAAATGATGATGTCAAAAATTGATGATTTGATTGAAGATACTTCAGATGATGAATTGGAAATTGCACTAAACAAAATTGAAAAATTTAAAGATAAATTAAAGAAGTATCGTAGTGCTGGCTTAGAGAAAGATGGTGAATTTTCTTATGAAAATTTGGTATTCAAATTCTTAAGAAGAAACGGTTATATTGATAAATTATTTCAATTTAAGAACGACTTAATAGATAAAAGTTTGTCTTTGGAGAATAACGAGATAGAATAATTCAAAGATTTACCATTAACGATATATTTATATAGAAAAAATCATTATGGCAATCATAGATGCAGGACAATATACTTACGAGGATTGTATTAATTGTAGTGGAACAACTTCTACTGCACCAATGCCTCACCCAATCTATTCTACAGCACAAAATGAACCCGTTAGACAACTAACTGCAGTTACTATTGGAGGATTTAACGGACTAAACTCGTAAACTTAATAAAAAAACAAAATGGCTGACTTAAAACCAATTGGTAGTGAAAAACTTCAAGGAGAGGACAAAATCAAAAGAATCCTTGAAATTGCTCGCTATAAAGAAAACGTTCCTAGTAATGTGAACGAAAGTTCTCGTACAGAATTTGCTAAAACTTTGGCAGATGGACAAACTTATGAGATTGTAAAAGAAAAATTGGGTTATGTAATCAAACAACATGTAAATGAATCGTTGGATTATGTAGAACCAATGAAAAATAGAAAATATTATAAATCATATTCTCAAGCCCTTAAGCGTTTGAATTTGATGGCTGGTGAAATCAATAGACTTACTGAAAACGAAGACGAAGTTTCTATGTTCAACTTAGGTGAACAAAAAAAATTCACATTGAAATTACCTAAACAAGAGGTACCAGCACCTGCACCTGAACCAGCACCTGAAATGGACACTGAATTACCTGATGAGGGTGATATGGGTTTAGATGCTGATAATACAGATGTTGCTGGAGAAGAAGATATCAATGTTGATATGGATGTTGAGGAGCCAACTCAAAGTGATGAGGAAGAGGTAGACTTCAAATTAATTCAAAAGTTGACAGGAAAATTAGGTCAGAAAATTAGAACCATGAACGAGTCTGTAGGTATGACCTCTGAAGACGTCAAGTATGTAATCAATTCCATTTTGTCAGCCTTGGATTTGAGCAAACTTGATGAAACTGATAAGGAAGATATCGTTGCAAGATTCGAGGAAGATTCTGATTATGGAATGGAAGGTGATGAATTAGATTTAGATGTTTCAGGTGATGCTGAAATGGAAATGGATGTTGATATGGAAGGTGAAGCAACTGAAGCAATGGGTGCATCATCTGCAGGACAATTCTCAGCACCATTATCTTTTGAATCTGAAGAAATGTCTGAAGAAGATAAAATGAGTTCACAAGTTAGTAAAATTATGGACTCAGTTTTTGGTGAATCTAAAGTTGATAGAGTATTATCAAAATACTTTGTTATATCTGAAAGTGAAAAAAAAGAAAAAAAATCTCCACTTACTAAAAGATTAGAGAGAATTTCAAAATTATCTGAATCAGAAGAACAAAAATTAGCAGCAGAATTCATCGTAAATGAAAATAAAAACTTGAAGTTCTTAGGTAAAACAAACAAAAATAATTTGGTTTTTGAAGCTGAGAATGTACAGGTCAAAGTATCACCTAAGGGAGAAATTTTATGAGTTTTCTAATCTATGTGAATGGACTTGGTCCAAACTATAGAGGTGACAACATGTATGAATTTATCTTTAGTGATGAGTTAGATGTGTGGGGTGATAATTGGGATGCAAAACCAGCGAGTGGTTATCCTGAACCACCCCACATTCAGTATATAAAAAAAGTCGGAACATTGAAAAATACTTCATTACAATTCGACCTAATACAAAGCTCCGATTATATGGGAGTTGTAGACGCAATGGAAGAAATCATTGCGTTAGCCTGGGAAACGGATGAGACTTGTGAAAATCAAACAAGACTTGTTTTCCGTTTTGGTGAAGATGAAAAAAAAGTTAAAGATAAACTCTATGAAAGAGATTTGATTCTCGAATTCGAAAAAGAAGTGGTTTATGAAAAGTAAAAAAGAAAATAACGAACAAGAAGAGATTACTATCAAAGTAAAGAAAGGTTCTCCTGATGAAGTTAGATTACAACAAAAAGGTGCTACATATCAAGTATATGAAGATGAGGTTAATGAGACTCAGGATGATGACCCCTTAAATCCTTATGGTAGTGGTGAGACCACACAAGAACCACACCAAGTTGGACCATCAACAAATGATGGTTTTGGTGCTGAAAAACAAACCCCAGGAATGTATCAAGACGGTATGGATGAAGGTGAGTCTGAAGAATCAGATAAAAATCCTTGGGCTATTTGTACATCATCATTAGGGTTAGAAGGACGTGAAAGAGATTCATATTCTAAAGCCGAAAGTGCTAAGTTTGAAAGATGTGTTAGAGATGTCAAAAAATCGGTAAAAGAAGGACAAAGTCCTTATCAACCTATTTTGGAGATGCAGTTAGAGAGTTTGATAAAAAAACATTTACCTTCAAGAATTACTAAGGGTGAGTTTATTGAAACTTTATCAGAACAAGGTATAGTACGTAAAAAACTACATAAATCACCTGTGAGTGACATCGTATCATCAACCCCTATGGACAAACCGATTGGAAAGATGTATACTTTGACAAAAAAAGAGGCTATGGAACAAGGTACTACTACAGCTCCTACAAGAGTCAAACCCGGAACAAAAGAAAAACCAGGTACAAATGACCCATTCAAGAATCCAAAACACCAACCAAAACCAAAGGCTAAGAAGTCTGATTCAGTTGTGAAGATTCCTGATTATATTACGTTTGACCAACTCAAATTTAATTTCGATGAAAAATAATATAAAGGAAGCACCAATTGATTACGGAGATAGACCTGAAAGAATGTCTTCAGACATTGAGTCAAAGTTAGAAAAACAAGAGACACCTCTTTCTAAAAATCCGGCATTTCCTGATTTGAAAGGAAATGAGATTCCTAATACATTTGAACAATTGATTGCTTCTAAGAGATTCAAAGATGTCGTTGATAAAGTAAAAAGATATACCGGTCAAGAAAATATTTCAGGACAGAATGCTTTGATGCAACTTCAGAGAGCCATGATGAGTGGTGTACAAGAACTATTTAGAATTCAATCAACTAATAAAGAGTACTTGGAAAATTTAGCCATCGATTTGGTAAGAAAAGAAATGGGTGTAAGACCTGACCAATTACAGTATATTGCACAACTTGTGATGCCAGGTCAAATAGATATGGAAGGTTTTTCTAAAGAAGGTGAAGAACCATCACAAGAAGATATCGAACAAAACTTCCAACAGAAAGAAGAAGACATTGAGGATTTTATCACGGCATTCGAAAGATTTGATTTAGAAAAGGCTAAGAGAAGATTTATCAATGCGTTGATTCAAGGTTCATCTAAAAAAGGTCACTATATGTTTGAACTTGTAAGTGATGAACTCAATAGATTAGACCCAAGATTATTGAATTTATATGGTGTTGTAATGTCTGTAAATGACTTGATGTATTGGGTACTTCCTGATGAGGCTATGAGTATGATGATGGGTCAAGAGTCAATTGGAGGTAAGGAAGAAGTTGATATTGAAACTGACCCCCCAACTGTAAAGGCTCGTGGTTTGTTTTTTCCAATTTTGGTTCATGAATTAATCAAAGGAACCATGGAGGTTTTAGGTACTCAGGGATTACCTGATGACCCCAAACAAGCGGAAATGGTTATGGGTTCTACAGACACGTTAGCAAGTGAAGTATGGGATTTGAGATTAGGTCCAGTATTATGGGAAAAGTTTATCGAAGCCTATCCATCTCAATTATTTGATGATGATAAAAAGTATATACAGAACTACCTATTTGCCAGATTTTCAGCATTGTCTGCTGATGAGTTTTTCAAATTAGCTAAGAGTATCCTTCGTGGAGATGCTAAGGCAACTCAAATTTTAGATAGAATGGTATCTGAAATTGTTGCTCATCTAAGTGAGGTACATTCAGATGATGAGGATTATGAAGAGGATGGGGATGTTGCCTCACCTGAGGGTCCTGAAGATGATGACTTGGGTGATTTGGATGATTTTCTTGGTAGTTTAGGTATTTCGAGGTCCTAAAACTACACTCCATGGGTCTAACTAGAGAACAGTTACTTTTAGAATACTCTAAGTGCATGAAGAATACTCCTTATGCACTTAGAACTTATTTAAGTACCTATGACAATACCCAATCAAAATATGTTCCTTTAGAGTTATTTCCTGACCAAGTAAATTTGGTTGAGGACTACGAGGAGTACAATGAAAATATTGCCCTGAAGTACAGACAGGCGGGTGTATCTACAGTAACCGCTGCTTGGGCTAGTAAGAGATTGGTTTTTGCGATGAAGACCAAACCTGAAAAAATTCTAATCATTGCAAACAAGTTGGATACAGCCGTGGAGATGGCGAACAAAATTCGTTCATTTATTGAACAATGGCCGTCTTGGGTTGGTGTAGGGTTTTCACCTGACAAAAACGCTGCCAGACACTTCAAATTATCTAATGGGTGTGAAGTCAAAGCCGTTGCAACATCAAAAGACGCCCTTCGTGGATATTCTCCTACGATGTTGATATTTGACGAAGCTGCGTATATTGAGGCTGACGGAGACTTTTGGGCTGCCTGTATGGCGTCACTATCAACGGGTGGTAAAGTTGTTGTAATATCAACCCCTAACGGTTATGACCCCATCTATTATGAAATCTACGAACAAGCCAATAGGGGAATGAATGATTTCAAGGTTACCGAAATGTTTTGGTATCGAGACCCCCGATACTCAAAAGACTTATACTTGGTAAAATGTGATGATATTATTCATTATTTCCTCAATCGTGATGAATATAAAGATGAGGAGATAAGGATAGATTTTTCAGCCAATAGTTCGTATGACAGAGATTATGACGAACTCCAAAGATTATTCAAAGACGGATACAAACCATCATCATCGTGGTTTGAGTCAATGGTAAAAAAACTCAAATACGATAAAAGAAAAGTTTCTCAAGAATTGGAATGCAATTTCTTGGGTTCAGGTGATAACGTATTTGAATCTACATTACTTCAAAGTATTTCTGAAAATATGGTTAAAGAACCTGTTAGCAAAATGGTGAGTGGTAATTTTTGGATATGGAAAGAACCCGAACTAAATCACAGATATATTATGGGGGTTGACGTTTCTCGTGGCGACTCCGAAGACTTTTCTACAATTCAAATTTATGATTTTGAGGAAAAAGAACAAGTTGCTGAATATTTGGGTAAAGTACCACCTGATGTGTTGGCCGAAATTGCCTATAAGTGGGGTACCATGTACAAAGCATTTATTGTTATTGATATCACCGGTGGAATGGGGGTTTCAACATCAAGAAAATTACAAGAATTGGGTTATAAAGATTTGTATGTTGATGGTGTTGATTTTGGAAATAAATGGAAATATGACCCTCGTGCTTTGGAAAAAATTCCAGGTTTGAACTTCAGTTCAAAAAGGGTACAAATTATCGCCGCGTTAGAAGAAGGACTACGTCATGGTTTGGTTATTCGTTCATCTCGATTATTGAATGAAATGAATACGTTTGTTTATATAAATGGACGACCAGACCACATGAAAGGACAACATGATGATTTGATTATGTCTTTGGCAATGGCGATTTATATTGCAGAATCTTCATTTTCACAACTTACTAAGGTTACAGAACAGGCTAAGGTTATGTTGGATTCTTGGCAAGTGAATTCATATGAACATCAAAATGAACAATATTTCAATCCTGCGTTACCTCAAAATATGAATTCGAATAACCCTGTTTATCGCAATCAACCCACTAAAAGCGAATATGAAAAGTATTTATGGTTATTCGGCGGTATAAAACGTTGATAAAAAAAATATTTGATGTAATTTTTGTAAGATGGCAGAAAACGAAAAAGACTTAACGATATGGCAGAGGTTATCCCAAACCTTCGGGCCAAATTCTTTATTGGGTCAGGATTTACCAACATATAAGTTCGACAAAAAAGAATTATTACGTACTACAGATAAAGCGGAGTACGAAAAGGAAAAATTACAAGCTCGTCAGACTTCATATCTTACACAACAATGGGTAAAGATTGAAAATAATCTATACTCACAAGCCGTATATTATGAACCAACTCGTTTGGCATCATATTATGACTACGAATCAATGGAGTATACTCCTGAAATTGCGGCAGCATTAGACACTTATGCTGAGGAATCCACAACAGTAAATGAGGATGGATATATGTTACAAATTTATTCTGATTCTACAAGAATTAAGTCAGTACTTGGTGATTTATTCAATAACGCATTGGACATTAATACTAATTTACCTATGTGGACAAGAAACACCTCTAAGTATGGTGATAATTTTGTCTTTTTGAAGTTAGACCCTGAAAAAGGTGTTGTTGGTTGTTTACAATTACCAAATATTGAAATCGAAAGAATCGAAGTTGGTATGAGAGGTCGTGCAACATCTGGTTTGGGAGGTGCTGCTACAAATACTGATACTAAGAGTTTGACATTTAGTTGGAAGAACAAACAGTTAGAATTTAATTCATGGGAAATTGCCCACTTCAGATTATTGGGTGATGATAGAAAGTTACCATATGGTACATCTATGTTGGAGAAAGCTAGAAGAATTTGGAAACAATTAGTTTTAGCGGAGGATGCTATGTTAGTTTATAGAACATCAAGAGCGCCTGAAAGAAGAGTATTCAAGGTTTACGTAGGTAATATGGATGACCAAGATATCCAACCTTACGTACAAAGATTTGCAACACAGTTCAAGAAAGACCAAATAACAGACCCTCAAACGGGTAATGTTGATATGAGATTTAACCAAATGGCTGTTGACCAAGATTTCTTTATACCTGTTCGTGACCCAAGTGCACCGAATCCGATTGAAACTTTACCAGGTGCTACTAATCTTTCTGAAATCGCAGATATTGAATATATTCAGAAAAAACTTTTGACAGCACTTAGAATCCCTAAAGCATTTTTGGGTTTTGAAGAGGTTGTTGGTGATGGTAGAAATTTATCTTTACAGGATATTCGTTTTGCAAGAACCATCAATAGAATACAAAAATCTATGTTGGCTGAGTTGAATAAAATTGCAATCATTCACTTATTCTTGATGGGTTTCGAGGATGAATTGAATTCATTCCAACTTAGTTTGACTAATCCTTCTAAACAAGCTGATTTATTAACAATAGATGTTTGGAAGGAAAAAATGTTATTGTATAAAGATGCTGTTATGCCGATTGAAGGTATTGCTCCTGTTTCACAATCATGGGCTAAGAAACATATTTTAGGTTTCTCAGATGAAGAAATCAAATTGGATTTACAACAACAACGAGTCGAAAAAGCAATCTCAACTGAGATACAAAATACACCTAATGTTATTACTAAAACAGGATTATTTGACACTGTTGATAAATTATATGGTAATGGAGGTCCGCCATCAGGAGCAACTGAAACTGACACTGCGGGTGGTTTAGGTGATGTAACAGCGGATACTACAATTCCTGATGCTGGTTTTGAAACTGCTGAAACACCAACATCTGAGGTTACACCTGAATCCTTAAATAAGAAAATGAATATTATCTTAGAAAAAGAAAATTTTGGTAGTATTCAGGAAATAGACCTAAATAAAGGAAACAGGTCTTTAGGTGAAATGGAAAAAGAATTGGGCAAATTGATTGACTAATATATTTATTATAAAATATAAGTTATGAAATTCGGAGAATTATTGAGTAAAATCGAAAAGAAAATGGTTGATTCATATGTAAATGAATCAATAAAAGAAGATTTAAAAACCTTTAAAAATTTGGTACTCAATAATAAAGGATTGAGTTCAATGTATAGTATCTACAATCAACTATCTAAAAAACAAGGTTTAGACAAAGAAACTGGTGAATTATTCATCAAAGAAAGTGTTAGACAACTTGAAAGAATTATCCCAAATTTAGAAACAAAACAAGTGGCTGAATGGGTTTCTAATGTAGTGTGTGAGAACCAATATGGTGACATCGACAAATTGGTTTACGCGGGTGCTAATACAATCTTAGAGAGTGTTGAAGGTAGAAAGAGTATACTGAATACAATTACTTCTTCCGAGACAATCAAGGAGTCTATTAACTTACCAATCGAAACAATTTTCGGTATTGCCAACAAACAAGTTGAGAAGTTCATTAGTGAAATGGACGAAACATCTAAATCAGATTTAGCTAAAGTTCTAATGACTGAAGATGTTGAGTTATCTAAAGAGTTTGATACTCTCAGAAGTAAAACAATTGAGACATTATCATCATTGAATGAAAGTGATGAAGATACTAAGAAAAAATTACAAGAAACTATTCAACAAATAGAACAGGAAGAATATTCCAAAATCAATTACGTAAGATTATTCAATCTATATAATAACTTAGTTTAATCCTCGTTATTATTTTTAGATTCTAAGTATTTTGCTTTGTTTATCTGAGAACGTCTAACAACAGATTTTTTTACAAAGGCTTGTCTTGCACGCAAAATGTCATTTTGCTTGGTTTTGATGACTTTACCCTTCAAATTTTTGAGGGCTTTTTCGATATTATTTTTTTCGACTTTTATAATTAACATATTCAGTAAATAATATGATATTATAAAAAAATTTGACGAAGGTGTATAATTGACTATATTTTCAACATAAAATAAACAGTTATTCACATGTATAGATATGAAAAAGGGCAAAACATCCAAAATAATTGGATTTCCCTCTGCTAAGATTACTTACGGAACAGTCGATTCAAAAACACTAAAATCAGTTTACTTAAACATCCAATCATGGGTAACCCCCACCGATGAATATGACAATTGGGATAGAATTGTTTCTTATTTCAGTAAATCAGTTAAAAATTCGGTTTTCGAAGTTTTAGATACAGAGTTATTCAAACCAAAATATATTGTAGACCTTGACTTGAGAACAAGTGGAATTGTCTACGGAAAGAAAAGTTTCATGAATTTAGAAATCACTCTTTTTTTAGAAAAAGAATTAGAGTTTAAGGACCCCTACATAAAAGAATCACTGAAAAAAATATCCAAAAATATTTACGTGGAAAATTTCATGAAAAATAACTATTTTGATTTTACGGTGTCAAAAAAAGTAAAAGAACTGTAAAGGTATATTTATATCTAAAAGACACATATGAAAATTTTAGGTCCTAACGAGTTTGGTAAAGGTATTCTTATAGAAATGGATGCGGGATTTATATCGCCAAATGATGAATTCAATAAGAACACATTACAAGAATCAAAGACTCAATTAGATTATTCAAAACCATTTGAGTTCTATGCTGTACTTCAAAAATATAACACACCAAATAGAAATGGTCGTGTATATCCTGAGAAGATTCTAAAGAGAGAAGCTCAGAACTATAAAAAAATGATAGATAAAGGAATTGCATTATCTGAATTGAATCACCCTGAATCATCATTGATTGATTTGGACCGTGTGTCTCACGTAATAAGTGATATTTGGTGGGATGGACATATTTTGATGGGTAAATTAAAATTATTGACATCACCAGGTTTTCACGAAAGAGGTATCGTATCAACAAAAGGAGACCAAGCGGCAAACTTATTACGTCAGGGGGTTACGTTAGGTATATCCTCAAGAGGGGTTGGTTCTCTAAAGAAAATGGGAGAACAAAATGAAGTTCAGGATGATTTTGAATTAATTTGTTTTGATTTGGTTTCATCACCTTCTACACCTGGTGCCTACTTGTTTAGTAATTTAGATGATAGAGGTAATTTTGAAGAGAATTTAGAAGAAGAAAAAGTATCAAGATTGTCATCCACGAACGGAGATTCAGGAAAAGGAATGGGGCGCTCTATTGACTTATTGAAAAAATTGAATCATTATTTAGACAGATAAAAAAACATAAAAAAATGGAAGAGAAATATTTTGTAGCAAAAATTACTTATGATTTACCTGATGAAACAACTGGTAAAATAAAAAAAGTCAGAGAAGAAAAACTTGTTAAAGGTTTTTCGGTTACGGATGTTGAAGCTAAAGTAACCAAGAAATATGAAGCATTTCATAACGATTGGCGAATAACCGCAGTGTCTGAAAGTAAAATTGACGAAGTAATCGAGAAATAAAATAAACCCCACTTCGGTGGGGTTTTTTATTTAATATCATTTATAATAGTAAAAAAAAGAATTTTTTTGGTTTTGGATATATTTATAGTGTAAAATATTCACATAAATATATGGCAGACAATAAGTCTTTAGTCGAAGAAGCTCTACTTCAAATGAAAAATTTGGAACAAGTAGTAGCCGAGAATGCAAAAGGAATACTTGCTTCAACAATGAAGGAAGAAATCTCTGAACTAGTAAAAGAGTCTCTAAAGGAGGCTGAAGAGGATGAAATTGAAACTACCGAAATGGACGAGCAGGAAGCTGAGGACATTTTAGGTATCGAGATGGATTCTGAAGAATCTGACGAAGAAGAAGTTGAAGATGAAGTTGAATCTGAGGATGAAGAATCTGAAGATGAGATTGAAATTGATATGGATTCTGAGGAGGAAGATGAATTACCTATGGACCTTACAGGTGCTTCTGACGAAGAAATCTTAAAAGTTTTCAAAGCGATGAGCGACGAAGACGGAATCATTGTAACTCAAGATGATGACCAAGTTCACATCGAAGATGGAAATGATGACGTTGAATATATCATTCAATTGGAAGGTGACGAAGAAGAAAACGTTATGGAGGAAGAAGAAGATGTTATGGCAGACGTAGATGTTGAGGATGGAATTTCTGATGAAGAATTAGATGCAATGATTGCTGATATTTTCGCAGAATCTGAAACAACTGAAGGACATGACTATGACCATTACAGAGGTGCTGAAGAAGATGACGCGGCTCATATCCGTGATTTAGAAATGGATATGGAAGACGATTCTGAACACACTGAAGAAATGGATGAAGAAGATGAGGTAGTTTACGAAATCGAAATCGATGAAGAAGAAGACATGGACGATGAGGACATGGATGATTCGGACGATGTTAATGAAGATAAAATGACAATCAAACCAGTTATGGGTAACCTTAAGAAAGCTAAATTGACAACTAAAGCTGAAACTAAGGAATCAGCTATTGAACCTAAAGGTAAAGCTAAAGGAGTCGGTATGAACCTATCTGCTAAAAAGTACGAATTCTCTGAAGAAGAGATGGAAGAGGCTAAGAAGGAGCAGGGTTATGATGACCGTGAAGACGAAAGAGAAGCTATGAAGCACGGAAAGATTGCTAAGAAGGACTTAAAAACTACAAAGGCAAGAAGAGACGATGCTCACTTTGAAACTCGTAAGAAGGGTGAACATAAAGAAGCTGCAAGAACTTATGCAATGGGTTCTAAAGAAGGTCGTGGTTTGAGAAAAGGTATCACAAATAATCGTAACTACGTTTATGGTGATAACGGAGTCAAAGTTGAATCAATTAACCTCGAAGTTCAAAGATTGAGAGAAAAAAACGAAGAGTACAGAAAGGCTCTAAACGTGTTCAGAGAAAAACTTCAGGAAGTTGCTGTGTTCAATTCAAACTTAGCTTATGCTACAAGATTGTTTACAGAACATTCAACTACTAAGCAAGAGAAAATTAATATCTTAAGAAGATTTGATAATATTGAAACTTTGAAGGAATCAAAAACTCTCTACAATTCTATCAAGAATGAACTAAACACTTTGACATCAGATGTTGTAACTGAGTCTGTAAGTAAGATTGAAAAATCTCCAGCTTCAGGTTCATCACAAAACTTGATTGAGTCAAAAACTTATGAAAATCCTCAGTTCTTAAGAATGAAGGATATCATGGCAAAAATTGCAAAATAAAAATAAATCAAACCTAAATAATATTAAAAATGGGTGCATTATTAGAAAGTGGTCTTGTTGGTAACATCGGCTTGAAGCATTTGAAAGTTATCAAAGAAGACACAATTAACAAATGGGACAAACTTGGATTCCTTGAGGGATTATCAGGTCACTTGAAGGAGAACGTTGCTCAGTTGTATGAAAACCAAGCTTCACACTTAATCAACGAAGCTTCTTCTACTTCAGACAGCGGTTCTTTCGAGACTGTAGTTTTCCCTATCGTGAGAAGAGTTTTCTCAAAATTATTAGCTAACGACATCGTGTCTGTACAAGCTATGAACTTACCTATCGGTAAGTTATTCTATTTCGTTCCAAGAATCCAGGGTTATTCTGGTGGTACTTGGGACGGAGCAACAGGAGGTAGTGGTGACCACTACGCACCTGTAGGTTCTCCAGGTAACTATCCTGGTGACCCAAATAAAGGTTATGGTACTGACGTTGACACAGGTACTTACAACCCAGCATACAACAAAGATTTGTATGATTTGTTCTATGAAGGAAACGAAGCTGCTTTGAATCCTCCTGGATTATTTGATTACTCAAAAGGTAAGTGGTCTGCTATTACAGCTCCTGTAACAACAGTTGCTTGGACTGGTGGAGCATTAGTTGCTTCTGCGTATACAAGTGGTGATTACAGAAAGGTTATCGTCAAGATGACAGGTTTCCAAAATGCTGGTGCTGGTCAATTGATTGGTCCTAATGGTAACTCTATGGATACAGAAGAATTCCTTTCAGGATTGTTGGTATTGGGTGTTGCTACTAACGCTACAACTTCAGCTAACACTAAAAACCCATATTTGTTCAGAGTTGTAACTCAAAGATATGGTAAGGGTATTGTTGAATATGGTTCAAATGTTTCGACTACATGGCCTACTACAGGTAACGGTGGTCAGTACTACAACGTTTGTGACGCTAATGGACATATCTACTTAGAAGTTGATTTACAAGTTCCTGTTTGTATCGAGTGTGGTCAATCTACACCTGATGGTTACACAGGTTCTACATTTGAATCAACATCTGATGCTAGTAATGCGTTTGTTGCTGTTTACAGAAACTACGCTAACTTAGAATTCGAAGACCAAATCGGTGAAGTTTCTTTCGACCTTGATTCAGTTACTGTTTCAGTTACAGAAAGAAAACTTAGAGCTCAATGGTCTCCTGAATTAGCACAAGACGTTGCAGCATTCCACAACATCGACGCTGAAGCTGAATT
>Ga0222714_10002278_pt1 | contig 20514 bp, 31 predicted proteins | sample C33_3DmetaG_FD_165048 | JGI IMG/M metagenome (GOLD analysis project Ga0222714, IMG submission 165048) | Estuarine water microbial communities from San Francisco Bay, California, United States - C33_3D | ecosystem: Environmental > Aquatic > Marine > Unclassified | place: USA: California...
GAGTAAGGAAAATCATCAATTATGGCACAAATGCGTCTAGTATTTCATTTGTGACGAAAATGGGGCTAAAAGATAGGTAGCTGTGCCACGTATAGTAGAATATTTGCCCCTATTATTTTTTTTTGTGATAAGAAAAAACCTCTGGCACACTTGGCACACCCCTGTTTTTGGCTTATTAGTGAGGAATACCAAGGGTTATAGCTGTGCCACGACAAAAATTTACGGTGGCACACTTGGCACACTCTGCTACTCGACGCGCGCGACCTTTTTTTTATTTTTGAAAACTTTTTTGCCCAAATATCTCACTATACAGTATATAGATTAATATGAGACATCCTAAAAAATCTAAATACAAATCTGTTTTGATTAAGAAGAAGAGATATTACTTCTATAAGATCACGTGGTTGGATATCACGGGTGACAGCGGCCACGCAGACTTACATACAGCAGAGGGCTTTATGCCTTCAGAGATGGTAACTCACGCATATCTACTTAATAAAGATAAAAAGAATGTAAGAACCTTTGCAAGTTATGAAGTTAATGATGAATTATTTAGTGATAGAAATGTATTCCCAAAAGGGTGTATAGTACGTATGGAGAAAATAAATGAAAAATAAAAAATTTAGTTATGATGGTAGATCAAGACCTACCAATGATTTGTATAAAGAAAACTTTAACAGAATATTTAATACTACATTGACAGATAATATGCCTAATGTAAAATGGGACCAATTACCACCAAGGAAAGGACCTGACTCAAATGGAATACAAACCAGTTATAAACAAGTGGTCACTAGTAAAAAAGTTTCCAAGAAAAATATTTAGTAGAGTTATTGCTTCTCTGAATCACTATCAGGGTTTAATTCTTCTGCTGATTCTATTACATCTTCTTTTGGTGTAACGTCTTTCATATTATTGACATATTTATTTTCCATATATTCCATTAACTCTTCTTTGGACATACTACTTAAATCTTTGTCAATATGATGATGAACAACATCTGTTTTATATAGACCAGCAGCCTGGCCTCTTCTGTATTCTGTATTACTTGCTGCAGCATAAGCTTTATCTTTTAAAGATACATTTCTAATCTTACCCATCATATTCATATGACGATGAAAATCTGTTCCGTGTTGCTCTCTGACTTCTTTTCTTAATTTTTCTATGTACTGATGAACCAGTGGGTATTTTTTTGGGTTCTTTAGATCAGATGCATTTTGTCTAGGTCTGTTCTTATAACCTGCTTCTAGTGCACATTGAGTCTGATTCATTTCACCATCATTATACACATACAATTCAGCAAATTTCATCTGCCTTTGCGTCAATGCTGGTTTTCTACCCATCTTTTTGTTAATTAAATTAGACATAGCCAAAGTATATAAATAGTTGTATAAAAAGTCAAATTATGTACGCAGATGTATTGAATCTAGTACGCAAATCCGTAAGAAAAAATAGGTGTGTCCGTTGAAACCAGAGTCTAAATTTTGGCAATTAATTAAGAAGAAAACACCTAAAATTCAGTGGACAAGACTAGAGTCTTGGGCATCCTTCGGTGTGCCAGATCTATTGGGATACAACGATTCTTGTGGATTCTTTATGGTTGAGCTTAAGGTAGTTCACGGCAACAAAATACATTTTAGTCCCCACCAAAAACTGTTTCACTTCACCAGGAAAAAACGTAACTTTATCCTGCTTTACCAGCCTTCCCTTAAGCTGGTAAAGTTATACAAAAGCTCCGCGGTCCCCGGTCTTATAACCGATCACCGCGAAACACCATCGCTTGCAATCAATGACTGGGATCACATTCAACGCTGCTTGCTAGCGTCCTCATCTGACGCTTGATCGCTTGCTTGCTCGCTCCCCTGCTCGTGGCTCGTGGGCCCACCCGCCCCCCTGCTTGCTCGCTCGCTCGCTTGCTTGTCAACTTGTTCCTTCTGAAATTTTTTGCGCTTCTTGCGCAGATCGTCATAATATTTTGGATGTTTGAATACGTGCATTTTTTTTAATATCTTCCTGGGCTTCTTTTCGATTAACAAAAAATCTTTTTGTAAACAATTCATTATTTACGCCTTGAATAAATTTACTTAATTTAATTTTTTTAATTCTTTTTGAGCCGTTGTTTACTCGGTAAATATATAAATTAACTTTGTCTGTCATTTAGTGTTTACCATATACCACGGTTTGAACTCTTTTGTCCCAACACTTACGGCAGCTTAAACACTTGCCGCCCTGATCCGGAGCGGGGCAGGTTCTATTATCGGATGTTGTAACGCCTGACTCGTGGCTCCAAGCGCTGGAGCTTGGGCCATCTATTTTTGAACGTGATAATCTTATAACTAAATTATCCGGCACGTCTTTCGGGTCCGGTAAAAATTGGCGCTCCTGGGTTGGTAACCAGTGGCGCGTGTTTGGTGTTAACCTTACAACCTCCAAGATCTTGGCCATATGCTCGACGCTTTGAACATCTCCGGCATCGTGCCATCTAAACCATTTTTGATTTTTAATTTTAATGGCCATCGCATCAACCCATCGCGGATGTTCAATTGCTTTGAGTCTTCTATACTGTGCAGCCTTGATTGCTGGGTACCTGGTGTAATTTCCTTTTTTAGCATAGCAACTAAAGCAAGGCGTGCCAGGAACTTGTGCAAGCTTCCAGCCGGTCTTGCACTCCCACGCCGGCAGGCTATACGATAGGCCCGGCATTTTAGAAGTTTTTGTAAAACTGTCCGTGATTTTTATTGCATCTTTTATTTTCATAATATCCTTTCTTATAAAATCCCATACTAATTATTTAACTTACTTTGTCAACTTTTATTTTTTTATTGACAGCCGCGCGCTTGTGTGCTCGGGGCCCACCCTCCCCCCCGGCTCGCGGGCTTGAGCCCGCGTTTCGGTAAGTTAGGATAATGACCGGTGAGGCTCTGTAACCAGGCTGGCCAAATTTAATTTGTAAACCCGTAGAGTCCTCTCACTGATCCCAGGTCCCACATCACAGCAACCAGGGCTCCGCGGGACCAGGGATCAGCACCCAGGAAAGACGGCCGGCTAGCGGCGGTGTGATCCTGGGTTGATCCCGTAGCAACTCAACCCAGTCGCTACTGTGGGAAATGTTTTGATTTTTTTAAAGAGCAGTAAACATATAACAAGGCTCTATTTATGAATTGCGATCCATAAATTCCTGAACTTTTTTTTCGGCCTCGGCTTCCATTTCAGCATCCGATTTATGGAACCAAGGCTCACCTAAAACTTTGTTAATACCTCCATAATATTTTTTTTGAAGATCTTCAAGGTACTCTTCATAAAGTCCCTCTTCTAATTTGACTATTATTTCATTACTCATAATTATCCTTTCTTTTTTGTGGTGGTTTGAGTTTTTTAATCCGGATACCACCAAACGGGATATAAATACACAATAACATAATATCCCATACTGTCAAACAAATAATTAATTTTTATTCAACCTATAGTTGTGCTCGTGACCTCTGGGCCCACCCTCCCCTAAAAAAAATAAATTATCATCAACACAAGTGTTGACGAGAATTAAATTGTATGTTATAAAATCCCATAACAACAGAAAGGATAATATGAGTAAATCAATGACTAAATATCAACTGGATCACTTTCGTGATAAAGTTAAAAGACAATTCAACCCAATGATTGAGGAAGCTGAATTGTTAGTTAAACAATTTAAGACCGAAGCAACTGACAAAGCTGTTGATAAGCTCGCCAAAAAAATGGGCGCAGATAAAATCATTAAGCAATTTCAGGAAGCTGAAATAAAACTGGAGGAAGCAAGGGCAAGCGCTTTAACTTTCTTTACTAAAAAGAAACCGAAAGGCGAGGAGCTTAACTATAACTTTAGAGAACCAAGCTCAAGATACTCGGACAAGTTAAGCTTACAAGACTGCCACGATCAACTGCGAGAGTGGGCGTCAACACTTGCTGAACGTGAGATAGAACGAAGACCAGAGGGCGCTAAACTTAAACAACTTAAAGAACTTAAACTTAAAGCACTTGACGTTGTTATGGAAAGCGGAACGCCTGATAGTCTTGCAATAGCACTTGACCAAGTATCTAAAAAGATTGGATTGACTTGGAATACTGATGTCCAAGCGCTTCCAAACTTTAAGCAGGCAGGTTAATTAACACTTGCTTTATGTATGGGATTAATATAAAATCCCATACATAAAAGAAAGGATAATATGATTGATAAACTAAATATAGGTCAAAAGTTTATTATAACTTATAGACCGAAAACCCATAATGGTGAAGCTAGACCAAAGCTAAAAGATAATAAAAGAACTAGACAAATAACGAGACGCGCCGAGTGGACTAATAAAAGCAGGGCGCTTTTTGATTGTACTAATAATAAATATAAATATGTAACTTACTATGACCTAGATCAGCAGGGTTATCGCACCGCGTCTGGTAAAGTATGGATCACACTGGAGGTTGCGTGAATTAAAAAGGTGATATAGCAATCCTGTTATAACGTTAGATCGTTAGCTAAAATACTAGATCAGGGTATGGGATTAATCCCATACCCTATGCAATAACTACATAGCTCGTGAACTCTGGGCCCACCCACCCCCGAGGGGTCCCAGGCCAAACTGATACAGGCTCGCGAACGATGGGCCCACCCACCCCAAAACAGATAGGGGTCCCAAGACATATACCTATAGAGTTTGATTTAGACTTAAATATAGGGTAAATTTCAAATGAGGAGAAAACAGAACCAAAAAAATTCTGCAAAAAATTTTTATGAAAAGCCTTGAAGAGCTTCGAAAAAAGACTAGAAAATATTTTAGAAAAGAGCACACTCAAAATCAAACCGCTGAAGAAATACTTGAGTTTGAAAAAGCTCAAAAAATTTTAGAAAAAAAATTTAAGCAAGACCTTATACACAATAACTTTATGGCCTTTGTCAAAGAGATGTGGCCAGAGTTTATTGAAGGTAGACATCACAAAGAAATTGCAGATAAGTTTGATAAGATTGCAACTGGCAAAATCAAAAGACTTATTATCAATATGCCACCGAGACATACGAAGTCAGAGTTTGCATCTTTCTTACTTCCTGCTTGGATGGTTGGTCGTAGACCAAATTTAAAAATTATACAAACGACCCACACCACGGAGCTCGCTATACGATTCGGTCGTAAAGCTAAAGTTCTACTCGACAGTCCTGAATACCAAAAAATATTTGAAACAAGACTCGACCCCGATTCGCAAGCCGCGGGTAAATGGGAAACCGAACAAGGTGGTGAATACTACGCAGCGGGTGTCGGCTCGGCCATCACGGGTCGTGGTGCGGATTTATTAATCATTGATGACCCACACTCGGAGCAAGACGCAATGAATCCCGAAGCGCTGGAACGTGCTTACGAATGGTATACATCAGGTCCACGTCAGCGTTTGCAGCCTGGTGGAGCAATTGTACTTGTAATGACAAGATGGAATATGAAAGATCTAACCGGTAAACTTTTAAGTGCACAATCTAAATTAAAAGCAGATCAGTGGGACGTGGTTGAGTTTCCAGCAATCCTACCAAGTAATAAACCTATCTGGCCACAGTATTGGAAGATCGATGAATTAGAAGGTGTTAAGGCTTCACTATCCATTGGTAAATGGAACGCGCAGTGGATGCAAAACCCAACTGCAGAAGAAGGATCAATTTTAAAACGTGAGTGGTGGCGACTTTGGGAAAAACCTGGAATACCACCTTTACAACATATCATACAAAGTTATGACACAGCATTCAGTAAAAAGGAGACAGCTGATTATAGTGCAATTACTACCTGGGGAGTCTTTTATCCAAACGAAGATCCAGGTGAAGCTCCTAACTTAATTTTACTGGACTCGTTTAAAGAAAGGCTAGAGTTTCCAGAACTTCGTAAAGAAGCATTAGAACAGTATAGATATTGGAAACCTGATACAGTTATTATTGAAGGTAAGGCAACTGGAATGCCATTAACTTATGAGTTGCGAAAAATAGGGATACCTGTTATAAATTTCACACCTAGCAAAGGACAAGATAAACACGCTAGAGTAAACGCTGTATCGCCGATGTTTGAGTCGGGGATGATTTGGGCGCCTGACGAAGATTTCGCAGATGAGGTTATAGAGGAGTGTGCATCATTTCCGTATGGAGACAATGACGATTTGGTGGACAGTACAACACAGGCGTTAATGCGTTTTAGACAGGGAGGATTTGTAAGACTACCTGATGACTATGAAGAAGAATCATTACCGCAAACAGATAAGGAATACTACTGATGGAGTATGAATATTACGAAGACGTCATTGATGCTTATGAAGCCGGTATAGGTGTAGAAGAAGGTGACTCTTTAACAGATTATATAAGAAAAAATAATATTAAAATTATCAACATAGAACCTTTCAGACCCACTGAATCCAAAGCGGACGGTGGAATTATGGGAGACTCTACAGGAATAGGTATCGAAGTTTTATTTGAACCTAAAAGACAAAATTTCTTTATGGGCGGTCCGGCATTAGAAGGAGCTGCATTAAATATTTACAATTCTATGAAAGGTTATGGCGCAACTGACCAGGCGATCGCGGATCGATTACAAGCACAAGGTTTATATGATCCAAGTGATTCAACACCTGATCCAACTCCCGATCCAGGTCAAGGTGGAAGCCAAAGTGCAGGTGGAGGTGGAGGTGATGGTGCTCCAGCAAGCGTGTTTGGAAGAAATTTAAAGCCAACTTTCAACAGACCAGCAGGATCTGAACCTAAACTTTCAAAAGATGCTTTGTTTGGTTTAGGTAAATATTTTCAAGGACAAGAACAAGGCACACTTGGAGATCGAAGACTTAAAGCATATGAAAATCCAATATTTCCATCTATTTTTGGTGGGATTGGTAGAAAGTTTAGTCCTTTTAATCCAGACTCTCGAAATTATAATCCAAATATGGTAGATCAATTAAATTTTTTAGAAATGGGAACAATAGGAGATAAAACAGGATTAAGTTTAGCAGGTTATGATCCAGGTTCTGGTCTTATGAAATATGGTTCTGATTCTGTATTAGCTGGTAAAAATGTAACATCAATGTTTGGAACTAATGATTATGAAAAAATGTTAATGGACTATATTGGTAGAATGTCTGCTAACACAAAAATTTCAGCAGCAGGAAAAGCTGCAAGACTAGCCCAAGCCAAGGCAGAACTAGCAGCACTAACAGGTCAAAACGCTGCTGACATAAGTGCAGATACAATAAATACACAAATGAAAATAGCCGATGTTAATAATATATCTGCAGGAGAAGCAGCAGGAATTATGGCAGCTATTCAACAACAAAACCAACCGTCTGCACCAGGTAGAAATGATGCTGGAAACCCAGGTGGAACTAGTGGAGGAATGACAGATGATAATGCTGGAACATATTGTTTTGATCCAAGCACTCCTATTCAAATGGCTGATGGTTCAACTAAAGAAATTAAAAATATACAACTTGGTGATGACACTAAAGGTGGAGAAGTTACAGGTGTATTCCAATTTAAAGCGTCTGATGAGATTCACGATTACAAAGGCGTTACTGTTGCAGGCAGTCACTACGTTAAAGAAGATGGTAAATTTATTATGGTCAAAGATAGCCCGCTGTCCGTCAAGATCGATAAGATACCAGTTGTCTACTCACTAGATACAACTGGCCGAAGAATCTTTATTAACGATATTGAGTTCGCTGATTACAATGGTGATGGCGTAGCTAAAAACTTCCTAACGAATGCTGGTGTAGACCTTACAGGTTTTGATACAGAGGTATTAAGACAAGTAGAGCACCGGTTAATCTAGGAGGCGATAGTGGCCGTTGTTCAAGAATTAACAGAAAGATATGCAGATAGACCTGGAAAAGGTTTTGTAAAAAATAAAATTGCATCAAGAATCTCTTTAGAAGAATTAAGAAAAGTTCCCGGATTTATAAGAACCACAACAGAAGGTGTAGTTTTTGATACATTAAAAAACGCTAAAAATTTTGCTGATGGAGCAGTATTAGAAAATGCTAAAAAACAAGCAATTAGATCTAGAGCAGATGCTAGTGGATTAGCTAGACAAAAGAAAACAGCAAATCCAAAACTATTTAATAGAATAATTAAATTAGCTGAAGAAGGAAAAACTCCAATTGTAAAAATAGGCAGAGATCCTACAGTAGTTAAATTAAATAATGGACCTATAGATTATGGTAATATTAAAAATATTATTACACGTGAAAAAGGAGAAAAGTTTTTTAGTAAAATAGCGGAAGCAAATCCAAGAGAATATTATAAATCACCAGATAGAATTTTTCTTGAAAAAAATTTAGATAATCTTATGAAAGATTACTATAAAGGAATAGGAACAAGAAAACTTACTGACAAATATCTACCTAATTCAAATGCAGCTAAATCTCTTTCTTCAAGCACAGTGTTATCAGACGTTATAAGAGAAAATACTGATCCTAAAAAATTAGCTAATCGACCTGCAGCTATAGGAGCTAATCAATATGGTACTAGAAAAGAACAAATAAAAGTTTTAAAAGATTTTCAAAACTATCTTTCTAAAAATACAAAAAAATTTACAAGCAAGGCAACAGCAGAATCTAATTTAAAAGATTTATTTAAAGGTTCAGATTCTGGCACAATCGGTAACTTTGTGGCTAGAACAAATATTTTAAGAAAAGCTTACAACTCTAAAGATTTACCAGAGGGATTTAAAACAAACCAAAAAGTAAAAGACTTAATAAAAAATTTACCAGTACAAGATTTTGTAGAGTCAGAATTAAGAGCTTTAGGTTTTTCCGAAAAAACAATTAAAAGTATGAATCAAGTAGAAACAGCTGTTCAAAAAATGACAACAGCTTCTACGCAATTAGAACACGCTTTACCAAGATCTGTAATTAGAGCATTAAACTTACCCAATAAGTATTACTTGATGGGAGAAAGAACAACTAACTTTTTAAATAAATTTAAAATGCAATTTGATGGGCAAATGAAAAACGCAGCTATGACTTATGCTCAAAGTAATCAAACACCTAGTGATTATAAAAAATATATTACTAAAGTAAATAAGATTAGAGATAAAGTTAGAAAATTAACAGGTGGTTATGAAATTGGTTATGTAGACTTTGATAAAGCAGGTAATGCGATTCCCAAAACTAATCAAATGTCTTTTTTAAGAAAAGGAGATGCAGAAAGTGTAAAAGCAAAAGGTATTGAAAATTTTAAAAAAAATATAAAATATCACAACGCTTTAAAAAAGAATTTTGATAAAAATCCAACAAGTGCAGATTTTTTTACTTTAAGGGATGAGATTTCAGAATCTCCACGTGCATTCGTAGAAGAGTTTGTTGAAAAAGTAAAATCAGTTCCTGGTGGATGTAGAGCTGTGGTTACAAGAGCATTGGGAGGACCAATAGATACGTGCGAGGCAATTATAAGATCTAACCCAAAAGCTGCTGCATTAAAATTAAATAATGCAATAACTGCAACAAAAGGACCATTAAAAGATTTAAAACAAGAATCACAAAAACTTGCAAACTTAATTGATACAGGCCAAATCACAACCGCGGACAACTTACCAAGACCCGATAATGCAAAACTAGCTGATACATTTAACGAAACAAATTTAAGATGGAACAATGATATAGGTGCAATTGTAGAAACTAATAACCCGGATTTTGCTGTTAAGAATGTTACTGAAGATTTAAAAATATATGCAGACGAAAATCCAATACCTGTTGATATTGATACTAAACCACCAAAGACAAGTCCAACCGTTTTAAAAACAGTTGGTAAAACTCTAGCTAAAGTTGGAGCTCCTTTACCTACTGCCTTAATTGATTCTTACTTTGTAGGTCAACAAGTAAAAGATGGAAAATCTACAGCAGAGATTGCTCAAGATCCAATGAACTGGATAGGTCTTGCTGCAATGGAACCTTTATCAAAAGCAGGTGGAATTGCACAATCAGGCAAACTAAACACAGCCTTGAGATTAGGATTGAATCCTGCTACAATTAGGGGTATAAGCAGGTTTGCAGGTTTACCGGGACTTGCAGTGAGTACAGCTATGACTGCATATGACCAGTATAAGAAATATCAAAATGAAGAGGGATTCATATATAACCTGTTCAATAAAGAGGGAAAATAATAAATGGCCACGATAGATAAACCACTTCCAAACGTTTCAGAAACTGTAATTGAAGTTCCAAAACAAGAAGAATTAGTAGAGGCAAGAGAAGAGATCACTGAAAAGAAAAATCAAAAAGGTAATGTAGAAGTTACTATGGATGAAGAGGGTGGTGCAGAAATTGCATTTGACCCTAGTGCGATTACAGAAGAAGGTGGCCAAGATCATTTTGAAAACCTAGCAGACTTTTTAGGAGATGATGTTTTAGAACCATTAGGTGCTAAAATGGTAGATCACTATAACGAATACAAAGAATCACGTGGTGATTGGGAAGACACTTACAAAAATGGTTTAGATCTTTTAGGATTTAAATACGAAAGAAGAACAGAACCTTTCAAAGGTGCATCCGGTGTTAATCACCCTGTACTTGCTGAAGCGGTTACACAGTTTCAAGCGCAAGCTTACAAAGAATTATTACCAGCTGATGGTCCAGTTAGAACTCAAATTTTAGGAGCAGTGGATACTGCTAAAGAAGAACAGTCTAAACGTGTTAAAGATTTTATGAACTATCAGATTATGGATCAAATGAAAGAATATGAACCAGAGTTTGATCAAATGCTTTTTTACCTCCCTCTATCCGGTTCTACTTTTAAGAAAGTTTACTATGACGATCTTTTAGGTAGAGCCGTTTCAAAGTTTGTACCTGCGGATGATTTAATTGTTCCGTACTCTGCAAATAGTTTAGAAGATGCAGAGGCAGTAATTCACGTAATAAAAATTTCTGAAAACGATTTAAGAAAACAACAAGTAGCAGGATTTTACAGAGATGTAGAATTAGGATCACCACCTGTTGTAGAAAATGAATTACAAGATAAAAAATTAGAACTTGAAGGAATTGCTAAAGATGGTCAAGAAGATCAATATACTTTGTATGAAGTTCACACTAATTTAGATTTAGAAGGTTACGAAGATATGGGAGAAGATGGTGAGCCTACAGGAATTAAACTTCCTTATGTTATAACTGTATCTCAAGCAGGAAATAAAGTTTTATCTATTAGAAGAAATTATGCTGCAGAAGATCCATTAAGAAAAAAAGTAAATTACTTTGTACAATTTAAATTTTTACCTGGAACTGGTTTTTATGGTTTTGGTTTAATCCATATGATTGGTGGTTTAACTAGAACTGCAACAGCAGCATTAAGACAACTTCTTGATGCAGGAACTTTAGCAAACTTACCAGCAGGATTTAAATCTCGTGGTATTAGAGTTAGAGATGATGCACAACCATTACAACCTGGTGAGTTTAGAGATGTAGATGCTCCTGGTGGAAACATCAAAGATCAGTTTATGACTCTACCTTTCAAAGGACCAGACCAAACTCTTTTACAATTAATGGGTGTTGTAGTTTCTGCAGGTCAAAGATTTGCAGCAATCGCTGATATGCAAGTTGGAGATATGAATCAACAAGCTGCAGTTGGAACTACAGTTGCATTACTAGAACGTGGTTCAAGAGTAATGTCTGCGATCCACAAAAGACTATACGTGGGTCTTAAACAAGAATTCAAATTATTAGCAGAAGTATTTAAAACATACTTACCACCGGTGTATCCATATGATGTGCCAGGTGCAAGACGTGAAATTAAAGTACAAGATTTTGATGACAGAATAGATATATTACCTGTAGCAGATCCAAACATCTTCTCACAGACGCAAAGAATCTCACTGGCACAAAGTCAATTACAACTGGCGCAATCAAATCCTCGTATGCATAATTTATACCAAGCGTATAGATCTATGTATGATGCGCTGGGTGTGAAAAATGTAAATGCAATCTTGCCTCCGCCTGCTCCACCACAACCGATGGACCCTGCGTTAGAAAATATTATGGCAACGAGTGGAAAACCGTTTCAAGCATTTCCAGGACAAGACCACAAAGCACACATTGATGCTCATTTAGCTTTTATGTCTATTTCTATGGTACAAAATAATCCTGCAGCTATGATGGCATTACAAAAAAATATACTTGAACATATTTCTTATATGGCACAAGAACAAATTCAGTTAGAATTTGTAGAAGAAATGCAAGAATTACAAATGATACAACAACAATTACAACCAATGATGCAGAATCCACAAATGCAACAACAAATGATGCAAAATCCACAAGCAATTCAAATGCAACAAAGGATTCAACAGATAACTTCACAGATTGAATCTAGAAAAGCGAAGTTAATTGCAGAAATGATGATAGATTACGCTAAAGAAGAAGACAAAATTAGTTCTGAAGTAGGTGGTGATCCATTATTAAAACTAAAATCACGTGAATTAGATATAAAAGCTAAAAACGATCAAGAACAAGCAGCGAATAGAGAAGCAAGATTGAATTTAGACACTATGAGAGCGATGATGAATGACCAACAACACGATGAAAAGCTAGAACAAAACGAAGAATTAGCTGGACTACGTGCAGGAGTCTCTTTGGCTAAACAAACAATGGCTGATCAAAGTAAGATTCACGATTTCGGTAGAAATTTTAATAAAAAATAGATATAACCTACAACTTAAGGAGTTAACTATGGTTAAAAATAGAAAAAATGGTAAAGACAACGTAAAAGTTGTACCTGAACTTGGTGCTAACGCAAAAGGCGAGCAACAAGGTGGGATTCCAGTTGAAATGACTGATCCATTTACATCACAAACAGTAGATGTAAGAGGTACGAAGCGTATGCGACCAGATAAAAAACCTGTAAAAGCAACTTGGTACTAGTATGTGGTTATCAGCAATTAAATTAGCTGTCTCTGCTGGTAGTAAAATTTATACTAACAAGCAGAAGGCAAAAGTCGCGATGTCTGATGCTCAACTGTTGCACGCAGAACGACAAGCCCGAGGTGAGGAAGCTTACCAAGGCAAGTTGTTAGAGGCACGTCAAAACGATTTTAAGGACGAATTTGTTCTTGTAATATTGTCTGCCCCTATAATTGTGCTTGCGTGGGGAGTCTTTTCGGAGGATCCTGGCGCTCTCGATAAAGTAAAAACTTTCTTCGAACATTTCGCGGCACTCCCGACTTGGTTCAGTACCCTTTGGATCCTCGTCGTCGGATCAATTTTTGGAATTAAGGGTACACAAATCTTTAAAAACGGAGGGAAAAAATAATGCCAAATAGAAGATTTAACACACAAGTAGCTCAACCACTTAAAACAGGTGGCAGAGTTAAAAAAATGGGTGGCGGAATGTCTACTAGAAGAAGAGATATGAAGTCAGGTTATTACCCAGATGATATGGGTATGAAAGGTGGAGCAATGTATAAAAAAGGTGGATCTGTTAAAAAGAAAAAACAGGGCTACAAAGATAGAAAAGATGAATCTATTGCAATGAGAATCAGAAAGAAAAGAACTAAAAAGCAATTAAAAGATTCAAGAGATGAGTCTTATGGTAAGTTTGGTTCTAAAGCTAAAAAATCAGGAAAGATAAATAAGTAATGAGAAAAAACTTAAAAAAAGTCCCTTCTGGTAAAAAAGGAAAGGGTCTAAAAAAACTTCCTAAACAAGTCCGAAACAAAATGGGCTTTATGAAAAAAGGTGGCAAAGTTAAGTAATGGCTAAACTATGTCCAGCCGGTAAAGCTGCTGCAAAGAAAAAATTTGCAGTTTACCCGAGCGCGTATGCAAATATTTGGGCATCCAAATATTGCAAAGGCAAAGTAGGTAGAAAGAAAAAAGCTGACGGCGGATCTATAAATAAAATTTCACAATCTAGAAAAGCAGTATCGAGTTATGCACAAGGTGGTATTGCTAAAGGTTGTGGAGGCATTATGAAAAACAGACGTAAAGTAACTAAAGTTGTTTAATGAGTGGTTTAAAAAAATGGTTAGACGACAAGTGGGTCGATATTGGGGCTCCGAAGAAAAACGGGAAGTATCAACCTTGCGGGAGAAGCAAAGGCTCAAAGAGAGCTTATCCGAAATGCGTACCCCTTGCAAAAGCCACACGAATGACAAAGTCGCAAAAGGCGAGTGCTGTCAAACGAAAACGAGCGGTATCTAATAAAGGACCTAAACCAACTAATGTTGCAACATTCGCTAAAAAGAAAGATGGCGGTATGATAAAACAAGCTCAAAGAAATTACGATGGTAGTTATATTTCTGGAAGTTTAGGTGGTGTTGAAGTTTCAAATCCAAGTTTAAGAAAATATTATAAGGGGATGTTGTAATGAGAAAACAAGACAATATGCCTGCAAGAAATAAAAAAAACTTTAGATCTACAAAGTCTGGAGCAGGTATGACACGAGCCGGTGTCGCTGCCTATAGAAGAAAAAATCCCGGTTCAAAATTAAAAACAGCTGTGACTGGTAAAGTTAAAAAAGGGTCCGCTGCCGCTAAAAGGCGAAAATCATACTGCGCAAGAAGTGCAGGTCAAATGAAGAAATTTCCTAAAGCTGCGGCCAATCCAAATTCGAGACTTCGACAGGCACGTAGAAGATGGAAATGCTAGATAGATTAATTTACAGATTCTGTGGTTTTTTAGACGATGCTATTGCATTTGTTGAAACCTATGTTATTAAAATGACTGAATGGTGTTGGCAATCAAGAGTTAAACTTTTAAATAAAAAAAGAAAAAGAAAAAAATGAGAACAGCTATAATAGATGCATTAGAAGCTAGGTATGAAGCTCAAATTCTTGAAGCAGACGCTACACTTAAAATTTATTTAGAAAATTCTGTAGGTATTGGAGAACACCCACAACACATAGATGAAATAGATAAATTAATAGAAAAAATTGCAGCAGCTGAAGAGAAAATAAAAGTGTTGCAACAATTCAAACTATAAGGAGAGAAGATGGAAGACTTAATGTTAATAGATAAACTTAAAAAAAGAATTAACGCTACTGTTCAACAAATTGGAGATTCGATGATGAGTGGTGGGGTTGACAGTATGGAAAAATATAAGTATATGCTTGGACAGGCACACGCCTATCAATTAATTATACAGGAAATCTCTAACCTGCTAGAACCAAAGGAGCAAAAAAATGAGCAAGGAAACGTTATCGACCTCGGAAAAGGAAGTACCAAAAATTAAACTTGGACTTCAAGATAAATACGACGCAGAAAAAAAAGAAGAGCCTCACGCAAAAAGATTAGATCCAGATAATATAGACACGGTTGGTGAATTACCTGAACCGGTTGGATACAGAATTTTAGTTTTACCTTTTACACCAAAAGAAAAAACTAAAGGTGGAATTTTATTCTCTCAAGAACAATTAGACAAAGCAAGAATCGCAACTACTTGTGGTTATGTTTTAAAAATGGGAGATCTTGCATACGCGGATAAAGAAAAATTTAATAAGCCGTGGTGCAAAGTAGGAGATTGGGTAATGTTTGCCAGATACGCTGGTTCACGTTTACCGATTGAAGGTGGAGAAGTGCGAATACTAAACGATGATGAAGTGTTAGGGACCATAAAAGATCCTGAATCAGTTCTTCATTACATTTAACAACATAGGAAGGAAACTATGCCAACAGAGAACGAAAACAAAGTAGAAAGTCTTATTGACGTCGGCGAAGCAGAAGGAGCTGAAATTAATTTAGACCAAAAAGGTGAACCTGAAAAAGTTGAAGCACCCACTGAAGAGAAAATAGAAATAGAGCAAGTCCCTCAAGATAAAACTTATGAAAATGAGAGAGAGACTAAACTTGAAAAAAAAGAAGATAAAGACGAAGTAAAAGAATATAGCGAAGGCGTTCAAAAACGTATTGCTAAACTTACTCGTAAAATGCGAGAAGCTGAAAGACAAAAAGAAGAAGCTATTGCTTTTGCAGAAGCAACTAACAGACAAAAGAGTGATCTAGAAGGAAGACTATCTAAATTAGATAAATCTTATACTTCAGAATTTGAGACAAGAGTTAAAACAAATATGGCAGCAGCAAGACAAGCTCTTAAAACTGCTATTGAGTCTCAAGATGTTGAAGGACAGATTGCAGCTCAAGAACAAATTGCAAATCTAACTATGGATGGTGCTAGATTAAATGCGATGAAAGCCGCTGAAGCAGCTAAATCACAGCAAAAAGAGGTTAATGTAACACCTCAACAAACAAGAGCACCTGCTCAATCTGACCCTATGGCAGAAGCCTGGGCATCAGAAAATGCTTGGTTTGGTAATGATTCAGCTATGACTTACACAGCTTTTGATATACACAAACAATTAGTAGAAAAAGAAGGTTTTGATCCAAAAACTAAAGAATATTATGATGAAGTTGACGCTAGAATTAGGGTTGAGTTTCCGCATAAATTTGATAAAGTAGATGGCAATACTACAGAAAGAGCCAAACCGGTTCAGAATGTAGCTTCAGCTAAACGTTCGGCTTCAACAGGACGCAAAAATAAAACTGTGAGACTCACGCCATCACAGGTAGCAATTGCTAAAAGATTAGGTGTGCCACTAGAAGAATATGCGAAACAATTAAATATCACGGAAGGAGTATAGGCATATGGAAAACGAAAAAATAAAAACTTCACGTGCGAGTCAAACTAGAGACAAAATAGAAGTCAAAAAAGTATGGACTCCACCCAACTCACTTGATGCACCACCAGCGCCAACTGGATACAGACATCAATGGATACGTGCCGAAATACTCGGCGCATCAGATGCTAAAAATGTAGCATCATCTTTGAGAGAAGGATGGGAATTGGTGAGAGCCGATCAATATCCTGACTCACAATATCCAGAGATGACAGAAGGCAGATACGCTGGAGTTATTGGAGTGGGAGGCCTATTGCTGGCTAGGATACCCGAAGAGATTGCGCTTCAAATAGACGAGTACTATAAAAAACAGAACGAAGCTAAAGAAGAAGCAGTAGAGAACAATCTTATGAAGGAACAGCACCCAAGTATGAAATTCAGTAATGAATCTAATACTCGTGTAACCTTCGGTGGTACAAAGAAAAGCTAATTATTTAGTAATTCCTACCCAACGAATAATATAAACCGTACCGGAGGCCTTTCGAGGCAGGTACATAAAAAGGAAAACAACTATGGCAAACCAAACAGAAGGTTTTGGATTTAGACAAGCCCCTACATTAGGATCAACTCCTGCTACAGGCGGTCAAGCTGAATACAAAATCAAATCAGGTTTGGGTGTTGGAATATTCCAAAACGACCCCGTTTCACCACAGCACACTGCTGGTGATGACGGATATCTTCAAGATACTACAGCCGCTACAATGGATGATGGTATCACTGGAGGAACAGGTTGGGCGAATACTACATCTAACATCCAAAAACTAATCGGTGTTTTCAACGGAGCTTTTTACATAAACGCTTCTACGAAAAAACCAACGTTCGCAAACCACGTTTTAGCTAGTACTACGTTCGCTACGGACTACAATACTGGATCTAACGATGGAATCGGTTTCGTAAACGATAATCCAATGCAGGAATATACTGTAAAAGCTGATGCTGCGGTAACGCAAGCAATGCTTCTTTCAACAGATACATTCAACTCAACTGCAGGAGCAACTGGCGCATCTGGTACAGATCAGTACGAAGGACAATCTTTAGTTAAACTAAATATTGCTTCTGAAGCTGCAAATACTGGTGCTTTCAGAATCGTAAGAACTGCGAATGATCCAGCAAACAACGACAACACATTGGCAAACTCTAACGTAATCGTTCAGATGTTCCCTGCTTCTGCTGTCGGTAACTAGTCATAATAGGAGTATAAAACAATGGCAATATCAAGAGCACAACTAGTTAAAGAACTAGAGCCAGGTTTGAATGCACTATTCGGCTTGGAATACAAACAATACGGCGAGCAGTGGACTGAAATTTTCGACACTGAATCATCAGACAGAGCTTTCGAAGAGGAAGTAATGTTAGCTGGTTTCGCAAACGCAGCAGTTAAAGCTGAAGGCCAAGGCGTTCAGTTCGACCAAGCGCAAGAAACTTTCACAGCTCGTTACACTAACGAAACGATTGCATTAGCATTCGCTATTACAGAAGAAGCTATCGAAGATAACTTGTATGACAGACTTGCGTCTAGATATACAAAAGCTTTAGCAAGATCTATGGCGTCTACTAAAAATATCAAAGGTGCAGCGGTACTTAACAATGCATTTGACAGTAACTTTGCTGGTGGAGATGGTAAGGAGCTTTGTGCTACTGACCACCCTACATTAGCAGGTGACTTGGCAAATGAATTAGCAACACCAGCTGAACTTAATGAAACTTCATTAGAACAGTCGTTGATTGACATCGCGGCTTTCACTGATGAAAGAGGCCTAAAAATTGCGGCGCAAGGAGTTAAATTAGTAATTCCTTCAGCTCTTCAATTTACTGCTGACAGACTTATGAATTCTGCAGGCAGAACAGGTACAGCTGATAACGACATTAACGCAATCAGAAATATGGGAATGATCTCTGGTGGTTACACAGTAAATAATTACTTAACTGCTAATAAGAAATTCTTCATTAAAACTGATGTGCCTAATGGTCTGAAGCATTTCAATAGATCACCTATCAAAACTTCAATGGAAGGTGACTTTGATACAGGCAACGTTAGATACAAAGCGAGAGAAAGATATGTATTTGGATTCTCTGATCCAAGAGGTATCTTTGGTTCAAACGCAACGTAATCAATAAAATATTTAGGGGCCGATCACAATTCGGCCCCTTTTTTTATATAAGGTGTAAAAATGAAGAAATTCCTAGTAAATATATGGGCTTATGATTACCACGGCAAGTTTGAAGTGGAATCACAAGACAATCCAACCTCAATGGAAAACGCAATAGTTGACAAACTAGGAGAAAATGATATAAAATGGGAATATCTTGGATCATCTTATGATGACCGAGTAAACAGAATAACCTATGAGGAGGTTACTTATGATACAAGACCTATACAAACAAAAAAGGTCCTTGGAGTTGAAGTGGGAACAGGAGCATCTATCTAACAATAGATACACTCTTGAGATGGTGAGAATTGATGATAAAGTAAAAGAAATCATCACTAAAATTAAGTTAGAAGAAGCAGCCATTGCTCACAGACAGAACGCTGTTGAAGGTTCTGCTCCACAAGTTTCAGTAGCTACTTAATAAAAAGCTACATCGTTGAAAAATCGTTTCACATTACAGGCTCTCTTGCGCTCTACTAAAAACTAGTATATATTCTAACCACTATACATTAAATAAATGATGAATACTGACGCGTATGGTCGACAACCCTAGAGGACAGTATTCAGATATTCTAGGAGGAATATAAAATGGCAAATACTACATTTTCGGGACCGATAAGAGCGGGAACGATTTCAAACACTACAGGTACAACACTTGGCGATAACGTTGCAAACGTTGGTCAAGTTGTTATGTGTCAATCACAAGCAGTGACTCAAGCAGATGGAACAACTAATATTGTAATTCCTGCAAACTCACAAATCGTAGCTATTGAATTATCAGTAGATGTAATTTGGGATGGAGTAGCAAGTACAGCTGGTATAGGTTGGACTGGTGATGCAACTGCATTAACAGCAGCAGATGCTGTAGCAGGTGGAACATTAGGAATAATTTCTGCAACTGCTGGCGCTGACGCGACTAGAGTTAATAACTGGGCAGATGTTGGAACTACTGACAGAAGAATTCTTGTAACTAACACTAACACAGGTGCTGGTGAAGGTTTCATAACTGTAAGATACGTTCAAAACAATAACTTAAGTTAATAATTAATTGAGTGTGGGCTTCGGCCCACACAAAATTTAACAGGAGAAACAAATGGCATCATACTCAAGTGATCAACAGGTAGCCCACGCAACAGCAGACGCACAAATGGTTCCTTTAGGACAAAGAGCTAGAATAACAGGAATTCAAGCGGAAGGTGCAGGGAGTTCTAGTATAATTTTTAAATCTGGCGGAGCAGCTGGAACTGTAATAGCTACATTTAAATTCGGAACTGAAGGAATAGATTTTTATGTTCCTGGTTCTGGAATTTTATTTGACGACGGAATTTATTTAGATTTAACTGCAACACCTGGTGTTACTATAACATTTACGTAGGATTAAATTGTGGCTACAATAACTTACACAGTAACCGTAGCAACGGGAACTAATCAATACGGTACCGGTAATAAATTTTATATTAACGGAGAGGCTAATGTTGTCTTGTATTTACAAGAAGGCAATACTTATATCTTCGACCAATCAGATAGTACAAACCTAACTCATCAATTAGCTTTTTCAACTACTGCTAATGGTACACACGCAACACCAGCAGGTGTTGCTTACACTACAGGCGTAACTACAACTGGAGTTCCTGGAAATACTGGGGCTAAAGTAACTATTAATGTTGCACCCGTTAGAACTACAGGCGCTCCACTATTATTTTATTATTGTACTGCTCACAGTGG
>Ga0222714_10002279_pt1 | contig 20509 bp, 18 predicted proteins | sample C33_3DmetaG_FD_165048 | JGI IMG/M metagenome (GOLD analysis project Ga0222714, IMG submission 165048) | Estuarine water microbial communities from San Francisco Bay, California, United States - C33_3D | ecosystem: Environmental > Aquatic > Marine > Unclassified | place: USA: California...
TCACCACCTTCTTCCGGAACCGGCCGGTGAACCTGCTGTTTCCTGTCTCGGTCACCGCCGGCACACTGGCCGCGGTCGCCTACCTGGCCTCGGCTCTTTCCGGTGACCTCGCTCCGGGGCCAACCGCGGGCGACGCTCTGGTCGGCATGCTGCTGCTGCTGGCGGTCTTGGAACACTGGATGATGATCCTGCCCCTGCGTGCGGAAGCGCTGTGGGCGGTCAGACCACTCGAAGCACCGGTTCAACCGGTGCAGGCACCACGTTAGCCGGGGGGATGGCATGGCAGCGGTAGTCCACAGTCTGGCGCCCGGCTTCCCGATGCTGGAGCGTATCGGGTCTCCCCGTGACCTGAGGCGACTGCCGCCCGGCGACCTGCCGCACCTGGCTGACGAGTTGCGCGGCTTCCTGATCCGCGAGGTCGCGACTACCGGTGGCCATCTGGCAGCGGGGCTCGGTACGGTGGAGTTGGCCATCGCGCTGCACTACGTTTACCTGACCCCGCGTGACGCGCTGATCTGGGACGTCGGCCATCAGGCCTATCCGCACAAGGTGCTGACCGGGCGCGGACCGATGTTCGGCGGGTTGCGTCGCAAGGACGGGATTTCCGGCTTCCTACGGCGTGAAGAGAGCCAATATGACGCTTTTGGCGCGGGACATTCCAGCACCTCGATCAGCGCCGCTCTGGGCATGGCCATTGCCGGAAACAGGCACGACCCCGATTTTCGCAGCGTGGCGGTGATCGGCGACGGAGGCCTCACTGCGGGGCTCGCCTATGAGGCACTCAATCACGCGGGTGCCAGCGGCGCCGACCTGCTGGTCATCCTCAATGACAACGGCATGTCGATTTCGCGCAACGTAGGGGCGCTCCACCAAAGCCTCGGTCACGAGGGAGCGGATCGGGCACGGGACCTCGGGCCTTTCTTCGAGACGCTGGGGTTCCACTACAGCGGTCCGATCGACGGGCATGACGCGCTGGGTCTGGTGGACGCACTGCGCGAGGCGAGGCGCCGGGGAGGACCGAAGCTGCTGCACGTGGTCACGCGTAAGGGCAATGGCTACATCCCGGCAGAAGCAGACCCCATTCGCTACCACGGGGTCACGCCATTCGACCCTCGGGTGGGCATCAACGGCAGTGGGCGTCGGGTCGCCAACTACACCGACGTGTTTTCCGACTGGCTCTGCGACATGGCCGAGCGTGATCCGCGCATCGTGGCCGTCACGCCTGCGATGCGGGAGGGCTCTGGCCTGGTGCGCTTTGCCGAGCGTTTTCCCGACCGTTACTTCGACGTAGGTATCGCCGAACAGCATTGCGTCACCTTCGCCGCCGGCCTGGCCTGTCAGGGATTACGCCCGGTGGTTGCCATCTACTCGACTTTCCTGCAGCGCGGCCTCGATCAGGTGATTCATGACGTCGCACTGCAATCCTTGCCGGTGACCTTCGCCATCGACCGCGGTGGCCTGGTCGGTCCAGACGGGGCAACGCACAACGGCAGTTACGACCTTGCCTTCCTCAGGACACTGCCCGGCATGGCTGTGCTGACCCCGTCGTCAGCCGTTGAGCTGCGCGATATGCTCTTTACCGCGGTCCGCCGGGACGGACCCGTGGCGGTCCGCTATCCGCGTTGCGCGGCGGCGGGCCCGACGCCCGGTCCGGGCATGACGCTGATGGATATCGGCAAGTCACGCTTGCTGCGGCAGGGCAACGGCATGGTGTTCCTCTGCTTCGGAACTCTGTTGGCAACCGTCATGGAAGTTGCCGAGGCCCTCGACGCGAGCGTCTACGACATGCGCTCGGTCAAGCCGCTGGACCAGGAAGCCGTCCTGCAGGCCTCTCGCCAGCATGACCTGCTGGTGACGGTCGAGGAGGGCGCGGTGAGCGGCGGCGCAGGAAGCGCGGTAAGCGAGTGTCTGGCGCTGCACGGGGTGGCCATGCCGGTCCTGCATCTTGGTCTCCCCGATAGGTTCATCGACCACGGCACCCGTGAGGAGGTCCTGGAAGCTGCCGGGCTCGACCGGGCGGGGATCCTGGTCGCAGTCGCTGACCGACTGGTCAATCGGCAGCCCGGCGGATCCAGCGGACGAGATTCACGGGGCACCCTGCGCGAGGCCTTCGAGGCCCTCGCCCGCGTCCGCTGACTCGCTTCAGGCCGGAGCGGAGCAGCGCAGCGAATTGCGCGGTCGTCGCACGGTAGCCCTGAGGGCGGCCATGGGTAGCCTAAACCGGACCTGCTCCCTGGAACCCTCATGCTCCCGCACTTCCAGTTCGCGCAGCAGGCTGAGCCGTTCCAGTACGGACTGGACCACCGATTCGGGGGCCGAAGCACCAGCGGTCAGGCCGAGCCGGTTGATCCCACGCAACCAGGCTGGATCGAGCTGCATAGCCTCGTCCAGCAGGTAGGCCGCCACTCCGCACTCGGCGGCCACCTCGCGCAAGCGGTTGGAATTCGAGCTCTTGGGCGAGCCTACCACCAGTACCATTTCGACCTCGCCGGCCAGCCGACGCACAGCGTCCTGTCGGTTCTGGGTCGCGTAGCAGATGTCGTCCAGCTCGGGACCCCGAAGGTCGAGAAAACGTTGCTTGAGGGCGTCGATGATCGATCTCGCATCATCCATGCTGAGCGTGGTCTGGGTGACATAGGCCGCAGGTTCGTCCGCGGAGAGTCTGAGCGCTGCCACCTCCCGCAGGCTGCTCACCACATGCACGGGCACGCCCACGGAACCCACGGTCCCCTCCACCTCCGGATGGCCGCGGTGCCCGATCAGGATGATCGCCCGACCCTCGCTGGCGTAGCGCCGTGCCTGCTGGTGGACCTTGGCGACCAGGGGACACACCGCGTCCACTACCCGCAGCACGCGACGCTCCGCCCGGTCGAAGACCGAATGCGCCGAACCATGCGCGCTGAGCACGGCTACCGCACCCCTCGGGACCTCTTCCACGCGCTCGACGAACACCGCACCTTTCGCACTTAGCTCACCGACAACCGTACGGTTGTGGACAATCTCATGGACCACGTAAACCGGCGGCCCGTGCAACTGGAGCGCATGCTCAACCGTCTGGATGGCGCGAATGACGCCGGCACAGAAGCCCCTGGGCTGCGCCAACAACACCGTCAGGGGACTTCTGGCCGGCAAGGCTTAATCCGTTGCGGCTGCCGCGACTGCCTCGCCCTCCGCTGGCTGCGCTGCGGGCGCCTTGGGAGCGCCGAGTTCAGGGTAATCTGCGAACATGCTTACCCCATAAAGCGGCTTGGACACGCCCTGGTGACAGGTCTGGCAGTTCACCTTGGCCACGTCACCAAGCGGACCCAGTCGGCTGGCCGGGAAGGTAGAGGTCAGCGGCACGAGGTACTCGTTGTTCAAGCTGCGTGCCATCTGGATGCCATGCCAGGCAGTCACCCTCTGGGGATTGCTCTCCGACCAGCTCGCGAAGGCACGCGAGTTGTGACAGAAAGTGCAGTTCACCCCGAGCCCATCTGAGAAATGCATCATCAGGGCGTATGTACCCTCGGCCGCCTTCACGTTCAGGTCGTTGTCCGCCGGCAGCGCCTGATCGGTAGCGAGGCGGATCGGACCGGCATCCAGCAGGTAGGGCGTAAAGGGGTCGTAGGGGAGCGAGGTCAGTGCCGTCGCAGTGGCCGGCGTGTTCTGACCCATGCGGCTGCCAGCGACGCCACCACCCGCGGTGACCGGACCCGGATCCGCGAACCAGATGCTCTCCGGCACCGCCTTGCCGCGGTGGCAGGTATAGCAGGTGACGCCCGTCTGCTGGACGTGCGCGGTCCAGTTGACGTTGATGTCACGGTTCATCTCCAGCATCTTGCGGGCCACCACTTTGGTGTAGAGGCTATCGGAGGCGAGGCTCTCGCCATCAGCGTGACAGTAGGCACACTGCTGTTCCGGCGCGACCCAGTTCGAAATCGCCAGCATCACACGGGCGAATTCCGCAACACTCAGGTCACCGAGGACCTGCACGTTCTGGTAGACCTCGCCCGCCCTGGGACCATCGCCCGGGACCGCAGGCAGCGCGGCAGGCACGGCATTGGCGGCTTCAGTAGCTGCCTCGACGCGCGGGTTGGTGAAATTCACCATCGCCGTGCCTCGATAGCCCACCTGCTGGCTGTCGACCGGCGGCCGCTCGCCACAGCCTGCAAGGATCAGGCCGGCGCAGAGGCACACCAGCACCGTCAGGATGTTCTGCTTGTTGTTGATCATGGCATCACCCCCGAGAGTGCCGGGTCGGCCAGGGGCGGCACGACCGCTGGATAGGCAGGCGCCACGCCGTGCTTGATCGCCCACAGGTACCAGTTGTCCACCACGGTTCCGGTCAAGAGGATGCCGATACCGCCGCATAAGGGACACAGCACCGCGAACCACCAGGCCCAGCGATGCACCGATTCCATGCTGGCGTTGAAGCCCATGGTCCAGCGCCAGAACAGCGCCATACGCTCCGAGGCGGTGCCGCGGTCGGTGATCTGTTCCACTTCGCGATCACCGCCGAAGCGCACTGTCGAGAGCACGGTTCCGGCGTGCATGGCGAACAGCAACACTGACCCGTACAGGAACACGATCGACAGTGCGTGAAACGGGTTGTACAGCAGGTTGCCATAGCGCAGCGAGAAAGCCGCCGTCCAGTCAAGGTGCGGGAAGATGCCGAAGGGCACGGCCTCGGACCAGCTACCCATGAAGAAGGGGCGGATGAAGCCGCAGACCAGGTACAGCCAGATGGCTGCAGCAAAGGCCCAGGCTACATGAGTGCCCATTCCCAGTTGTCTTGCGCGCCGGTAGGTCCGCAGCCACCAGAGCATGATGGAGATGGTCAGGAACAACCCCGCCATCAGCCACCATCCGCCGTCATTCAGCGGTGGCAGACCCAGTCCGTACTTGGCCGGCGGTGGCTCGAGCGCCAGCCAGGGCAACTGGCGGATGAATTCCACCGGATCCCAGTTCACCGACGCCCACATGTTGAGACCGATGATCTCAAAAGCGGCAAGCCCGAACAGCAGTGACGTCAACCCGGTCCAGCCCAGGTAAATGGGGCCGATCTGGGTGTCGCCGATCCTGCCGAGCCAGTAGGAAAGTCCGGTCTTGGTCCCGCGGGTAAAGGCACCCGACTGAACCGGCACGCCCGGGTAATGGGGCGGTACGACCTGGACACGTGTATAGAGACTTTGATAGCCAGCCATGATGCTTCTCCTGACCTAGCTCCAGATCGGAAGGTTGAGCCACCAGCTCCACCATTCCGGCCAGCCACGGGTCCAGAAGGGCCCGCTGATGACGATGCAGATCGCGCTCCATATGCCCGCGTTGAGGGCCAGGAAATATCCCAACCGATGGATACCCAGGGCACCGATGGAATAGCCGATGAAGTCGCGGAAGAAGGTGTTCTCATGCTCCGCGGTCTTGACCACCTCCCCCTTCTTGGGATTGGCCGTGGCCAGGATGGCACCACCGTGCATGGCCAGGGCCAGGACGGTGGTAAAGAAGAAGGTTACCGCCACCATATGCGCCGGGTTGTAGTGGAAGTGCAGGAACTGGTAGCCGACGTTCGACACCCAGTCGAGATGGCTGTAGATGCCGTAGGGAAATCCGTGACCCCAGGCGCCCAGCAGAACAGGCCTGATCACCACCAGGGTGGCATAGGCGAGGATCGCGCTGCCGAAGATGATCGGCACGTGATAGCCGATACCGAGCTTCCTGCAGATCTCGACCTCACGCAGCATCCATGAGGTAAAGGCACCCAGGGCGCAGATCGTGACGATCTGCCAGAGTCCCCCATCGTAGAGCGGTGCTGCGCCGAGTCCGTAACTCAGGTCCGGCGGCGCGATGCTGATCTGCCACAGGTTCCAGGTCGGCCCCATGGCCGCTCCCCAGGCCAGCATTACCGTGCCCAGCAGGGCGAAGAAGGCTCCGGATACGCCGAAGAAACCGACGTAAAACGGACCCACCCAGAAGTCGAACAGGTCGCCCCCGATCAGGGTGCCTCCCCTGACCCGGTATTTACGTTCGAAATTCAACATGGACATCGTGCGATCCTCTCGTTAGCGATGCGCCCGGCTTGCGGTTCCGACGCGGGGCGAACCCCGCGCCGGAACCGTCGTCAACGCCCTTATTGCTGCGCCAGTGCGACCACCGGCGCCGAATCCTCGGGCTCCACCACCACGGCAGCGGTCGATTCCGCGCCGTCGCCGCTCAGCCAGCTCCCGTAACGGGGCGTGCTCAGCTGCACGAAGTGGTTCACCAGCACCATGAAGAACGCGAACGTGAGTACCGCGATCAGCGCACGGCGTGGGTCATAAAGCATCCAGACTCGCCACATGATTCCTTACTCCTTAGCTACTTGATTGAAACGATGCCTTGGGAGCTTCAGAACCACGGGCGCCAGTTCCACACCAGGAAGTGTGCAACCAACGTCACGGCAATGAAGATGCCCGTGCCTTGCAGCATGGCGCTGTGGAAGGCCTTGGCCTCCTCCGCGTTGAGCCCCGAGAGGCTCTGTCTGTTGTCAGCCATAAGTTAACGACCTCTAGCTAAAGGCCTTTCGGCCATCACCGCGCCGTTGGCTGCGCGGCAGTCAACGTCACGGCGGATACCGTGACGCACGAGCCACCCGGAGCGACCGGGTGGATACGGTTGCCGGGCCCGCGGTGGCGGACCCGAAAGAGACGATGGATGCCCATGCAGCCTCATGCGCTCTGTACCTCGCGCGGTCCAGGCGGCGAACCCGTCACGCAGTCGAGCGTCACCTCGGTCAGCCCGGCAGCCCGCGCGGTGCGCTCGGCGGCATCGCGGAGCCGGCGCGCTGCCGAAATGCGGACCAGTACCGGTTGCTCCGCCAACCGCTGGTCGAGCGCCTCGCGGGCCGCTGCGGTCCAGGGCAGCTCCCGATGCAGCCGGGACGGCGTGGAATCGACGCGGTCGAGGTCACTGGCCAGGGGCAGGATCTCGAACAGCGCATCGAATAGGGCGTTGCAGACTTCCTGCACCAGATAGGTCGCACCCGAGTAGCCCATAAACGGGGTTCCGGTGTGCCTGCGCACGATGGCTCCCGGGAACGACGCCGGGATAAAGCGCGCCCGACCGCCTGCCTCCGCGAGGTACATCCTTTCGTTGTAGCTGCCGAACAGGATCAGCGGGGTCTTCTCCCGCACCTGGCGCATGACCGCCTCGTTGTCCGGCTTGAGTCCCGGCCCTCGAGAGACCGCAAAGGTGCAGGGCAGGCCAAGCTCATCCTCGAGGAAGCGACGGATGCCGCTCGCGTAGGTCTCGCCGGCCACGACGGCGAAACTTGCCGTCCCGAAGAAGTCCTGGGTCACCGAACGCCACAGGTCCCACAGCGGCTTGATGGTGGTGTGCTTTTCGCGCTCGATGAACGGCTCCGGATCCAGCCCGGTCAATTCGCCCAGCTTGCGCAGGAAACGGGTGGTGCTGTGCAGGCCGATTGGTGCGTGCAGGTACGGACGGTCGAGGTTTTCGCAAAGCAGCCGACCATACTCACGATACAGGCACACGTTGACGTCGGCATTGAGCAACTTGGGGACATCCAGCAGGTGGCTGCCCAGAGGAAACACCAGGTTGACCTCGGCGCCCATGCCTTCTACGAGGCGACGGATTTCTGCGAGGTCGGAGGCGGTGTTGAACCCGCCATAGATCGGCCCGATCAGGTTGACCCTCGGCTTCTCGCCGGCCTTGCGGGCCTTGCGTGGCGGAATCTTGCGGACCCCATACTGTGTCCACAGCCAGTTGAGCGCACGGTCTGCGCTTTGCCACTGGTCCTCGTCGATGGTTCGCGGCAGGAAGCGCTGGATATTGGTGCCCTGCGGGGTGACACCCCCGCCGATCATCTCGGCGATGGACCCGGTGACCACTACGCTCGGCAGGTCGGGGTCGAGCGCACGATGCGCCCGCCGCATTGCCTGCTCGGTTCCATGCTGGCCCAACTCCTCCTCGCCAAGTCCGGTCACCACGATCGGCAACTCGTGCGGCGGAAGTCCGTCGGTGTAGTGCAGCACCGAAGTGACGGGCAGGTTCTCGCAACCAACCGGGCCATCGATGATGACCTGCAGGCCCTTGATGGCGGTGAAGACGTAGACCGCTCCCCAGTAGCCACCCGCACGATCATGGTCGAGTACCAGCATCAGACCGGCTCCTCGACCACCGCGGGCCTGCTCTTGCGCTGGCGCTCGCGAAATTCTGGATGCAGCACTGGCTGCGAAGGCCAGACGCCCGCGGTGTCGCCTTCGCCGACGCCGGTAAAGAAAGCGGTCATTTCATCGAAGCGGGCCCGATTACCCAACGCGGCGTTGACTACCTGAGCCAGCGAGCCCGCCCCCGCCACGCCCATCAAGGGACGTGCCGAGATCAGGTTGGTGAAATACAGCGCCGGTACGCCGCGCTGCTTGGCCTTCTGAACCACCGGCGTAGTGCCAATTGCAAGCTCGGGGCGGTATTCGGCGAGCGCCTCAAGGTCCTGCTCGAGCGATGCCCGGAACCTGACCTGGACGCCGCGGGATTCCAACCATTCGCGGTCAGGGTCCGACCAGCGGGTGCGCGGACAGGCAGTACCCACGTAACGAAGGTCGGCACCGGACTCAACCAACAGCCGAGCCACCAGCAACTCCGATCCCTCATAACCGGAAAGCGTGATTCGCCCGCGGATCGGCGTGGCGTCGAGCGCGGCGCGTATGCCCGGCAGCGCGCGATCCAGGGCCGCCCCGATGGCCGCGGCCGGGATCCCGCAGGTCCGTCCTACTGCCTCCAGCCACGCCGCAGTGCCTTCGTAGCCGACCGGAGCCGACCCCACCACCTGCCGTCCGGCCGTCTCGAACTCGCGGATGGACGCGGTGTAGAAGGGGTGGATGGCCGCAACGGCAGCACAATCGAGCGCCGCGTACAACTCGCGCCATTCGCGGGTGGGCACCACGGGTCCGGCCGCCAGACCCATGGGCTCCAGCAGCATACCGAGACCCACCGGGTCGGCCGGGAACATCTCGCCAAGCAGCGTCACCGTTGGCCGGTCCGTCACCCCGGCGCGAGGCGCAGCCACGGGGCCGGCCTCGGCTTCATTACGCGCGTAGCGCAGCATCGCGCCCGCCAGGACGTCCTTCGCTTCGGCATGGGTGGGAACCCCGAAGCCGGGCACGTCGATCGGAATGATCCGCACGCCGTTGACCTCGCGCGGCAGCTTCTGGATAGGCACTCCGGATGCGGTTGGCACGCAGAGATTGGTGACTACCACCGCGTCGTACAGTACCGGGTCGGCGAGCTTGAACACCGCCTCGCGGATGTCCTCGTACAGCCGGCCAGTGACCAGGGTCTCGGAATTGAACGGGACGTAGCCGACCGTCCTTTTCGCGCCGTAGAAATGCGAGGTAAAGGTCAGGCCGTACACGCAACAGGCCGAGCCGGACAGGATGGTTGCCGTGCGCCGCATGCGTAGGCCGACGCGAAGCGAGCCGAAAGCGGGACACATGCTCTGCGGCTGGTCATGAGGCCCCACCGGATAATCGGCAGCGTAGCCATCGAGCGTCTCGCTCTTGCCCGCCGCTGCGGCAGCCTCGCGCAGGCGCGCCTTACCGCCATGGCACCCTGTGGTGCTGGTAGCCTTCGAGATGTCGTCGGTGGCGGTGCTTGCCGTCATGGTTCAGGTCAGGCCTGGTCGTAACGCACTTCGAGGGAGGGCTTGCTGACCACTGGACGGCCACACATGTCCTCCATGGTGGCTGGCTGGAGCACGACGTGGCGGCCGACGTCCTCGCCCTTGAACAGGCCGAGGAGGCCATCCTGATCCAGCGGCGTCGGGGCCAATGGCGGAGCCGAGGCCACCCCGCCCGCGAGTTGGTCGAACAGCGGCGCCCACTGCCCTCCCGGCCTGCCTACGATCTCGTAGTTGGCGCTCTTGCGACGGATGTCCTCATGAGCCGGAATGGAAGCCAGTACCGGTATGCCGACGGCTTCGGCGAAAGCGTGAGCCTCGCCGGTTCCATCGTCCTTGTTCACCACCAGGCCGGCAACTCCGACGTTGCCGCCGAGCTGGCGGAAATACTGCACCGCCGAGCAGACGTTGTTGGCCACATACAAGGACTGCAGGTCGTTGGAACCGACCACGATGACCTTCTGGCACATGTCCCGGGCGATCGGCAGGCCAAAGCCGCCGCAGACCACATCGCCCAGGAAGTCGAGCAGGACGTAATCGAAACCCCAGTCGTGGAAGCCGAGCTTCTCGAGCAATTCGAAACCATGGATGATGCCGCGCCCACCGCAGCCCCTACCTACCTCGGGGCCCCCGAGCTCCATGGCAAACACACCGTCACGCTTGAAGCACACATCGCCGATTTCCACGGCATCGCCCGCAGCCTTCTTGCGCGAGGAAGTTTCGATGATGGTGGGACAGGCCCGTCCACCGAACAGGAGCGAGGTAGTGTCGCTCTTCGGATCGCAGCCGATCAGCAGGACCCGTTTGCCCTGCTGGGCCATCATGTAGGACAGGTTCGCCAGGGTGAAACTCTTGCCTATGCCACCCTTGCCGTAGATGGCGATCACCTGGGTCGCCTTGGTCGCCTCGCCCGTCGCCGGCAACTCTGGTTCAATGGCCGCTTCTGCTCGCAGCCGCTGTCGCATGCCGATGCCCAGGTCGCCAGCAGTCGTACTCATGCGTCGTATCTCCAATCCAGAACCATTTTCAGGCAGGCGGGATCGCTGAAAGCGGTGCGATAGGCCTCCACCGCATCAGCCGGAATGGCCCGGTGTGTGATCAGTCCATCCAGGCTCAGGCGCCCCGAATCGACCAGGGTGATGACTTCCATCAGGTCTTCCGGCTGCCACTCGGCCGCGATGCGCAGCCGCGCTTCCTTCATGAAGGCAGGCGCAAAGTCGAAAGACGGGCGCTCGCTATAAAAGCCCGCCAGCACGATTTCACCCCCGCGGGCGAGCCTGCCGATGAGCTCGTCCAGCAAGCTCGGATCACCGCTGACGTCGTAGATGCCGCGATAATCCCTGCGTGAATCTTCGGCGGGATCCATGACGGCATAGCCTTCGGCGCCGCCACGACGGGACGGATTGGCTTCCCAGACCACCGGCGAGCCGCCGCCTAGCACGGCAAGCCTGGCCAACAGCCTGCCCAGAATCCCATGCCCGACGATCAGTTGCGGGGTCTCGGCGCCGTTGGCGACCAATGCGTGCAGTGAGGTTGCCGCGAGGGCTAGCAGTACTCCGCGTTCGCCGAGGGAGGCATCAACTGCCGCAACCCGCTTCGCCGGCACCACCAACCTCGAGGCCGCGCCCCCGAACAGGCCGCGCACGTCCTGGAAGCAGTTGGCGCCCGGCACAAACACGGTCTCGCCCACGCGACGGCCAGTCTGTTTGCCAGCTTCGACCACCCGGCCCACGGTCTCGTAGCCAGGCACCAGCGGATAGCCCAATCCGGGAAAAGGCGGCATGCGCCCCGAGAACAGCAAACGCTCGGTGCCCGTGCTGATCCCGCTCCAGTCGACGTCGACCACGACGTCTTCCGGACCGGGCGGCGCCAGCCGCAACTGGCTCAAGACCAGCCGCTCCGGCTCCTCGAGCACCACCGCCAATGTTTCCAAGTAGTCCCCCATTCCGCGAGGCGCCTTACACCTCGCCGCTCTACCCCAAATGTCAGTTTAGACTGACACTTATTGATGTCAAGATGTGTGTACAGTATTGGCCGTCAATGGCGCTTTTCCGCAATGAAAACAGAGGTTTGAAGCGGCAGCGGAGTAGCCAGCTCACGCACGCCGGAGAAGCCGGCCGCGCCCAACAGGGTGGTCAGCTCCGATCGGGTCCGCGCCCGTCCACTGCCCATGGCCAGCAGGTACATCCCGAAATACGCCGCGCCCACCGTCTCGGCGCCCCTGGACCCGGCCAGAGGCTCCGCAATGAGCACACGTCCACCGAGAGGCAGCGCCGCGTGGACCATGCCCAGCAAGCGCCTGACCAGCGGCTCGTCGTGGTCATGCAGCACTCGCACCAGGCTGATCAGGTCTGCACCTTCGGGCAGCGGATCACGGGCAAAGTCGCCACCATGAACGATGGCACGGTCCGTCAGCCCGGCGGCGGCGAGGCGCTGGCGTGCGCGCGCGGCCACCCCGGGGAGATCGAAGAGCTCCAGCGCCAGTCCGGGAACCGCGCTGGCCACCGCCTGCAGGAACGCCCCGTCGCCGCCTCCGACGTCGAGAAGCCGACGATGTCGGTCAAAGCGGTAGGCACCGATGACCTGTTCAGCGATCAGCGATTGAGACGCGGCCATCAGTTCGCTGTAGGCCGCCACCTCGACGGGCGCCAGGGCATGCCCCTCGCCGGGGCGTCGCGCATAGCCCCAGAAACGCTCGAGCTCGGTGGGGAAGGTCACGCCGCGCAGCAGCGCGACCGGATCCACGAGGTCCCGATACAGCAGCGGATGGTGACGAATCATCGCCAGCACGCCTTCGTTGCCCAGCAGCGCGGCTCCGAGCTCCCCGAGTCGGTAACTGTCCGTACCCCAACGCTGCACCAGGCGCAGGGAGACCGCGGCCTCGAGCAAGCGATTCGCGGCCTCAGGTTCCAGCTCACAGGCAGTGGCGATGTCCTCGAGCGTGCGCGGGCCTTCGGCCAGCTGGCCGAAGAGGTCCAGCCTGACGCAGGCTAGCAGCACCTGCGTGTAGGTGAACCCGGCGCATAGGTCGAACAGGTCGCGGGCCCGACGTCGGGCCACGGGACGGGTCAGCGGAAAACGTGCCGCCCAGCTGCGGAAAGCGGGACTCGCCAGCCATCTATCGCGCCGGCGCAGCCATGCGTCGATGATTCCCAAGGGTGACTTCGCGAGGATCGGTGACCGATCCTCAGGCGGCCAGGCGGGCCAGCTTCGGCGGAACCAGCCTCTGCGCCTCCAGCACGATCAGCGCCTGCAGCTGGGTCGCGCCGGGCCCCTCGGGGACCGCCTGCAGGGTCTCGGCCACCAGCTCGCGGAACCGCGCCAGCGCACCGCGCGCGCCCAGCGCACCGGCAGCGGTCGGACGGTCGAGGCCGGCGTCTCGTCCGACCGGCTTACCCAGGTCGGCAGTCTCGCCCAGCGCGTCACGCAAGTCGTCAGCCACCTGGTAAGCCTCACCGAGATAACACCCAAGCCGCTCCCAAGGCATGGGATCGGCCCCTGCAGATGCAGCGCCGGCCGTGGTGGCGGCGACGAACAGCGCAGCAGTCTTGGCCTGGTGATAAGCCTGCAGGTCGACGCTCTGCTCTGATTCCCAGGCCTGGCCAGCTACGATCCCATGCGGGTAACCGGTGGCGCGCGCCAGGATGGACAGCAGGGCCGCGAGGCGACTGGGAGACTCTGTTGCATAGTCTCCGAGGGTCCGAAAAGCCGTGACGATCAGCGCGTCGCCGGCCAGCACGGCCAGCGGCTCGCCAAAGGCTCGATGGACCGAGGGCTTGCCACGCCGCTGGTCAGCATCATCAAAACAGGGCAGGTCGTCGTGGACCAGGGACGCACAATGGATCAGCTCGATGGCCAGCGCAGCCCCAAAGGCGAGCCGGGGCTGCTGCACTCCGCAGGCCTCGGCGACCGCGAGACAGAGCCGTGGCCTGACTCGTGCGCCTCCGCCGAGTACTGCGTGCTGCATGGCAGCACGCAGCAACGGCGGCCCCTCCTCTCTCTCTGCACCCACGGCGGCCGCGAGCGCCGCCTCAATCTTCGACATGACATCCACGGCGTTTACCCCCGCTGATACTGTAATCTTTGCTTGTCACTACTCATTGTCAAGTTAAATTTACATTTCGCTGGAGGTTCATGGCCCTGACACCAGCCGGCTTTGCGGCCGAGGTTCCGCCCGACGGCTACCACTGGTGGTACGTCGATGCGATGAGCGATGACGGACTGCATGGACTCACCCTGATCGGCTTCGTCGGCAGCGTGTTCTCGCCCTACTACGCCCGGGCTCGACAGCGGGGCAAAGCAGACCCCTCGAACCACTGCGCAATCAACCTTGCTCTGTACGGGGCGACGGGCAAACGCTGGGCCATGACCGAGCGCGGACGGGCAAGCGTTCACCGGACCCCGGAGCACCTGCTGGTTGGACCGAGCCGGCTGGAATGGCGCGGTCAGACATTGGTGGCCACCCTCGATGAGTGGACCTTTCCCTGGCCCTCACGGTTGCGTGGCAGGGTGTCCTTGACGCCGTCGCTGCCGCCCGGCCCGGTCAGGGCACTGGACTCCGCAGGCCAACACCAGTGGCGGGCCGTGGCGCCACGGGCGCGGGTCGAGGTCGAACTATCCTCACCCTGCCTGAACTGGAGCGGCGAGGGCTACCACGACGAAAACTGGGGCAGCGAGCCGCTCGAGGCCGGTTTTTCTGGCTGGCACTGGTCACGATGTCACCGCACCGACGGCGCGACGCAAATCTGCTTCGAGGCTCAACCCCGCCATGGCGACCTGACGCGTTTCTGCGTGGAGTTCCCGGCAGCGGCAGACCACGCAGGAATGAGGGTCACCGCTCGCGATCTTCCCGCCAGCCGTTGGGGGATCAGGCGTCGCTTCATCGGGGGGCAAGCGGAGCAGTCCCCAGGATCCATCCGCATCGTGGAGGACACGCCGTTTTACGCGCGGTCGATGGGCACTTCTGCGATGGGGCAGGTGTTTCAGGAAAGCCTTGACCTGGACCGATTCAGAAGCGCCTGGGTAAGGCAGCTGCTGCCGTTCAGGATGCCCCGGCGAAACGGGATCTAGGGAGCTGAATCGTCCTTGTCGCGGTCGCGCTGCTGAGCCCGTCGGACCGACCATAATTGCTGGCCGATGAAGCCGAAAGCCAGGCCGTAAAACAACGCCAATTCAAAAAAATGAAAGCTGCTGCCACTCACGTCACCGCCCCCGAGCGGTCACGCCGCTCCAGTCTTTCAAACAGTTCCAGCACCCAGTCCAAGGTCGGCTCGGCCGCAATGCGCGCCTCAGCGCGGGCCGCCGCCTCCACCAGGAATCGCGTGGTTTCCAGTGGAGGCGCCCGCAACTCAGCCGTCGGCACCAGCGGCGCGATCAGCGCACGGGCCAGCAACCACGCCTTGCGTGTCCTCGGCACGATCGCCCGCTGCCCGACCGAATCGAGTCCCTTTCTCTCGAGCTCGCGACCAATCTCGGAATAGAGCAGCCGCGCCGCATGGATCGAGGGCTGGCACCCACGGGGCAGTCGACCGATTCCAGCCGAGGACCGGTCATACAGGAGGTCGGCCTCGGCCAATAGCCGCTGCACCACGCCGGCAAGCCGCGCATCGAACACCGGCGCCTGCAACCACGCGTCAGGATCGATGCCGACCTCCTGCAACCAGGCCATCGGCAGGTAGAGCCGCCCCGCACGGGCATCCTCTCCGACGTCGCGCGCGATGTTGGTGTATTGCATGGCGACGCCGAGATCGCAGGCCCGCGCCAGCACAGGCTCGGCCCGGCAGCCCATGATCACGGTCATCATGGCGCCCACTGTCCCGGCTACCCTGGCAGCGTAGGCGCTGAGAGCCTCGAGATCGGCATAGCGCCTGCCTTCCGCGTCCCAGGCGAAGCCCTCGAGCAGGGCCTCGGGCAGGGCCCGGGGCAACTGATGCCGCTCCACCACCCCGGCAAAAGCCCGATCGACGGGATCGCTGATCGCCTGCCCCGCATAGATGGCGTCGAGCCGCCGGGTCAGGTCCTCGAGGGCCTGCCGCGGCCGCGAACTGCCATCAATGGCGTCGTCGGCCACCCGGCACCAGGCATAGAGCGCCCCGGCCGCTTCCCGCAGGTCGCGCGGCAGGGCGCGCGACGCAGCGAAGAAACTGCGTGACCCGCCTCGCATCAGGGCCTCGCAGGTGGCCGTGTCCTGTCCTGACTGCTCGATGTCCATGACCTGCCCGACTGTCAATCTGGTTTGACAGTAGACATCGTCAAGCCAAGAATCTCAAGCTAGGCTGACAGACCTTTCCATGGCACCCACCGTTCTCCTGACCCTCGGCCGCCTGCCCAAGGCACTGGACCTCGCACGTGGACTGCACGCCAGAGGTTGCCGGGTCCTGGTCGCCGAACCTTTCCGTTTCCACGTCTGCCGGATGTCGCGGGCCGTGTCGCAAACCTGGCAGGTCACCGCTCCCAACCGCGACCCGGAACGCTACCTCGCCGAGGTCGGCCGGATCATCAAGACCGAGTCCGTGGACATCGTGGTGCCGATTTCCGAGGAGGCCCTGCACACCCTGCGACTGGCCGGCCAAGTCGATCCGGCGGTGCGTTTCTACTCCGTCCCGGGCGAGCTGATAGGCCGCCTGCATGACAAATGGACCTTCAACCAGCTGGCGCGGGCAATCGGCCTGCCGGTGCCGGAGAGCGCGCCCATCGAGGATCCCGCAGCAGCGGCGCTGGCCGCGACTGTGGACTGCATCACCAAGCCGCGAGACGGCTGCTCGGGGATCGGGTTCAGACGCTGGCAGCGCGGCGATGCCGTGCATGCCGCAGGACTGCCGGACGGCACCCTGGTCCAGCGCCAGGTGGAAGGTGATCACCTGAGCAGCTTTTCCATCACCCGCGCGGGTCGGGTGATCGGCACGGTGACTTATCGGGGCAGGGTGTTCTCGGGCACGGTGGCGGTGTGTTTCGAGCGGGTCGACCCACCCGGCGCGGTCGAAGACTGGATCCAGCGCTTCGTGGCCGCCACCGGCTACGACGGCTTCCTCTCATTTGATTTCATTCTCGAAGCGGGCCGGCCGCTGGCCATCGAGTGCAATCCGAGGCTCACCAGCGGAGCCCATTTCGTGCAGCCCGAGACGCTCGCCGCCGCGGTGCTGGAGGACGCCGACACCCCATTCAGCTTGCGGCCCGAGCGCCTACTCCAGCAGTTCTACACCACGCTGACCGAGACCCAGCGTGCCATGTTCGGCAGTGGCCCCTTTCGGGAACGACTCCGCCACCTAATGGAGGCCAAGGACGTGGTGTGGTCAGCCCGGGACCCGCTGCCCTTCCTGCTGATGACCCCAGCCTCCGCCGAGCTTTTGGCCCTGACGCTGTTCAAGGGCATGAGCTTCGGCGAGGCGGCCACCGCCGACGTCGCCTGGTTCGGCACGCCAGAGCCGCTCAGCCGCGCAGACGCACCCGGCACATGATTTGCTCAGCGGGTCGCGTGGTGAGGCGCGCCACCGGACGCACCCGGCCAGGGTCGAGCACCTCGAAGTCGTAGCGACTGAGCAGCCGGGCCAGGATCAGGACCGCTTCGACCATCGCGAAGCCCTGACCCACACAGACTCGCGGCCCGGCACCGAACGGCAGGTAAGCGCCAGGCGTGAGCTCCGACTCGCGAGCCGCCAGGAAACGGTCGGGGTCGAACAGGTCGGGATCCCGCCAATAGCGCTGATGGCGGTGCAACGCCCAGGGCGAGATCATCACCAGGGTACCCCTCCTGACCTTGCATGGGCCTATCCGGCCGGGCGCCAGCGCGACCCTGGGCATGAAGGTGATCGGCGGGTACAGGCGCAGGGTCTCGCGGAATACGTTGCGCACGTGCGCCAGCCGCCGGGTGGCCTCGAAATCCACCGGCGCGTTACCGACCAGCGCGGCCACCTCCTCGCGGATCCTGTTGCGGGTCGGGCCGTGGCAGGCGGCAATGAAGAAAGCCCAGGTCAGGGCGCTGGCGGTGGTCTCGTGGCCGGCCAGGAAGAACACTCCCAACTGGTCGATCAGTTCCTTGCGGGTGAATGACTGTCCGCTCGCCGCATCGCGTGCAGCCATTACCGCGGCCGCAATGTCGTTATAGGCGCCCTCGGCGGACCCCGCATGGAGGTCCACCAGCTCGCCAAGGTGATGGCGGATGCGATTACAGGCTGCCAGCACTTCCTCCCGCTGGGGCACCGCGGTCCAGGCCGGATCGAAGATCAGGCGCCGCAGTTCCACCTGGGCGACGCTGCGTTCGAACAAGGCAAAGGCATCGAACACCTCCCGTGCGGTGGAGGTCTGCAGCGAGGTGGAAAAAACCGTCCGGCAAATGATGTCGGCAGTCAGGTGACTCATGGTCAGGTCCAGCGAAAACGCAGCGCCGGAGGCAGCGTATTCGTCCAACCTGGCCTCGACCTCATCCAACGCCGACTGCATGGAAGCAAAGGCCCGCCCGAGTCGCATGTGCGAGAAGGCCGGGTCGATCATGGCTCGCTGACGGCGCCAGACCTCTGCGGAGGACACGAAGATGGAGTCCCCCACCAGCGGCTCCAGCGCTGCGACCATCAGGTCGCCCTTGGGGTAGGTGGCGCCGTCATCAGCCAGGATCTCACGCACCAGCGCGGGATCGTTCACCAGCAGAATTGTGCGGCGCGAATATCCCAGGCGTCCGACGGGCATGCGATAGGCGGCGGCCGGCATCAGGCTGAGCAGGTCACCCTCACCGCGCCAGGCCGTGCGCAGCAGGCCCAGCAGCGCCGACAGAGGCGGCGTACGCGGAGGACGGAAGGTCTCGGCGGCTGCGGATTTCACGACACGGGCCCGGCTTGCAGGTGAACGATCGTAGCGCATAATGCCCGCATGTCGAGCTTGCTGCTGTTCAAGAGTCTGGTCGCAGCGCACATCGTGACCGGCGCGCTCGGCCTGATCAGCTTCTGGGTGCCGATCGTCTCGCGCAAGGGCGGGCCCGCCCATCGCAAGTGGGGACTCCGCTTCACGATACTCATGATCGCTACCGGCAGCATCGCCGTCGGCATGAGCTCCAGCACCATCGCTGCGCCGATGGCCACCCATCCTCAGCTGGTCGGACACCCGGAATTCGGCGACCCGGCCATCGTCACGGCCATTTTCGGCTGGATGATGCTCTACCTGGCCGTGCTCACAGTAAACCTGGCCTGGTACGGGTGGCAGTGCATGCTCAACCAGCGTCAGCACCGGGCCAACCTGCGCTGGCCCAACGTGAGCCTGCAAGTGCTGTTGACTGCCGCTTCCCTGCAGTGCGCATGGCAAGGTTGGTCGACCGACCTGCCCATGCTCATGGGGATCTCGATGATCGGCTTTGCCACTGTGGGCACCAACCTGCGCTTCATGCTGGCCCGCGAGCCCGGCCCGCGCGACTGGCTGCTGGAGCACATCAAGGCGCTGGTCGGCGCAGGCATCTCCGTATACACCGCCTTCTTCGCCTTTGGCGCCGTGCGCCTGATGCCGGAACTGGCCCTGACCCCGGCGCTCTGGTCGATCCCGCTGGTGACCGGACTCGCGCTCATCGTCTATCACCAGAGGCGGGTGATGCGCGCCGCATGACGCGCACGGTTGCCATCGTGGGCGCCGGCATGGGTGGCCTGGCTGCTGCCATTGATCTTGCTCGTCAGGGCGTCGCGGTCACCGTGTTCGACTCGCTGCCCACGGTTGGGGGCAAGATGCGCAGGGTCGCCGTTGCAGGAACGGAAGTGGACGGTGGACCAACGGTCTTCACCATGCGTTGGGTCTTCGAGCAGTTGTTCGCCGACGCAGGAACAAGCCTCGCTGAACGTCTCGACCTCGCACCGCTGGACGTGCTGGCCCGGCATGCCTGGCGGCAGGGTGGGTGCCTCGACCTGTACGCCGACGTCGAGCGTTCCGCGCTGGCCATCGCCGACTTCGCCGGTGCGCACGAGGCGGATGGCTACCGTCGCTTCTGCCATGACAGCCGCCGCATCTACCGGACGCTGGCAGATACCTTCATGGCGGCCGACCGGCCTTCTCCGCTCGGATTGGTGCGGCGAGTGGGCCTCACCCGCATCGGGCAGTTGTGGGCGACCTCCCCGTGGCGTCGACTGTGGCCGGCGCTGGGCGACTATTTCTCGGATCCGCGCCTGCAACAACTGTTTGCCCGTTACGCTACCTACTGTGGATCCTCACCACTGGAGGCACCCGCCACCCTGATGCTGGTGGCACACGTGGAACAGGACGGCGTCTGGCGCGTACGCGGTGGCATGCACGAGGTAGCCCTGGCCCTGGCGCAACTGGCCGCGTCGCTCGGCGTGGAGTTTCGCCTCGGCGAGGCCGTGGAGACCATCGAGGTCCGTGGACGCAGGGCGCGGGGCCTCAAGCTGGCGGGCGGCGCCAGGGTGGACGCCGACGCAGTGGTCTTCAACGGCGACTGTGCGGCCCTGGCGGAGGGCCGACTGGGAGCTGGTGTGCGACCGGCGGTGGCGGCTGTGCCGCGCCCGGCCCGCTCCCTCTCGGCCGTCACCTGGTGCCTGCGAGCGGCCACCGCTGGATTTCCGCTGCACCACCACAACGTGTTTTTTGCCGAGGACTATCCCAGCGAGTTCCGCGCCATCTTCGCCGAACGGCGCATCACCGAATCACCGACCGTGTATCTTTATGCTCAGGACCGCGCCGAGGGCGAGCCGCCTGCCGGTGCGGAGCGGCTGCTGATGCTGGTCAACGCGCCTCCCGATGGTGATCGCGGCGGCGGCAGCGAACCGGTCCTGTCGCGTGCGTGGGAACGCGGCCTGGCACTGCTTGAGGATTGCGGCCTGTCAGTTGCGGAGAACCCGGCCACGGTGCGCACCGGGCCACAGGAATTCG
>Ga0222714_10002280_pt1 | contig 20507 bp, 23 predicted proteins | sample C33_3DmetaG_FD_165048 | JGI IMG/M metagenome (GOLD analysis project Ga0222714, IMG submission 165048) | Estuarine water microbial communities from San Francisco Bay, California, United States - C33_3D | ecosystem: Environmental > Aquatic > Marine > Unclassified | place: USA: California...
GGTAACGCGCGACCCCGGTAAATTCTCAGGGATAGAATTTCAATAAAAACAAGAACTTAGGAACCGAGGCAAAATCACCTTCAAAATCAATAAGAAGATCGCGCCTTGATCTTCAAGAAAATCCAGAGAATAATATATCTCTGAGATAACGCTGAGAGGGCAAAAGATGGCGACTCCGAGTTTCGAGAGCGCAAGAACCCGCAAGATGCTGGTCGATGCCGCGATCTCCGAGATGGAACTCGCGAAGGCGCGGCGCGAATATGTCTCGGCGGATGATGTCGAGGCGGTCTGGTCCGATGTCTTTGCGAACGCCAAGGCTCGCCTTCTCTCGATCCCGTCAACGCTGGCACCGATGTTGCGCGGGCAAACCGATCTCGCAACGATCAAGGACATTCTCGAGAAGGCGGTTCACGACTGTCTGGAGGAACTTTCAAGCTATGAGCCACGAATCGACATCGCACCCAGAGATGATTCAGGCGATGAGGGAGGTGGTGCGGAACTCGATTTCGACACTCCGCCCGCCGCCGCGACTAAGCGTAAGCGAGTGGGCAGACCTCGAAAGGCGGCTAAGTTCTGAGGCATCCGCCGCGCCTGGTCGATGGTATACTGAGCGCACCGAATATCTGCGCGGGATCATGGACGCCTCGAGCGACCCGAACGTGACCGAGATCGTCGTGATGGCGGGGGCGCAACTTGGCAAGACCGAGGTGATCCTGAACATTATCGGTTATCATATCGCCCATGATCCCGCGCCAATTTTGTGCGTCCAGCCAACAGGTCACAAAGGCATGGCGGAGACATTTTCGAAAGACCGACTTGCGCCGATGCTCCGCGATACGCCTTGCCTCAAGGGCAAGGTGAAAGACCCTCGCTCGAGGGATAGCGGAAACACGACACTGCAAAAGAATTTCCCTGGCGGACGGATTTCGATGATCGGCGCGAACTCGCCAGCGCAACTTGCCTCGAGGCCGATCCGCATTGTTTTGCTCGATGAGGTCGATCGCTATCCCGCGTCATCTGGGTCCGAAGGCGATCCGATCGAACTCGCCAGGAAGCGATCGGCGACCTTCTGGAACCGCAAGGTGGTGATGGTCTCAACGCCGACGAACAAGGGCGCTTCGATCATCGAGGAGCGTTATCTTCAAAGCGATCAAAGAAGATTCATCACAATCTGCCCTCATTGCGAACACGAACAAACGCTCGAATGGCGCAACGTGAAATGGCAGAAAGATCGACCCGAAACTGCTGGCTATATGTGCGAAGGGTGCGGAGTTCTATGGTCTGACGCGGAGAAGAACCGAGCGGTCAAGGCTGGTTTTTGGGAAGCGACTCAAGGGTTCAATGGCGTGGCAGGGTTCCAGATTTCGGCTATATATTCGCCGTGGGTCACGCTCGAGGAGGGAGTGCGAGATTTCCTAAAAGCGAAGAAACTCCCCGAGATGCTCAAGGTGTGGACGAACACTTATCTGGGCGAGACATTCGAGATCGATGGCGATGGTGTGGACGATCAAGACATTCCAGGGAAAAACGGCTTTGATCCCGCGATCGTTCCCGAGGATGTCGTCATCATCACCGCTGGCATCGACGTTCAAGACGATCGCCTCGAGATGGAGATCGTCGGGCATGGGCGGGATCAAGAAACTTGGTCGCTCGATTACAAAATCCTTTATGGCGACCCGTCATCGCCTGGCGTCTGGGGCCTCCTCGATGCGGCTTTGAGCGAGACTTGGGATCATCCGAGCGGCCTCGAACTCCCGATCCGCTGCGCTTGCATCGATAGCGGGGGCCACCACACGGGGGCGGTTTATAATTTCGTCAAGCCTCGAGAGGGGCGTCGAGTGTTCGCGATCAAGGGTGTCGGCGGAGAAGGAAAGCCGATTGTAGGTAAGCCCTCGAAAAACAATCGGCAATCTGTTAGACTTTTTCCTGTGGGGGTCGATGGGATCAAGGAGATGGTTTATTCAAGGCTCAAAATCCGAACGCCTGGGCCTGGGTTCTGTCACTTCCCCGAGGGACGGTCGGATGAGTTCTTCGCGCAACTCACCGCTGAAAAGATGGTAACGCGCTTCAGAAAAGGTTATAAGAGGCGAGAATGGGTGCAAACGCGCCCGCGAAACGAGGCTCTCGATTGTCGAGTGTATGCGATCGCGGCGCTTGGCATCTTGAACTTGAACGTGAACAGTCTGGCAAATCGGTTCGCTGCGAAGGCGGCACAAAGCGAGGATGATGAGCCTGAGAAGATAGAACCCGAGGTCACGCCGCAAGCGCGACCGTCACAACGTCCAGTTCGTCGGCAAGGCGGCGGTGGCTTTGTGAACTCATGGAGATGATGGTCGATGGCGAACCTCTTTGATGCCGCAAACTCCCCGACCCAAGAACCGCTCGAGCTAGTCGTCGGAGATTTCATCCAATGGCGGAAAACGGAACTCGGCTCGGATTATCCCAACGACGAATATACCGCGACTTATGTGGCTCGCCTCACGGCTGGCGGATCGAGCGAGATTCAGCTAGTCGGAACCGCCTATGGTTCTGATTATTTGTTCTCAGTCTCGAGCGCGGTTTCGGCTGATTTCACGCCAGGCTATTACCACTGGCAGCTTGAGATGGTTCGGGACTCGGATTCTGAACGGGTGGTCGTCGAGCGTGGAACCTTTACGGCGCTTGCCGATCTAGATGTCAATGGCGCTGATCCTCGATCCCATGCCGAGATCATGGTCGATAAGATCGAGGCTCGCCTCGAGAACCGCGCCGATGTCGATGTTTCAAACTACTCGATCAACGGGCGCTCTTTGGTCAAGATGTCGATCGATGAACTTATGAAGTGGCGCGACTATTATCGCGCCGAATTGGCGATGCAGAAGCGAAAAGAGCGGGTTCGCCGAGGTAAATCGACGGGCGCAACGATCAAGGCGAGGTTCTAAATATGGGCGTTTTTGACTTCATGAAGCGCGAAAAGAAGCCTGTCGCTCGCCGATCCTACAAGGCGGCGCAAGGCGGGCGCTTGTTCTCGGACTTTGTGGCATCGAGCCGTTCGGCGGATTCGGAGATCAAGGCGGCGCTGCAAACGCTTCGCTATCGATGCCGCGATCTCTCTCGCAACGATGAATATGCGCGGCGCTTCCTGACGCTCATCAAAACGAACGTGGTCGGCGATCGAGGTGTTCAAGTCCAGGTCAAAGCGAAGAACGCCGATGGCACTTTCGACGCGCCTGGAAATTCGATCATAGAGAACGCTTGGTCCGCTTGGGGTCGAAAGGGTATCTGCACAGTAGATGGTCGCTATTCATGGAAGGACGCGCAACGCTCCGCCGCTGAAGCGATCGCCCGCGATGGCGAAATCTTGGTTCGCTTGGTCAGCTATCCCAACAATTCGCACGGGTTCGCGATTGAGTTTCTCGAGGTCGATCTCCTCGATGAGAATCACAACGAAACGCTCAAGAATGGCAACAAGGTTCGCATGGGGGTCGAGATCGATCGGTTCCATCGTCCCGTGGCATATCATCTTTTGACCGCTCACCCAGGCGACAACGAGTATTCGAGCCATGCTGGATCGCGCCGCATTCGCGTTCCAGCCGACAAAATTCTTCACATCTTCCTTCCCGAGCGGGCGCAACAAACGCGCGGGGTTCCGTGGATGGCGGCGGCGATCGCACCGCTCAAGCAACTGAACGGGATGCGCGAGGCGGTCCTAGTCAATGAGCGCATTTCGGCATCCAAGATGGGTTTCTTCACGACCCCGAGCGGCGATGAGTTCGTCGGCGATGATGTCGAAAATTCTTATACACCGATCATCGAGGCGGAGCCTGGCACGTTCCATCAACTCCCCGCTGGCGTGGACTTCAAGACGTTCGACCCGTCATCGAGCGCAAACACATTTGCGGACTTCGAACGCGCGATCCTTCGCGGCATCGCCTCGGGCCTCGGGGTCTCTTATGCTTCGCTCTCGAACGATCTGACGCAAACGTCATATTCCTCGATCCGCCAAGGTGCGCTCGAGGATCGCGACTTTTACAAGGTGCTGCACGATTTCATGATCGAACATTTTGTCCAACCGATCTTCCGCGCTTGGCTGATGGCGGTGATGGACAACGGCGCGATTCCGATCCCGCCAACGCGCTTTGACAAATTCGCCGAAAATGTGGAGTTCCGCGCTCGAGGCTTTGCTTGGGTCGATCCGCAAAGAGAGATGTCGGCTTCGGTTATGGGCATGGCGAACGGCATCCTCTCGATGCAAGATGTCGCGAACCAATACGGGCGCGACATCGAGGACGTTATGGACCAGATCGTTCGCGAAAAGACGATGGCAGCGGAGCGCGGTCTCAAGATCGCGTTCGAGCCGTTCGGCGGCGGTCAATCTGGCTATGGTCCGATCAAGATCGCGCCCGAGGACTTGGTGAACCCGCCGAGCGATGGTGGTGTCGATGGCTGAGAACATACCAACCGATGCAATGGTCGAGGAAGCCGAGCGCGGCCTCGCCTGGCGTTCTGAGTTCGGACGCGGTGGCACCGAGGTCGGGATCGCTCGCGCTCGCGACATCGTGAACCGCAAGAACCTCTCCGACGACACGGTGGTTCGCATGAACTCCTATTTCGCTCGGCATGAGGTGGACAAGGATGCCGAGGGTTTTCGTCCAGGCGAAGAAGGGTATCCATCGAACGGGCGTATCGCCTGGGCGCTCTGGGGCGGCGATGCGGGCCAAGCCTGGGCCTCGGCAAAGGTCGAGGACATGATCGCGGCGAAGGCAGAGGATGCTCGGCCTTATCCGAACGAACACGCCGCTAGGATTACCGATCCAGATCGATATGATTCTTTCGCCAGGGTGAACGATGCCTTTGGAGATGGAATCGATGCGATTTATGGTGTAAAAGAGGGAGAGGGGGCCGAACTGCAAGCGATCCGATTTGATGCGGTTCGCTTCACGGTGGCAGAGGCGAAAGCCTGGCTTGATGAACACGACTATTCCCCGATTTTATTCGAGGAAGCTATTGGAGAAAGGGCCGAGCCGATGAGCGAGGAACTGGAACAAAGACAAGAGATCGACACTCAGATCGAAACCAATGAGCCTGAGATCGCCGAGGAAACGGTCGCCACAGCCGCGGACAGCGCCGCTGATGGGGATGTCGAGGTTTCTGAGGGTGATCGCAAGGCTCCGCTCGAGATGCACCACCGCTCGATCGGCATGGAGGCGGAGGTCGAGGACGATCGCCGCGTTCGAATGTCGATCTCGAGCGAAAAGCCTGTCGAGCGTTCATTTGGCATCGAAATACTAGATCACAACGAACGGTCGATCGACCTTTCGTTTCTGAACTCGGGCAACGCTCCACTGTTGCTCGATCACGACCCCGAGAGACAAATCGGGGTTATCGAATCTGTGAACCTCGATTCCTCGGCGCGGCGACTCCGCGCGACTGTGCGTTTCAGCAAAGGCGCACTTGGTTCCGAGGTTCTGGATGACGTTCGAGATGGTATCCGCAAAAATGTATCGATCGGGTATCGGATCGCGCGTATGGAACGCGACGAAAAGGCGGCGGGTGGGAACACTTACCGCGCTCGCGCGTGGACCCCGATGGAGGCTTCCATCGTTTCCATTCCTGCGGACGAAACCGTGGGCGTGGGGCGCAAAGCCGAAATCAAATCACCTGCAAACCCTGAGAAAATGGAGGCTCAAATGAGCGAACATGAAATCCAGGCAGTTGAGGAACGCGCCCGCGCGGAATACGCCAAAACTGTCAACGAAATCCTTGAAATCGGCGCGGCCAAGGGCAAGCGCGATCTGGCAAATCAGGCGGTCAAAGATGGCCTGACTGTTGCTCAGTTCCGCGGCATCCTTGCTGTTGCCTCGGCAGATCAACCGATCGACACTCCTGACAACGTGGGCATGAACACCCAAGAGCGCAAGCAATACTCGCTGCTCAATGCGTTCCGTGCCGCCGCTGCTGGTCGTGAAATCGGTGGCTTCGAGCGTGAAATCTCTGACGAAATCGCGAAGCGCACGGGCAAGGAAGCCCGCGGCTTCTACATTCCGTCCGACATCTTCAAGCGCGATCTGACTGTCGGCACCAACTCCGCTGGCGGCTACCTCAAGCCGACTGACCACCTGGGCGGCGAGTTCATCGACGCTCTGCGTCCGAACCTTGTGACTGCCAACCTCGGCGCTCGCATGATGTCGGGCCTCAAAGGTGACATTGCGATCCCTGCACTGAATGCGAAAACCGCTGTCGGTTTCGTAGCAGAGAACTCCGCTCCTGGCTCAGAAGGCGCTCCGACCTTCCGTCAGGTCACAATGTCGCCGAAAACGATCGCTCAATATGTCGATCTGTCGCGCAAATTGATGATGCAGTCTGACCCCTCGGTCGAACAAGTTATCCGTGACGATATGCTGCGTCAGTTCGCAGCCAAGATCGATGAAGTCGCGATCGAAGGCGGTGGCTCGAACGAACCGACTGGTATCACTCAAACCTCGGGCATCGGTTCGGTCGCAATCGGCACCAACGGCGGCGCGATCACTTACGCCGCTGCGGTAAACCTCGAGCGCGAAGTTGCTATCGACAACGCTCTCGGTGGTCGCCTGTCCTACCTGACGAACCCGAAGGTGGTCGCTTCGATGCGGACGACTTCGCGTCAGGCATCCGGTGTTGAAGGCAACTTCATCCTGAACGACTCGAACACCCTTCTGGGCTATGGTGTGGCTTCCTCGACCCTTGTGCCGAGCGACCTCACCAAAGGCACCTCCTCGGGCGTTTGCTCGGCCATGATCTTCGGCAACTTCGCCGACCTCATGATCGGGATGTTCGGCGGTCTCGATGTTCTGGTCGATCCTTACACTGGTTCCTCGACTGGTGCGACCCGCGTGGCAATGTTCCAGGATGTCGATGTGGCTGTTCGCCATGCCGAATCGTTCGCTGCGATCTTGGACATCACCACCGCCTAATGAGGCAAAGGCTGGCGGGGGAAACCCCGCCAGTTTCTTCGAAAGGGGATTGAGATGAAGATTGAACTGACTCGCGGAACCGTGATCGCTGGCATCGGTATGAATGCGGGCGATGTGGTCGATGTGAACGAAAGCCTCGCCTCGATGCTCATCGGCTCTGGCAAAGGCGTTCCGTTTACCGAAAAGGAGCAAAAGATCGATCGTTCGATCGGACTAGAGACCTCGAGCGCACCTAAAACAAAAACGCGCAAGGCTGAAAAATAATGGCTGTTGAGACCGCTGACGATCTGGCGATTTTTGTGAGTGTCGATGATTTCGGCACCGCTGCGACTTATACGCCTTTCGGCGGTTCGGCCTCGACGGTCAACGGCATATTCGACAACGACATCGTGGAAGTGGATGCTGGCGGGAACATTCCGATGGCGATCCGCCAGCCGCGCTTTTTGTGTCGCACTCAAGACATCTCGAACGCTGTCGATGGCGATGCGATGACGGTTAATTCGACCAACTACACGATCCGCGTAGTGGATCACGATGGAACTGGAATGACAACTTTAGTTCTGGAGAAGAACTAAATGGCGCACGTTCGAAAGTTGATCCGAGACAATATCGAAACCACACTCACGGGCCTCACGACTACGGGAACCAATGTTTTCGCGTCGAGGGTTTATCCAATACAAAGCGCGAGGATGCCTGGCCTTTGTATCTACACCTCGAGCGAGCAAGTTGAGGCTCTCACGATTAAGCCGCCGCGTGGTCTCATCCGCTCGCTCGAGGTGTCAGTTGAGGCATATGTCGAGAGTTCGGTCGCGGATGATGTCCTCGATGGTATCGCGGCGGAGATCGAATCGGCGATGGCGACTGACATCACGCGAGGCGGCAACGCAAAGGACACGAAACTCAGATCGTTCGATGCGGAGTTTGCTGGAGAGGGTGAAAAGCCTGTTGTCGTGGGTCGCTTTATCTACGAAATCCTGTATTCTACAACCGAGGCGGACGCCGAAACAGTTTACTAAAGGAGGTCCGATAATGGCAAAACGGATTCAAGTATTCCCACCGAACGGCGGCGAGCCGATCGAAATCTGGGATCAAGACTTGGCCTCGATGGAGGCTAAGGGATGGCGAACGGAGACCCCGCGCTCATCCAAACCAAAAGCAACCAAAGCGAAAGCCGAGGTCGCAGAAACCGAAACCCCAAAAGAGGAATAAGCTATGGCTACTTTTGCAGGAAGCGGGGGCGTTATCAAAATCGGCAGCAACGCAGTTGCCGAGGTTCGCTCCTATTCGATCGACGAAAACATGGACACCCTAGAGGACACGGCCATGGGGGATACGTCCCGAACATACAAGGCGTCCCTCAAGACGTTCTCGGGTTCGGCTGATGTGTTCTTTGACGACACTGACACAACGGGCCAAGGCGGTCTGACTGTCGGTTCTACTGGCACCATTTCGATCCTGATGGAAGGCGACACTACTGGCGATCATAGCCTGTCGGGTTCGATCCTTGTAACTGGTCGCACGATCACCGCCTCTTTCGATGGCATGGTCGAGGCATCGATCACGTTCCAGGGAACGGGTGCGCTGACTGAAGGCACTGTTGCCTAAACGCTAGGAGAAGAAGATGGCGGCTAATTCTAAATCCTCGGGCCTAAGCGCGATCGAACGCGCGAAGGCTCATTACCTAAATCAGCCCATTCGGGAGATCACAGTTCCCGAGTGGGCTGACGAAGATGGAAATCCTTTTGTCTTTTATGCGCGACCTTTCACGCTGCAAGATCAAGGAAAACTCCAGTTCGCGGTCAAGAACCAATCCGAGGCGGATGCTCTCGCCGAGGTTCTGATTATGAAAGCGATCGACGCTGACGGGAACAAGGTGTTCAGCGTGGGCGACAAACAAACGCTGCGAGGTTCGGTCGATGCGAACATCCTCGCGCGGGTCGCGAATCAGATCATGGGAGGCAACTCCGAGGAACTGGAAAAAAACTAAGGGGGAGCGAGGAACGGCAGTTCAAGTTTTTTCTCGCTGAGAAACTGGGCAAAACGGTCGAGCAACTCGAAACCGAAATGTCTGTTGATGAATTTTTGGAATGGTCGGTGTATATTCAAGTCATATCCGATCGACAAAAACAGGCGATGAAAAAACATGGCAACAACCAGGCTCGAAACCCGCCTCACCGCAAGAGATGAAACCGCTCGCGCGTTTCGCACACTCCAAGGCAGTCTAAACACTGTCAATGCCGCGTTTTCGCGCGTGGCTAAGGTCGCGGCTGGCTTGGGTGTCGTTTTCGGTGGCTTGTTCGTTCGAGACTTGATCTCGGTCAACAGAGAGTTTCAGAGCCTTAAAGCCTCGCTCATTACCTTCACGGGGTCGGTGGAGAATGCGGACGGAGCGTTCCGCATTCTTCGCGACTTCGCCAGCAAGACGCCTTTTTCGCTGCAAGAGGTGGTCACATCTTTCAACATCTTGGTTTCGCGCGGCATCCGTCCGACTGAGGAACAACTTTCGTCCTTCGCGGACATAGCGGGCGGCACATCGAAATCGATCGAGCAATTCGCCGAAGCGGTGGCGGATGCTTCTGTCGGCGAGTTCGAACGCCTCAAAGAGTTTGGCATTCGCGCCTCGAAAGAGGGGAACAAACTCACCCTGTCGATGGGTGACTACACCAAGACCATCAACAACGATTCCGCTTCGATCTTGGCGGCACTGCAAGAGATTGGGCAACTAAAATTCGCGGGCGGCGCAATTCGCCAAGCCGAAACCCTTGGCGGCTCGATCACCAACTTGCGCGATAGTTTCGATGCCTTTCTTTACGCAATCGGTGAGGCTGGATTCGCTGGCGAACTTTCGAAGGCGGTTCGCATCCTCACATCGATGATCTCGGGCAACGATGATCTCGCCAAATCAATTTCGAATCGACTGAACACTGCCCTCTATGCCGCTGTCGCTGCGATTCGTTTTGTGGTGGATAACCTCGACACGCTCTTAATGGCATTCAAGGTCGCCTTTGCGGTGGCGGTTATAAGTCGAATCTTGACTGTGGGAAAAGCCTTTATCGATTTCGGAAAGGCTGTTGCAAAGAGCCAACTGGCGGTCACGGTTTTCAGCGCAATTATGCAAAAAGTATCGACTAGGATGAAACTCGGCGCGGCGGGTTTTCTTCTTAGCACGGCAGCATTGATCGAATTTAGCGATGAGATTCGAGGCTTCCTCGGCGATCTAGTCGATACGATCGACCTCACTGGCGCACTTGATCGAGTGTTCGGAACTCTCGGCCTATCAACTGAATCGCTCGAGAGCCGATTCAATGAATTGGCCTCTGAACTTGATGGGACTGATACGGAGTTCGTTAAAAACAACAATTCGATCCTCGATTTCCTTCCGACAATGGATGGCGCGGGGAGTTCAATTTCTAACACGACTGACGCCGCCTCAGAGTTGCGTCGAGCCTTGGATGACATCAAAAAGACGATCGATCCTGTTGGTGTCGCTCTCAAAGGTCTTGCCGCTGAGAACACTTTGCTCAAAAGAGCGGTCGCCGATGGCACGATGACACAAGAAGATGCGATTAGTGTTCTCAATCGTTTGACCAGACAGGCGCTCGGCCTCGATGACACGATGGGCGAACTCCAAGATCAACAACTCAAGGTCGAGGCGGCTTTCAAGGCTGGCGTGATCTCTGGCGCGGAATATGAAAAAGCGATCTCTGACATTCGCAGCGGGATCATCGACTATCGCGCGGAAACCGAAAAGACCTTTGGTGCGGGTGCGATCCGAGGGATCAAGAACTACTATCAATCGATCTCGGACAACGCCGCGAACGCTACCGATTTTGTGTCTGACGCATTCGGATCGCTCGAGTCCTCGCTCTCGGATTTCTTCTATACTGGGAAATTCGATTTCCAGACTTTCACGAACGCGATTAAGAAGGGTCTCGCCGACCTCGCCGCAAAGGCGGTCGTCACGGTAGGCTTGAACTTTCTGGGCAAGATATTCCCTGGCCTTCAGTTCGCCGATGGTGGTCTTGTCCCTGGGTCGGGTGGACCTAGAGCCGATGACGTTCTCGCACGGGTTTCGTCGGGCGAATATGTCATCAAAGCCTCGAGCGTTAGCAAGTTCGGCTCGGGTTTCTTCGATGCCATAAACGCGGGGCAGATGCCGAACACTGGTGGCGGCGGATTTTCGATCGATGCTGGCGTGATGGAGGGCGTGACTCAAGGTTTCGGCTTTGGCGGTTTCTTGAAAGACCTTTGGGAGGGCATCACCAACACGATCAAAAACATCCTCAATGGTATTTTCAACACGATCAAAAACATCGTCGGCGCGATCACCAACGCGGTGAAAGGCTTGGTCTCCGCGATTATGAGCGGCGACATCCTTAGCATTGCCGCCTTCGCTCTGCCGTTCATTCTCCCTGGCGTGGGGTCGGCAATCGCTGGGAATCTGGCGGCTGGTAGCGGCTTGATCGGATCGATCAGCGGCGGCATTTCTAGTGCGTTCGCTGGTGGCATCCTCGGCGCTGGAAACCTCTCCGCGATCGCCACATCGGTCGGCATCGAGTTCGCGAAAGGCGCGGTCATCGATGGCTTGACCGAGGCAATCACGACCCAGGTTCTCAAGATCACTGGCAACATGGCCCTCTCTGGCGGCGCTTATGAGGCAGATCGCTCCGAACGCTTCGGGAAGCTATATAGCGATGCCGCGCCATATTTGGCGGGGATGACGGGTTCGCGCTTCAATGCTGGCGACAATGTTCGCGTGGGAGAGCGTGGCGAGGAACTCCTGATCCCTGGGCGGAACGGTATGGTCGCGCCGATCAAGGGTTCCGCTAACGACCTCATCGATGTCGTGAAAGATATGAAGGAGGAGATCGTTCTCCTCCGCCGCCAGATGAGCCGCGTGATCGCTGGCGGTCAACTTGTGGGGGCGCGTTCGTAAATGGTCGCAACAACCCTCGCCGATCTGGTCGCTGATCCATATGCCAAAAAGAAATATCTGGTCATCCTCAAGGCTTACAACTTAGACACCTCGAGCGAGATCACCCTTTACTATTCGGGCGAGGGTTTCATCACCGAGCCAACCGATACGCCAGCGAATACTTTGTTCGAGCCGCGCTTGGTCGAGCCGATCTCATTCTCGAGATCGATGTTCGGATCGGGTCGGATCGGGGGGTATTCGGTCCCTGGATATGGGGAACTTATCCTGACGAACGCCGATGGCGGTCTCGATGCGCTTGCCCAATATGGATGGGATGGTCGATCGGTCGAGGTGAAGGTCGGCGAAGGCGGCGCGGATTATCAGTATTATTTCACGATCTTCACGGGCCAGGCTAAGCCGGTCGAGTTCGATGACGTATTCATTCGCGTGATCCTCCGAGACGATCAAAACGATTTCGAGCGAGACTATCCCGAAACGCTATATGCTGGCACTGGTGGCAATGAAGGATCGAGCGAACTCGAGGGTAGACCAAAACCTCACTGCTATGGACAGGTCTACAATATCGAGCCTGTGTTGGTCGATGCGACGAACCTCGTTTATCAGGTCCATGATGGCGCGATCCAAGCGATCGATGCTGTCTATCAAAACGGGATCGCTCTGACCCCGACAACCGACTACACGGTCGATCTGACAAATGGGCGGTTCACTTTAGTCTCAACGCCTACTGGGGTTATAACGGCGGATGTGAAGGGTTCCAAGCCGAGCGGGACTTACATCACAACGGTGGCGGATATTGTCCAGCACATCGTCGAGGAACACGCTGGTTTCACATATCCAAGCGATTTTGATACGGCATCTTTCTCCGCGCTCAATACGTCGAACTCCTCAACTGTCGGCTTATATGACACCGAGACCACAACGATCGCCGATGTCCTCGATCGCCTCATCAACACGATCGGCGGATTCTATGGGTTCGACCGCGATGGCAAGTTCCAGGTCGGTCGCGTTGAACTTGCCAGCGGCACAGCAGATGCAGAGTTCGATAGCACAACGATCATCGAGATCACGCGCTTGGCATCGGCAATCCCGAACTTTCAAACGCGCGTGGGTTACAAAAAGAACTATCGACCGATGAGCGAAACCGAACTCGATGCCTCGGTGTCATCGGCTCGACGGGATTTCCTTACACGCGATGGCGGTCTATCGATCGACACAGATTCGGCGATTTTAACCGCATATCCAAACGCAACGGCGCTGATGGTCGATGCCTTGTTTTCTGGCTCATCGGCGGCGGCAACCGAAGCCTCGAGGCTTTTGACGATCTACAAGACGCAGCGAGACGTTTATCGAATCTTGGTGAAAACTCAGCCGTATGTTCTCAAGTTGAACGATGTGGTGAAAATCACTTTCAACCGCTATAATCTTGGAAGCGGCAAGCTGTTCCGCGTGATCTCGATCGTCGAGGACGCTGCGAACAACGAGGTCGAACTGGAACTTTGGGGATGATGTGATGGCTCGAAACATTATTATTTCCTCGACAAATTATGTCGATGCAGCGACCTCGATCACCGCCGATGATGAGGTCGCAAGCCTTCCTGTCGAGAACTTACAAGATCGGCAGATCGTGAGAGTCTGGCGCAACACTCAGACCACCGCTCAGATCGATGTCGATTTCGGATCGGCGAAGATCGTCGATTTTGCGGCAATCATCAAACACAATTTCTCGCAATATGCCACAATCCGCTGGCGGTTCTCGAATGCCTCGGATTTCTCGACCACTGTTTACGATAGCGGCGCGGTCGATGCTTGGCCTGTCGTCGAGGAGTTCGGAACGCTTCCCTGGGGCGTCTTTCAATGGGGCGGCTACCTCAACCCCGAGGTGGCGGCGGCTTATACGATCTCGAGTTTCTTGGTCCTCGATGCGGTCGTGGCGGCTCGATATATGCGGGTCGATGTCTCTGACCCGACGAACTCCTCTGGTTATCTCCAAGCGGGTCGCCTGATCTCTGGGCCTTCCTACAAGCCCTCGATTAACTATGCCAACGGAGTTGAGTTCGAGTTCATCGATCAATCGCGGATCACGAAATCGCGAGGCGGTCAAACCTTTGTGGATGAGGTCGAACGCTTCCGCCGCATGAGATTCGAACTCATCAATCTCCCCGAGGCGGAAATTTTCGGGAACATCTTTAACCAGATCGATCGCCTTCGCGGTATCGCGCAAGACATTCTTGTCATTCCGCAGCCCGATGATCCGACAACGTGGATCACGCAAAACATCTATGGTAGAATCGCGCAAACGGGTCCGATCGTGAACTCGGCTCTCGACTATTATTCTCGGCTCATCGAGGTCGAGGAACTTATCTAAGAGGAACGCACAATGGCCTTTCCAGTAACGCTAAACGGTCGCACCTACACTCTCGCGGATTTCGCGGGAACGAACTATGTCGAGGGTCTCCCTGACGCCTTCGAAGATTTCGTTACCCAAGCGGGGAGCCTCTACTCCACCACCTCGACCACCTCGAACACGATCGGCACAGGTTCAAAGACCTTCACGGTCGAAGCCTCCAAGCCTTACCAGGTCGGGACGCCTTTGCGGATCGCGGACACCGCCGCGCCTTCGACGAACTGGATCGATGGCATCGTGACCGCTTACTCGGGAACTACCCTCACGGTGAACGCGGTCGCCTATGCGGGCAGCGGCACCAAAACGGCTTGGTCGATCAACATCGGCGGCGGTCCGATCGCATACACTGGAACCCTTCCTGTCGCCCAGGGCGGCACGGGTGCAACAACGGCGGCGGATGCTCGCACGAACCTCGACACCTATTCCAAAGCCGAGGCGGACTCGCGCTTCCTCAACGTATCGGGTGAGGCGTCCGATGTCACGATGACGGGGAACGTCACGATCGGCGATGCGGCTGGAGATACGCTGACGGTGAACGCGACCGCTGACTTCAATACTGGGATCAATGTGGATGGCACGATCACCAGCGATGGGCTGACTGTGGCTAGTAATGGTGCGCAAATCCTAGTCCAAGATGTAAATGACATAGGTTCGATTAGCTTTAAAATGCTCAACAGCTCTGGTGTTGGCGCTACGTTTAATCATGCCTCAGATACTCGCTTGCTGTCATTATCTGTTAATGACACATTGGCTATGACGATTAATAACGGAAACGACATCTCCTTCTACGAGGACACAGGCACCACGCCTAAGCTCTTCTGGGATGCGAGTGCTGAGGCGTTGGGCATTGGCACAAGCAGCCCAGCATGGAAGCTAGAGATTGATAACGGTGCTGACAACAGCCTCATTCAAGTTGTCCGTGGTGCTGGGAATGGTTACATCGGTCTTGGTATGGATGGCGACACCGCAGTTTTGACTGCTGGCACGTCTGCTGCCACAGAACCAAGGTCTCTTGTATTCCGAACTGCAAACTCGGCAGGTGTTGAATCTGAAGCCATGCGTATCGACAGCAGCGGTAATGTTGGGATTGGGACGAGCAGCCCTGCGGCTAAACTGCATACTCTAACAGCATTTAATTTTGGTCTGGGATACAATGACTATTCTGGAGATGGTCTTCTTATAGAGTGTGAGGCACTTAATGCTAGTGATGGGGGGTATGCTGGCGGTATATCTTTCACAGATATTCAGGGTGGAGGTCGTCACGCAGGCATTGCTCCCGTCCAAACTGGGTCAGATAACAATCAGATAGGTCTTGCGTTTTTCAGTAAAGCAAGCACCTCTTCTACAAGCGACCTCGCCGAACGCATGCGTATCGACAGCAGCGGTAAATTGCTGGTTGGTAAGACTAGTGATGACAACACTTCACCTGGTTTGGTGGTGAATGGCAATGGTTACACTAAAATAGTTCGACAATCTGCGACAGCTAACGTAAACACAGTTTTGGCACTAAACCGATTGACAACGGATGGCAGCATTGCTGATTTCCAAAAAGACGGCGACGGTGTGGGGAGTATTGGGAACATTGCAGGCAGGTTTGCCATTTATGGGACAAACAATGTTGGGATCGCCTTCGATGTGAACCAATTAATCCCGACCAATGGTTCTGGCAGTCTTGCTGATAATGTAAAAGACCTTGGCAATATTTCCTATCGCTGGGACGACATCTACGCCACCAACGGCACGATCCAAACGTCTGACCGCAACGAAAAGCAAGACATCGCTGAACTGGACGAAGCTGAGAAGCGGGTTGCCATTGCAGCTAAAGGTCTGATCCGCAAGTATCGCTGGAAGGATGCCGTTGCTGAGAAGGGTGACGAAGCCCGTATCCATGTCGGTATCATCGCACAGGACTTGCAGGATGCTTTCGCTGCTGAAGGTCTGGACGCTGGTCGTTACGCCATGTTTATCTCAAGCACTTGGTGGGAGAAAGAGCGAGTGATCCCCGCGATCGAGGCTCAAGATGCGGTTTATGAAACCGTCACGATCCCCGCGGTCCTCGATGATGAAGGCAATGAGATCGAACCCGAAACCACCGAGGAACGTCTCGTTTCAGAGGCTGTTGAGGGGCGCGAGGAACAAACGGTCATCGATACATTCGAAACCGCCGAGGAAGCACCCGAGGGCGCAACCGAACGCACCCGTCTCGGTGTTCGTTATCCCGAACTCCTGGCATTCATCATCGGCGCTCTGTGAGGTTAAAAAATGGAAATGGGCCTTTTGTGGAGTGCAACCCTCACCGCTGGCATGGGTGTCATCGGATGGATTCTCAAATCATACGCCGATGAGGTCAAAAGGCTATCCATTCTCCTCAACCGAACCCGCGAGGAAATCGCGCGGGACTGCATCACCAAAGGCGAGGTGCATCACGACATCGATCGCGTGATCTCTCGCCTCGATGCTATGGATGCCAAGATCGATCGCATAATGGAACGCGGCAAATGATCCGCCTCGTTCCGCTCATCCTCCTCGCGGGATGCGGGACGATCGAAATGCCAGCACCTATTGCCTATACCGCCGCCTGTCCTCTCGGGGATAGACGATGCGAACTCAATCAAACCGCTCAAACGCTGGCCTATATCGGGCAACCCTTCGCGGCGACCAGGCTCATGTGCAACGATATGGACGCAAAGAACGCGCTCGGTGAAGAATGTGGCGAACCGCAATTCTAGCGTCGATCATTGGCACCGCCGCCATTGCCCAAGACATCGGGGACGGATCGGTTTCGGGCGATCTGAACACCAACATCGGCGCGGGATCGACGGTCGATTCGAACAACGAAACCGAGAGCATCACGAACAACTATAATTCGGGCGCACCTGGCGCATTCTCGAATCCTGTTCCGACCGCTTCCGCGCCGACCGTCATGGGCGCTGGCGGCAATCAATCCTGTCTGATACCCAGTTCGACGGGGTTTCAAATCTCTCTTTTCGGTGTCGCGAAAGGCGAGATGCTCCAAGACGAAGAATGCAATCGTCGCCGCGATGCGGTCATCATGGCAACGCCAAACGCGAGCGGTGGCATGGGTCTCCAGGTCTCGGGGATCGCGGTGATGTGCGAAAACAATCCTCGAGTGTTCCGATCGATGGCAATGGCGGGAACGCCTTGTCCAATCTATTCGATCACAGATCGGAAACTTTTGCTCGGGTTCGACGCCTATGCTATGATGCGCGAGAAACCAGAACTATACATTCCCGATTATGCGGCTGATCGGCGGTTCTGGGACGAACTATTGATGATCGGACAGGAGTTGCCGCCCTATGAACCGCCTGAGAATAATTCTGCCTCTTTGTCTGATAGGTTCCGCCGCAACGGCGGAACAAACAATGTCCGATCTTCTGGCGGCGGCGCAAGCGATTGAGGATCAACTAAGCCTCGCGAATAACCTGTCGGGTAGCCTTCACGGTTATGGACATTCGACCTATGTGGTCGAGGATGGCGTCACCGATGCGGCTCTCATCGATCAAACGATGGTGGACGCCTACAACGCCGCGATCGATAATGTCCTCGCGACCTCTTATCTCACCGCCGCCGATGTTCTCCTCGATGAACATAGCGTTGCGATCAACAACCTCCACACTGCGATCAATGATCTTGTGGAGGCGACGACCGTTCTCGCAACGGTCTCGGTGGTGGCGGATATGGCGGCATCGGCGGACACGACACAAGAGCAACTCCAGGTCCAAGCTGCCCTCGCCACCACCGATATGTCGATCTCGGAATCCGATGTCGATAACTACAACGCCGCCCTCACCGATCTGAACACCTACGCGACCCAAGCGGGCGCGTTTTTAGCGGCGGCAAACAATCAAAACGTCACGGCGGCGATCGATTCGTTTGCAGCGGCGAACAACGTGGCGGTGTCGTCTTATACGGCGATCTCCTACACCCAAGGCATCGACCAGATGCTCATTATGTGGGGTTCGAACACCTCGATCGCTTTGAGCGGATACAACTCGGGCAACACGATCACCGCCGATCAAATCTATAATCAGGTCGGATTCTATGGCGGATGAGGAAGCGACATCGATCAAGGTCGGAGGGTTCGATCTCAAGGGATGGTATCTTGCTGCTGCTGTGCCTGTGCTGTCTGGCATCTCTGGCGCTGTTTATTTCGGTTATGATGCTCTTTCACGATTTCAGTCTGTTGAGAGTTCTATTGAACCCCTGATGAATGTCGAGAGCCGCGTTCAAACGCTCGAGCAAGCGATCCAAGATAATGATGTCCGAGGTCTCGCAAGCCGCCTCTCCGAAATATCGACCCAGATGGCGACGATCCTCGAGCAACAGAGAACCCTCCTAGACCTTAGATCAAAGGTCGAAAGATCAACAACGATCACTGATGGCCTTGGAACTAAACTCGATCGATACGATCAAGAGATCGAGGACTTGTGGCGGGCGATGGATGAACTCGCCAAGCCTCTCTGAAAGGAACAAGAATGTCGAACGAATATGATTTCAATGGCAATGGCGTCATCGATCCCGAGGAGCGGGAGATTATGATCGAGGATCGGCGGCGAAAGATGCTCGATGCCGATGCCAAGCGCGATGCCCAACGGCGGATGGCATGGTTCTCGCTAACGGGAATGTTGGTTTTTCCGTTCGGGGTGGTGCTGACAGAATGGCTAGGCTTGCCAAACGCGAGCAATCTCCTATCGTCAATGAGCAATATCTACTATGTCTCGATCGCCGCGATCGTGGCGGCTTACTATGGATTCACAAATATGGCGAAGGGCGAATGATATGCTAGACAAACTCATCGGACCCGTTGCGGGTATCCTCGACAAATTCATCGAGGACAAGGATCAAAAGAATGTGCTGGCGCACGAGATCGCCACGATGGCGGAGCGTCATGCCCAAGAACTCGCAAAGGGTCAACTCGAGATCAACAAAGCCGAAGCCGCCAGCGGTTCGCTTTTCAAAGGCGGATGGCGTCCTTTCATCGGATGGGTGTGCGGGTTCGCCTTTGTCTACCATTTCATCTTGCAACCGATCATCGTGTTCTCGGTGACGGTGGCGGGCGTCATCTTGCCGCCGCTTCCAGAGTTCGACATGGGAACCCTGATGCCTGTCCTGATGGGGATGCTCGGCCTCGGCGGTCTGAGAACGGTCGAGAAGCTGCAAGGGAAGGCGGCAAAATGAAACTGACGACCGACCAACTTGCCGCGATGATCCCAACGAATCCCGATGTCGAGGGATGGTGCGCGGAACTGAACAAGGCGCTCGACAAATATGACATCACTAGCGCCAGGCGGATCGCGGGTTTCATCTCGCAATGCGCTCATGAGAGCCGCGATTTCACCGCCCTCGAGGAGAATCTGAATTATTCAGAGGACAGGCTCAAAACTATATACGGGCCTCGCTATTTCGGCGAGGGCAAACGCAATGCCGCCGAATATGCTAGGAACCCCGAGAAGATCGCCAACTATGTCTATATGGACGAAAACAGGAGCAAAGGCGGCGCTCTTGGGAACACTCAGCCTGGGGACGGATGGCGCTTCCGCGGTCGAGGTCTGAAGCAGTTGACGGGTCGTTCAAATTATGAACGCTTCGCCAAGGATTACGGCATGAGCGCAGAGGAAGCGGCGGAGTGGCTCGATACAAAGGAGGGCGCTCTCGCCTCGGCTCTCTGGTTCTGGGCCACGAACAAACTCAATGCTATTGCCGACACGGGTGATATTCGCGCTCTCACCAAGAAGATCAACGGCGGCGACATCGGCCTCGCCGATCGTGAGCAGAGGTTTTCGATCGCGTTCGAGGCTCTCACTGGTGAAATTCTACCTCGATCGCAAATCACCGAGACTATTCGCCTCGGATCAAGAGGCGATGCGGTCAAACGGGTGCAACGCAAACTCGGCCTTGCCTCTGATGGAGTGTTCGGACCCGCCACCGAGAAGGCGGTCAAAGCCTGGCAAGAAGCAAATGGTCTCACCGTCGATGGCATCGTCGGACCTAAAAGCCTCGAGAAGATGCTCGCTTGATAACCTGGGACATCGATCACCTCGGAACCCTCACGATCTGGCGCGATGATGTCGAGGTCGTGAGGGTCGCGCTTCCCGAGAAAGAGAGGATCGAGATGATCCTTTGCTTTCTTCGATCGATGGGGAAATAAAAAAGACCCGCTCGAAAGCGGGTCTGAGTTGGACATCAAGACAGTATGGATGGGATCAATTATATC
>Ga0222714_10002281_pt1 | contig 20506 bp, 30 predicted proteins | sample C33_3DmetaG_FD_165048 | JGI IMG/M metagenome (GOLD analysis project Ga0222714, IMG submission 165048) | Estuarine water microbial communities from San Francisco Bay, California, United States - C33_3D | ecosystem: Environmental > Aquatic > Marine > Unclassified | place: USA: California...
AATCTTCAGACGCAAATATTGTTTTAACTGGCATAGTTGTGTTAATTAAAATAATGATAATTGTGTAAATGATAAACTCTTTTCTTTTTCTATCTGATGTATCTCTTTGTAGATCTGATCTAGATAGTAGCTTGTGTTGATACCATAAGACTCAAAAGGTCTTGTTTCGTTTATTTCGTTTAGAGTAATTTGTAGCCACTGTCCAGATTCTACCTGGATTAGTCTGCCATCTGCATGACACTTGACTAGTTTACCACCTCTATTAGAAACATAATACCTAACAATTTTCTGTAGTCTAGTTGTTACTAGCTCACCTTCTTTAAGATCTCTTAGCTCAAAGTACCATCCACCTTTAGACTTTATACCAGCACAGTAATCAAATATACTTTGATTGGCTGCTAGGAAGTCCTCTGGTTTGATACCTTTTGTAAAGTAAGCATAGATAGCTTTTGGTATAATAAGAAAGCTTTTATTCTTATGGAATACTGCTACTTTCTTTTTATCTAGATCTTCCCACTCAAATGCACCTTTGCATTTTACTTTACCAGACTTAGATACAGCAATGTAATTGTTTACATCTCTGATGATCATCTTAGAATACTCATCATGTTCTAGTTCTAGCATAGTTAGTTTGCACCACTGCTCACATACTTCGTGATACTTTTCTACATATTGTGTAGGTATCAAAGTCTCAAGACCGTCTGTGTTTTGCATAAGAGGAATAGACTCTGGAATAGCTAAAGATAACATCTCATAAAGCATAGATAGTAATAGCTGTCCATTGATAGTAATCTGCATAGTCATACGAGGATCATACAGGAAGCTATTCTCATCACCTGTCAAACCATATGTAGAGTTCAAGATAATCTTGTATACATAGTTCTTAGGATCAGACTTAGGAATCTTCTTACGCTCTTCAAAGAACCACTCATACAGTTCACAGAATTCATCTTTAGGTAGATGACTAGGGTGAAATCCATTTCTAATAGCTAGATTAGGATAGAATGAAGTTACGTCAGAAGTCATAATAGTATAACCTGGCTTTGCTTCATAAACACCTGCATCTCTAGCCCCGTGAATACCACCAAGCCCGTAGTCAGTTTTCATACCCTTGTGATTTACAGTGTACTTAAATCCGTTCTTAGTGGATATAATTACCTGTGTACGCAGATAGTCAAACATTCTTTGGAATGGCTCAGTCTGAAAGCTGACATAAGGAAGTATACACTGGCCCAAATAGATTTCTCTATGGTGAGTTCTAAGTGTTTTAATATGTCCCTTATCCCAACCTAACTTCTGTGATAGAAAGTGTAAAAATAACTCTTTAGATATTCTTGGCTCTGATGCAGAATAGAGATCAATACCATATTCCTTAGTAAGAGTCTGTCTTAAGATAATCTGTTCCTTAGAATGATTAAGTACTTGCTTAGTACTAAGTACGTCATTAACACAATACTCAGTAATCATCTTAAGTTGCTCATCTGTTTCTACAGGAGCCGTATGATGATGAGGCATCTCTTCTACATTCTGCCAGTCCATAGAGTATTGTATCCATTTAAGACTACTCATCTTAGCACGGTTATCCCAGTGATTCATCTTAAACAGATCTATCTGTCTAATCTTAATCTTAGCGGGAGAGTACTCAAGAAAGCTGTTTTGATCTTTAAGAGAGATAGTCTTCTGTGCAAAAGCATAGATATCTTTAATGACATCTTCTGTACTAAGTTTTAGTAACTGACGTTGCTTATCTAGAATATGCTGAGTAATCTGAGCATCAAAAGCTAAACCATTATAGCTGATATGCCATTGGTTCTTGTCTTTACACTCATTTAGAAACTCTACGAATTGTGGTAGATCATTACGATCATTATATATTACAAAGGTTTTTCTGATATTCTCATCTTTGTAATGTTGGAACACACCTATAAAACAATTAACTAGTGTTTCATAGTCCATCACCCAATGGGTAGGCTTTTTTTCTTCCATAATTCTTTATTCAGTTAAGCTGTTTCCCCCTTTTTGCCGCCAAAAAAAGGCAGAACTTCTGCCTTAATTTGTAAAATGGACAAGATAAAAATTAAATACTAGTCAAAATATTAGATTGCTTTGGCTGCTCTACTTTCTTTTCTAAGTATTGAGTATAGTCAAATGAGTCTGCATTTACAGCAAATATGTTTAAGAAGTCAATAATCTCTTGTGGATGCTCGATGTAGTATTCATAGAATGTTTCTAACATCTTTCTTTCTTCCTTGTAGTCTTTTCCATTGTTTCTTTTACCGATCTTCATGTACTGAACATCACCTTCATCAGATAACTTTGGTAACATATGGAATGACTCTTTCTTTTCTTTACCGATAATAGCTAACACTTTTGTGCTAACATCAAAGATGCACTCGTTGTACGGGCACTCTGGTGTAATTGGTAATAGCTTAAACGTCTTATCATTACCCCAGCTACTGGTAACTAACATCATTGAATTTTTCATGGTTTTTTATTATTTATACAAAATTAAGTACCTTTTTTTAATATTTCCAAATCTTCTACTGGAATTTTTAAGTTTTCTTTTTCCATATCACATGGATCACACAGTTCACCAGTGTCTTCTAGTAGTTGAACATCAACATCTAAGAGTTTAGCATATGTGCTAAAGTATTTCTCAGGATATAAAAATGTCTCAATGTACTTATACTCGGTAGACTTGTCACCATAATAATTCTTGATTGCTCGTTTTAGTACATTAGATAGTTTAGAATACTTACCTAAGATAAAGTTGAACCAATCATTTTTGTATATATGGAAATCAAACACATAAAGCTTATACCCCTGTATAGAAATCATTTCTAAGAATAAAGGATTGCTTAAGAGCATTTGTTGCTCAAAAGCTTTAAAACCTTCAGACTCATTATCAGGAAAACTGCAAACTAGTTTTACATCTTCTGGACTTACCAATCCTTCTACGGAAAGGTAAGTACCAGATGGTGTAAAGTTGCTAGTACGCTTTATACCCAAAGCAGGAAACAGAAATGATCTAGATTTCTGAAAATATTTTGTGTATAAGCTGTCTATCATTTTATAATTTGATTACAAAACTACGTTACCTACTGCAAAATCATGAGGTAAATCGTACCTTTTATTAACATAATGCCAGTTAGCTGAAGCCAATACTTTATCCATTCTTGTTAACCAGCTTTGTAAAGTTGGTTCTGTTACATAAAACGGATATGTTTGAAAAGCTTTGTCAATAACTACAAAATGAAACTTAAGTTCGTATCCAGATTCTATAAGTTGTTGATACTTAATAGCTACCATAGTGCAGTAGATTACTGCTTGAAGCCAATAAGACCAAAACTCAATAGTTTCTTTAAAGTCTTTTAAGTCTTTGCTAGTAGTTTTAATATCATTTATAAAGATAATCTTTTTATCATGATCTATTACTAGATTGTCTATAATTCCTTTCAGTCCAAATGGTGCATTTTTGTATTCTACAGATAAAGCAAGTTCATTATAAACTTCTTTATTGTCAAAATCAGTTAAGTTACAACCAATTAAATCACAGATAGACTTGTTAGTCTTAATAAGATCTACTGCTCCTTTACAGAAATCATAAGTCTGTTGGTCAATAAGAATCTTATCACCCTTAGTCTTTAAGAAATCCCAATAGCTTATAGCTTCAGGAACAATAATCTTGTCTAAACGCTGCTGATCGGTCTTTAGACTTTGGTGATAGTTCATATCTATCATTACATCTAACACTGCTTGATCAAACTCTTTAAGTTCTGTTCTAGCATCACCGTTCTTAGCAATCTCTACATGATGAGCAAACACTCTGTCTATAACTGCTTTAACTGAATCACCAGGAAGTTTAGCAGGACTAATGATAAACATATCATTAAACTTATTTTCTTCTAAAAGAAGTGCATGTACAATCTTACCTTGTACTAAATGAGCGTCAGTACGCTCTTCTTTCATACCTAGAACATATAGCTGATAAAACACAGCTGGATTCCACATAAGTTTATTTAAACTACTATAGCTAAAATAGAATTTCTTCTCATAAAAGCTTTTCTCTAACATATCTGCAGATTCCTGCATGATCTCTTCTAATTCCATACTTAAATTGTTTTAATACTAATTGTCTTGCCACTCACCAAGCTCTACAAGCTTAGCTCTAATGCGTCTCTGTGTAGTAGGATCTACTGACATAGCTTCTTCATACTCTAGAAACTTAACTAGTTCATCATACTTACCTTGTAAGTCTGCATTACTGGTAGGACATGCTGGTTTTTCTGGGTCCATATTTATTATTTATCTAGTTGTTCTGATACCTCTTCTGGTAGGTAACCTAATAGGTTTTTCTTTGGTAAATGTTCTAACAGCTCATAGATAGCTGTCACATCATCCATCTCAAAGTCTTTTCTCATCTGTTCAATAACAGCTTCTACAATTGGATCTTCCATTTTACTTTTGTTTTTCAAGTTGTGTTTTTTCATTATGGCACACCTCGCAGAGCACCTGTAGATTGTCTTGTTCACAGAACAACCTATCTACAAATCCAGGAAGATCTGCTGCACAGTTTAAACTACCTGCACCAACTATATGGTCTACATTAATTTTCTTTTCAGGAAACCATTTTTTACAAGAGTTACACTGGTATTCAAACTTCTGTCTCTTCAACGGACCTTTATATGGTCTACGAGATTCCATTTTACACTGTGTAATTGGTTTCCACCATCTTGATTTTTGACGTAGCGTACTTCTAATGAAACTCCAAAATGCAGATTCAGTCATTGTACCTGCATTTCTAGTTTTAGGAGATGCAGTACGTCTAGTTGTTTTCTTCTTGATCATTTAATATTCTTTTATTAAGTATAGGTACTAAACGTACATATACCTCTTTAGGACCGTAGTCCTTAATAGAATCAGATGGATCTTTACTCATTGGTAGAGCAGCATATTCTACTTCAGGATATAACTCTTTATATCTTTCCATAGCTTTTATGCCAGGCTCGTCAAAATCAAATAGTATAATTACTTTCTTATACTTCATGATGTATTGATCCATAAGTTCTTTACGGATGATTGTGTTTTCAGAGTCTGGTGCAATAATATCTAGTGTAGATATCTTTAGACTCTTTAAAGACATAACGTCTTTTAGTGAAGACGTGATAACTAAATAAGGTGCATTCTTAATTTGCTCAATACCTTGAATATAGTCTTGAACTTTAATGAATTTCTTATCTAGTGTTTTAGGCTGATAGATTTTGTACAGAGTACCATCATTTTTAAAGTAACCGTATAAGTAGTTACCTGTAATGGTTAGCTCAATGGGACCATCATCAGTATCTTTATGCATAGTATAACTGCTAAGTGGTCTTACGTTATACTCATCTAAAAGACGTGAGCCAATATTGAACTGTGTCCAAAAGTATTGGTCCTGAGTAGTCCAAGATCTGAAAACAAACTGACTAACTTTATACTTAGACGCTTGTTTAAATTTCTGTACATCGTACCCACCGTTATTGTGGAGTACAAAATCATTATAATTCTCTACTACAAGGTTACATGCTTTGTGATAAGATAGTCCTGTTATTTCTTTAACTAGATCTATGGCTGATCCACCGTTACCGGAAGAGAAATCTTTATACTTATATGTGTCTTTTGCAGGGTCGTAGTAAATGCACATACTAGGTGTGCGTTCTTTAGAATTAAAAAGACTTTTAATCTTTATATCATGCCCACTAAGCTTATCTCTAAGCTTACAGAAATGTTCAAATATCCATGATGCTGGGACATCCTTGATGTCATGCACCATATTCTTTATCTTAAACATGATGTAGATTTAAAATGAAGAAGGGGGAGCAATACCTCTCCCCCACTCTTCTGGGCAGCTAATTACATATCAAAATCACTGTTAACTGGCTCAAAGCTAGTTACCGGCTTATTTTGTAAAGCCTTGTAGTGATACTGGTTATTCTTGTCAAACTTATCAAGCTTAGCTTCTTCTGTAGAAACAAACTTGTACTTAGGTAAAGATAACTTAATGATAGTCTTACCATTGTATTCTTCTTCTGTACCCTTTAAGAACCAATATAGATTATGTCCTTTCAAGATGTAGATTGCTTTCTCAACCCAGTCTTCAATACTAGATGCTGAAATATTATCTACTTGATCACGTAATCCAAGCTCTGATGCAATAACTGCTAGCTTAAACATGAGTTCATTCTTAGTTACATTACTATCATTGAACTGATCAGTCCAGATAGTTCCAGATACACGACTAGATTGTCCTGTAAACTTAGCTCCTTCTGGATTATTCTTATCGATAGCCCAACCTTCAAAGCCCTCAGATGCTGGGCCTTCTAATACTAACTCTAAGGTTTTCTTGTCACCTTTGTTAGATGTTCTTACTTGCCCACTGTAAATGTGTGCATAAACTACTCCTGCTTGTAGAGATTTAGCTGTACCTCCACCTGTTTTTACTTCTTGTCCTTTTGTACTAAACATGTTGTGTTAAATTTAAACTTATGTGAATAAAAAAATTAAAATACTAGTTCTCGTAATCTATAATACTTTGTCTTACTAAAGCTAAGTCGTTAGCTATTTCAAACTCATCAAACATTCCTCTTGGGGCTTTACATGTATTCTCACCATTGTTAGATGTTTCAAATACATATCTGATGACTCCGTCTTTGTCTTTCTTAACTTTACCAAACAAAACTATAGAAAATAATCCTTCTAAGGTAAGCTTTTCATCAACCATTTTACCAATAGTCTTAGCTTTAAATTTCTTTTTACCTTCCATATCTGTAGATTCTTCAGCATGGGTTAAGATAAAAACTAATAGATCATCTCTTAAATCTTTAGGCATACGTGCAATACGTGCTAGGTTGGCACCGATCTGGGTAAACTTCTCATAACCCTTTTCGTCTACTCTTTCAAAGAACTCAAATGAGCTCATATACTGAAAGTCATCAATAACTAAGTTCTTGATTTCTTTACGTTTCTCTGAAACATACTTAACGCACGCTTCTATCTGTTGTGATGAGCTAGCAGAGTATAGATTACCTGTAGGGTTTTCTTTACTCCATAGTACATACTTCTTTCTCCAACCTTTAAATGGTAGAGCTTTATTAGCAACGTTAATAATAAACGTTTCTGCTGGATCTAGACTTTCAATAGATGTTGATTTACCAGAACCAGACTCTGCAATAATTAAAATACCTTGTGCCATGTGTTATTTTGTAGATTTGATTAATTCATTTAGCCATGTTTTAGAACTTACTGGCTTACCTGTTTGGATAGCATAGTAATCTCTAATAGTCATTTCACTATAAGGAGCGTCTTCCATTGTAGCAGGAGCTTTATAAGCTTGCATTGGAGGCTTAGGTAAAGAAGATGGTAATGGCTCTTCTTCTTGTAGACCAAAGCTTGCTGTTTTCTTAATAGCTACTGATGTAGGATTGACAACTCTTAGTTCTTCTAGAGGTACTAGGTAAGAACCCTTCTCATTAAGCTCATACTCTTCTTCAAAAGCTGAACTAAATGGTACTCTGTAAACCTTACGTTCTGCATCTGCAGGACTTAGATCTCTAGTAATCAGCTCAAAGAAGAAACCTTTGTCTTTTCTAAACTCTGAAGAAAAGATGCCAACTACCATTCTACCATGTTTGTCATAGAACGGCATCTTCATGTTGAAATCTGTACGTGAGATGCCTAAGTCATCAATAAGATCTTGATGAAAATCTCTGATGGTTTCAAGCTTAAGCTTCTTAAGCTCTTTCACATCTGTTACTTGTGGTGTGTTACTTGTCATACTGTGTGTTTTTGTTTATAATTCCTGGCCAACATCAGCCGAAGGTGCTTGTCTATTATTTCTAGGTCCTCTAGGTGCCCATGTTTGAGGCTGTTGTTGTATCATTGGTGGAGGACCTGACTCAATCATACGTTGTCTTTTAAAGTCAGTCTGTAAGAAAATAATATTCTCATCTGTAGCACCATTACGTAGCTTTAACAAATGCAAGAATACGTTTTCTTTATCTGCTCTATAGTGTTCTGGTCCATAGTCTTCTATGTTCAGTGTAAACGGTCTGCTAATAGCAAAGACTAAGTCTGAGCCTTGCATAAGAGCGTCACCACCAAATATATCTGATGAACTAGGATAGTTAGCAATGGTACCTGGAGTTCTGCGTGATACATCTTCCATGGTACGGTTAAGCTGTGTTAGAATGATTACAATAACAGGTAGGTCACGCTTTACATCAATAAGCATATCTGCTATATTGTATAAAGTCTGTAACTTCTCTCTCTCATCTGCAGCTTTTTTAACAAGCCAGCTATGGTCAATAGTTACAATCATAGGTTTACCACCTAACTCATTGAAATAGTGATGAATAGCTTTCTTCATATCTGCAGAAGTAAGAGGCTTTTTGATACGTATCCTTTGTATACCTAGCTTTTCTAACTCCTCTGCTTCTTTGAGATAGTTTTCCATTTGCTGATAAGCAAAATCATCAAGCTGCTTTTTAGAAGATAATACTACGTTATAGTCCATAGCAACTTGAGCAGCGTATTCTCTAGCTGCATAGGATTCATCACCCATCTCAAATTGAAACTCCAAGATAGAAAAGTCTTGGTCAGGATTAAGTCTTTTAGACTCTCTAAGGATATGACTAATGAACATAGTCTTACCTGCAGCGGGACGAGCACCTATTGTAACTAGACTGCCCCACTCTATACCACCAATAGTTGCGTTATTAATAGCATCCCAAGGTGTTCTTAAGGACTTAATGCGTCCTTTACGTCTATCATTAATGTATTTTAGACCTTTGCGTAATCCTTCAGCGTGCGTAATAGCACCGAAGGGTCTTTCTGTATTCTGATCCATAAGGAGTTGGTATTATAAACTAGGAAATGATTTACTTAGAACGTCTTTTACAATTGTATTAGCTTCACCATATGCTTGCAACGATCCTCTTAAGGAAGCTACATTCTCAGCTTTAGCTACAATAGTTTCTAGTAAATCATAGTTAATAATACGTAGATCAGGTCTTGAAGGATCTAGTGTAGGAAGAGAATCAAATATCTCTTTAATAATTTTTGGATTGTGGGGTTTGTTACTCATGTTGGGTTGTTTTATGTAGTTCAAATATAGGATAAGTTCTGTAAAAAACAAAATTTTTCTTAGACTTTATCAGCAAACCAGTCTGCATTTTGCTGTTTATAATCATCTAATGCAGGTTTTAAAATATCTGGGTTATCTAATAAAAACTGACAGTGGTCTGCAAGCTCTGACTTAGTAGTCTTACTTACGTTATCTGTCTTTTGTATAAAATAACTACTGTTCATCATAAACTGATAACCTTTCTTTTCTTTCTCAAAGATGTAGTAATCAGTTGCCAGATGAACTAATGTCCAGTTAAACTGTGGGTAAGTCTTAAAGAATACAATAAACTTCTTCTTTAGTTCTTCTACTGATTGTCTAGCCATAGAACCTGATGGTAATGACTTAGCAGGAAAGAGTTCTCTATAGTAAGATATCTTTTCTAGAAACTTATCTCCTAGTACTTCTGTGGCTACCTTCTTTTTAGCTTTGATGAGGAAGGTTTCAAACTCATCTAAAATGATTAATGCTTTTTGTGTCAGCTGACCCTGATCATTAATATACCCCTTAGCTCTGCAAATGTTAGCTTCCGCTTCTGGATTAATAATTCCAGTAGGCTTTATTCTACTTCTGCAGCAATCAAGAAAGTAAATCTGGTTCGGGCTGGTGTTGTACTTGATTAGTGTAGTCCATAATTGGTGGCTCATGTTGTTCTTTGATATATTTGAGGATGGTGAAATACTTTAAACGAAATGGTTCATTAGTTTCTACTAGGTCTCTAAATGTGTTTACATTATGAATGACTGTAGTATGGTCTCTATTTCCTAAGAATTGACCAATGGTAGTTAAGCTATATTTCATAGTTCTAGCTAAATGACAGAATATAGAACGTAATTCTACAATATCTCTCTGTCTTAGTCTAGATTCTAAAGGTATAGCACCGTTATACTTAAATGGTAAGAAAGGTTCAAAGACCTTCTTTAAAGATTCTAAACTCATTATAGGAATATACGTATCTGATTGCACATTAGATCTACTAATTACAATTGGATAGTATCCTAACTTCTCATAAAAATGGTCTTTAAACTCTGTAATTAGCTTTTTTTCAAGCTTTTCTGCATAATTAGTTCCTTCCATAAGTTCTTCTGGTTTAATTCACAAATCTAGGTTAATTCCTGAATATTTTGTATATTATAATGTAGGGATTATAGAATTTCTACACTTTAAATGTTTATATATAAATAATTTATACCCATGGCAAACACTTTTTATGCCCAAAAAGATGCTCTAGGATACCCAGTACCGGGTACTTTGATGAGTGTTGAAACTCCTTCTGCAGTTCCAGCTAATACTTTAGTTATTCCTGCAGCTGATACATTAACAAGTCCTGCTAATATTCGTAAGAATGGGATGAGATACTTTGTACGTAAAGACAAGAAAGGGAATATTATCCCTAACTCATTGATTACTAGTATAAAGAAACCATCTGGATTAGTTTATGAGTTTCAACCTGCACGATAATGACTAGAGAAAATTCTTCTGTTGCTGCTTTTAAGGTGTGGATATTTCCATCCTTAGTATCATTGGTTAGTTTACTTATCTGGAATGATGTAAACGAGATCAAAGCTGATGTTAAGTTGCTAATGGCTCAGTCTAATATAGATAAGACCCGTATTGATAACTTAGAAAGACAGATTTATAAGTCTAACACCTTGGCCTTTCCTGGTGTACCAGTTAAAGATCAAGAGCCAAAACCAAATGAATATGCTGTTTTGGTGGATAACAGAACAAAATTTATAAGATGACATTTAAAGAATGGGTCATAGACTTATTTAAGGATGAACGTAAGTCCATCTCAATTAAACCCGTGATAGCTTTCATGGGTGCTCTTTTCTTATGTATTACCCTTACGGCTAACTCATTTAGCCATGGTGACATTAAACCTTCAGATGCTTTAGTAGAAGGAGTGATGTATATGACCATTGCAGCTATGCTTGGTGATACAGGAGATAAGTTCTCATTTAAAAAGAAAACCGATGAATAAAGTATATCTCTTTATTATAGGTGTACTAGTAGTCTTTGTTCTTTTACAGAATAAGGGTTGTGTAGGAGGAGGTAGTCATTCTACTTCAGATACACTAGTAGTACATGATACTACGTGGTCTATCCACGATAGTTTAATTTATTCTAAACCTCTACCGGCTAAGATCATTCATGATAGTTTATTTATTGCAGGTAAAACTGAGTATCTAGCTGATACTAATTATGCTGCTCTAAAGATACAGTTTGATAATCTAGTTAAGATGTACACTGCTTTAGCAATATATGTAGACAGTGTAAAACTAGATACTCTTGGATATGTCTCTGTTACAGATTCTGTAAGAGAAAATAAAATTATAGGTAGAGCGTGGAAGTATAACTACAAGGTACCATTTGTTACTAAGACAGTAACAATTACTAACCAGGCTCCATCTAAAACTCAGTTGTATGTAGGTGGTGGTGTAAATACTACACAAACATTAGGATTACATTCTGCAGAAGCAGGACTCATCCTAAAGACCAAAGGTGATAAGATCTACGGACTTAAAGCCGGATCAGATATTAACGGAAATATTTCTTATGGCTTCCAGACATACTGGAAGATTGGTAAAAAAAATAAATAGTATGAAGAAGATTATTGAATTAGTTAAGAAGTTCTTATTTGGTAGCACTGTACAGAAAGTTGTAGCAGCTGCAGAAATCAAAAAAGAAGTTAAGAAAGTAGCTAAAACTGCTACTAAGAAGAAGAAGTAAAACATTAACATATATGAACTTAGAAAAACTCAAAGGACACGTTCCGGATACTGTGATTGCACAGATTCCTAACGTAATGCAAAACTTTGGTGTTAATACACCATTACGATTAGCTCACTTTTTAGCTCAGTGTGGTCATGAGTCTGGCGGATTTAGATTAACTCAAGAAAACCTTAACTATTCTGCTAAAGGTCTTATGGGTATTTTTAAGAAATACTTTCCTACACAAGCTTTAGCTGATGCTTATGCTCGTAAACCAGAAAAGATTGCTAACCGTGTATACGGAAATCGTATGGGTAACGGAGCTGAAGCTACAGGAGACGGTTTCGCGTTCCGTGGTCGCGGATATATCCAATTGACAGGTAAAAGCAATTATGCTGCATTTGATTTAGCTGTAGAAGATGATATCCTAGCTAATCCAGATTTAGTATCTACTAAGCATGCGTTAGCGTCTGCAGCTTGGTTCTGGAAAAAGAATGGTCTTAATCTTATTGCTGATACTGGATCTAGTGCTGAGGTAGTAACTAAAATCACTAAACGTGTTAATGGCGGTACTATTGGCTTGCCAGATCGTATTAAGCACTTTAAAGAGTATCACGCATTACTTGCATAAAACTAAAATACTATGGCTAAACCTAAAGTAGGTGAATCTAAGAAGATCACGTTTGGTAAAAGAAAAACAGGGCGTTTACGTAAAAGTAACGGACCTAAAGACAAACATGTTAAAAAATACAGAGGGCAGGGAAAATAAAACTAAGCTCTCACTAAATATTATACTATGAGAGCATATGTAATCACCTATAGTCAAAAAGTTATTGATCTTATAGGTAAGATCTTTTTGGGTTTAGCATTTATATGGATCATTTGTGCATTCTTGTTTCAAGGATACATGGTCTATTTACATTTTGCTGGTAAAGAAGAGACTACAAGAAAGATAACTAACTGGTTTACTTGGACTTTTGATGGTAATTTTAGAAACCATCCAGGTAATATCTGGTATGAGGAACCTAAGAAGATAGATATATCTGCTGTAACTAATAAAGTGGTAGTAGGTAGTCTTGCTGGTAACCGTAATCTAGAATTTGGCGTCAAGAATATTCTAGAAGAAGTAATTCAAGAAAAAGAATATGAGTTAGATAAGTCAGCTAATTTAAAGCTTTCTGTAGAAATCATATATCTAGATGTGCTAAAGACACAATCTAGCTTTTCTGTATTACATAATAACAAAGAATCAGTAGTGATACGCTTACGTGGTCAGCTATATAAAGATGGTAAGCTTGAAAAGAAAATCATTGTAGAGGAATCTGCAGATGAGGTTTCTATGTCAGCTATTCTTGTAGACGAGGGGGGTAAGTTTAACCAACAAAATTTAAGTTCAGCTTTAAAAAAAGCATCTAACTCATTAGTAAACAAACTGTTATAATGAAAAAAGTATTATTTTTTATTACAATTTTGTTGGTATCTGCTGTACAATTACTTGGCCAGCAAAAGTTTAAAGCTGCTACATCTATTGGTGGAGCTTCTCTTAACAGAGGAGATACCTTTGATTATATCATTTATGGTAATGGTATGAACAATGCTACTACTCGTCAGCTGTTATTTGATGTACAATATGATAAAGATAACTTTGAAATTGTATCTGTAAATCATACTGGTACTGGTGGTAATGGTGGTATTCTTCCTCAGAACTCTACTATTAACTTATCTTGGTACAACTATCCAGGATATAACTTTGTAACAGTAAGCTCAGGGTCTAGTGCTAATAATACAAGTAATGGTACCACTAACTATCAGTGGGCTCAATATAACTATAGTGCATCAAATCCTTATGCTATTTTAAGAACAACACTTACTTGGTCTACTACTTCATCTATGCCTTATAGTGGCTATAGTGATTTTATAAAGATTAAGTTTAGACTTAAAGCCGCATCTACTGCTTATACATTTAACCCAATTAAGTTAAACTTTGTTGCTGGTTGGAATGCTTCAGGTAATTGGGATGCTACAATTATGGAAGCACCGTTATCTACTGCAGTTACAATGAACCAAAACTTTGGTAAGTATGTAAGTGCTAAAGTAGATTTAAATTCTAATCTGTATAACCTTTCTGCTCTTAAAGTATCATTTAGAGATACTCTTACTAATACAGGAATATTATTTCCTGTTACATCTACAGGAGAAGTTGACATCAATCAAGCTTCTTTAGCAGATAATAAAGTGTATGAAGTTTCTGTGATGCATGATATGGATCAGTTATATAATATTTATAATAACGCTATTACTATATCTGATTTTACTACAGCTCAAGGTGAATTTACATCAATGGGTCTTGATGGATCTAATGGACAAAGTATTAAAACTGGACAGTCATTATATGCTGCAGATATTAATCGTAATAAGAAAATAGATGGTGGTGATTTACCTCAATTACTTGCACAAGTTGCAGGTATAGATACGTTAATGACGCTTCCTAATGGTTATGTATCAGGAAGTGCAGGTTACATGAGTTTACCAACATGGAAAGCATCTGATGCTACAACACTTGCTGGTCAGGTAGAGTGGGCATATGTTACACCAGGGTCAACTTCAAGTACTCTTCGTATAGATATGAGAGAGTTTCCTAGTGGTACAGTAGCAAGCACTATTAAAAGTGTACAGCTATTTGATATTTATACAGGACCTATAGAATATGTTTCTGAAGATGGAACTTGGGCTCAGTACACTGTACCGTCTACACTTGCTAAAGTAAAAGATGGTACTTCTGTATATGTGTCTTCTATACGTAACATTAACAATCAGAATGTAGATTATTCTTTAAGAGCTGAATTTGAGTTTAACACTTCAGTTAATGCATCTTGGAGTTCTATCACTGCAGCTAACTGGAAAAACATCACATACCCTAAGACCTATTTTAAAACACTTACTCCTGGTACTAATGCTATTTTAGATCTTAAGTATCTTTTATGGGGTGATGTGAATAGATCACATTCTTCTCAAGTGGTAACTAGTACTGGGGGTACTTCTACAGTACAGACTAATGCCGTTAATAGTTTAGCTACAAACTCTGCATTTAGATCAATGGCTATGCAGTCACAGTCTACTGGAACTTCTATGAATCTAACTACTGATGTTAGTTCTATAGATGTAAACCTAAACAATTTAACTGTTACGTCTAACACAATTGAAATACCTGTAAGTATAGACTCTAAAGGTGCAAGTGTTAGCGGTCTTCAGTTTGAATTTACTTTTGATCCTACTAAAATTAAGTTTGAAGAACTCTTAGCTAATGTACCAAACACTTGGTATGTATTTGCTAGCTCTAAAGATGGACGTGTAAAGTTTGGAGGTTTAGATAAGAATAACTCTGAAGTTATAAAAGGAACAACTACACCATTTAAACTTAAGTTTAGCACAATAGGTGAAGGTGTGAATATTGTTACATCAGTAAAAGTGTCACCTCTCATGGATGCTGCAGATCAAAAAGGAAATCAGTTAGGAATTTATCTTAACTCTACACAAATTAAGTTAACCGGTTATAATAACTTTTAAAATGAAAGAAACATCTAAATTATTAGCTGTATATCTTATTATTGTAGGTTCACTTGTTGTGTATGCCTGCACTAAAGTAGATATTCCTAACCCAGAGCCTATTAATTTAGGCGTTAAGTCAGAAGCTACTGCTATTAAGTCAATCAATCAAGTTGGTAACTCCATTACTGCTGAGTTTGAAACTACAATAGGAGCCAAATATTCTGTACAAATAGTACCTTTTGGTAAAGAAGAACCTGTAAAGAAAGAAGGCTTTACTGCTACAGAAGCATTAACTAAAAAGGTATATGATCTATCTAGTTTGTCTAAACAAGATTATGATCTTATCTTTATAGATATTAAAGGTAAAGAAGTTAAACATCCAATTATTATAAAATAGAAATACTATGTCAGAAGAAACACAAGAACAAGAAGGAACCTGGTCAGGTTTAAAAAAGACAATTATTGGTGTAGCATCTACTGCAGTTGTTGCTGTAGGTACATGGGCTACTTCATTATTAGGTGGTGGAGAACCTGCTCCAGCTCCTGCTGCAGCACCAGTTATTAATATTACAAATTCCAACCAACAGTCTCAAGCTGCAGGTGGTAAAACTGTAATCATTAAAGAAAAAGCAGTAAGTGGAACTCAACCAGCAGCTGCTCCTGCTCCAAAACCTAAAAAGAAAGAAGGTGATGAGTTTAAGGAAGAAGCTCCAAAGTGGTAATTAATTAAATAGTTATATGGAAAACAACACACAATCAGGTGGTTTTAAAGAACTACTAGGGTCGATGATGATGAGACGCTGGTTTATTACAGCGTTAGTTCTTGGCTCATTTATGCTTATTATAGCAGGTATTTTTACTGCTATTACTTATGGTACACCAATCCAAGGTGAATGGAAAGAGTTATTATTACTTTTACTAGGAGCATTTATTGGCTCTTATGGTAAAATTATTGATTACTGGTTCTCTGATACTGACAAAGACAAGATGTTAGTACAAAAGATGGATGAGGAAGACGGAATTTCATTATCACATACTAATGATATGAAAGAGTCTCCTAAAGACACAAGACCTTTAGTAGATCCGGCATTCTTAGCTGCAGCTGATAGAGCTAATGCTCAATCACAAGAGCCTAAAGAAGAAGTTAAAGAAGAGAAAAAGTCTCAAGCACCAGTTGCTGCTGCACCTGCTAAAAAAGGTGTAGAGATTGATGAAGACGGAGACGGTGTTATGGACGGTCTTGACTTTGATGGTGATGGAAAGATTGATGAATATTTTGCACACCGTCAATGTGAGCACGTTTGGGGTGACGCTGATGGAGACGGAGAAGAAGAGTGTCTTAAGTGTGGCAAGATAAAAGATATTGTTTAACTTAATTAACTCCCATGGATTCTGATGAACAAAAGAAACAGACTAAGGAGGGTGAACTCTCTAAAAGATATCAGTTTAATGCTTGCAATGTTCTTCCTACCGTTGGGGTACGATTTTTTATTCAAGACTCTCTTAAACGTTACTGGGAGCTTTTGGGCTACCGATATCATATTCTATTGCTTGTCCGGGGTATTCTGGCTATTGTACTGGCTACTTTCCAGATACTCCAATAAACTAAAAGTATGAAAAAGAAATATTTTGTTTGGTTTGTATTTTTATCCAGCATGCTCTTATTGGGGCATGCTGGTTTTTGTCAGATAGCTAAGACTACTACAGAAAACTACAAAGCTAGTTTTGAAAAGTCAATAGATATATCTGCATTCTTAGACTATGAAGGACCACAAATTCCTATACAGATATTGAAGTGCGGCATCTCAGATGAGATGTACGAGCAATATCCTGAGCTTAAAGAAAAGCGTGTAGGATTAGGGGTAGCTAATATCTCTATGGAATACTTAGAAAACCTTAATCGTTTTAAGTTTACAGAAGACAAAACTGAAATTAAAAACCGTATGGTAAAACAGTTTCAGGCTTCTCAAGCAGGGATTTCTGAAAACAAGTTAGATGGTCGTGGTAAGATTAATCTAGCTAAATACTTTGTAACCATAGAATGCTATGACTACTCTATATCAGAAGATGAGTCTGTTTATATCAAAGGTGATACTAAACAGTTATTAGTAACTCGTATTGGCTTACAGGTTAGATTCACTGATGCAGAGACTGGAGTGGTTATTTCTGGTTCTGGATTAGGTGATGCTAAAAGTACTAAAGAAACGTCAGGATTATCTGATGCTAGTTTAGACCCTGTCAAGTTTAACCAATCTACTATTTCTACTGCTACGAAGAAAGCTTTGGATATAGCTTGTGCCCGTATATTAGATAGAATGGTGAAGAAAGGTATCTTCACTAAATAATGAAACGGTTTATATTTACTCTAATTATAGTAGTAATACTACCATTCTATGGGTACTCACAAACTCTTGTACAAACGTTTATTGATCCATGTACGAAAGTGGTTTCTACGTTTGTTATTCCCATTACTGGTAATACTGTCATTGTTTTTTATAACAAGTCTCGTGTGTTTAGTGCAGCTGACGTTAGGAGTGGTGCTTTTAACACTTGGCTTAATCAAGTATATGAAGACTATAGAAAACTATCTCCATGTTCTGTTGCTCAAACTTCAGTTACTAGCACTCAAATTACAGCCGGTGCTGTTTCTGCTGCTGTAAGTGCTGCCGCTTCTGCAGCTGCATCTACGGCTGCTGCCTCAGCTGCGTCAAGTGCAGCATCTCAAGCCGCTAGTTCTGCGGCTTCTTCTGCTTCTAGTAGTGCAGCATCATCTGCAAGTTCTTCTGCTGCAAGTTCAGCTTCTTCCTCAGCTAGTAGCTCTGCTAGTAGTTCAAGCAATTCTCAAGGATCGAGCTCAGAATCTAGTAGTAGCAGCTCTAGCGGGGAAAGTTCTTCAAGTTCAGAATCATCTAGTAGTAGTTCAGAATCTAAGTCTGAATCTAAATCAGAGTCTAAATCTAGTGGAGGTGGATCTAAATCTAAAGCTGCCGCTAAGGGTCCTGCTAAAGTAAATCCTATATTATTTAATTCTGACTTTACTGGTGGGCAAAGTCTAGATAATAGTTTCAGTATTATTATGACTGGTGGGATATCTCAGTCTTCTATGACTGGGCAATCTTCCTGGGGAGTAACCGGCATGTTGTGGAGCAACTTTCAACAATTTGCTCTTAGTAGTAGATATACATTAATGCATTTTGATAAAGGTAAACTTCAGGGTATATCTAACTTTGGTGCTACTGCAGCTTACGCTTTTGGTACAGTATTTGGTTTCGGTACTTACGCATATATTTATCCTATGGGTAAGTGGGGTGTGACAGGTGCTAACCTGACCATTTCTTTTGCTGGAGCAGATTATATACCTACTCCTTCTAGTGATCCTCAAAAACAAATGAGTGTTACTAGTTCTTTATTGCTTTTCTACACTAAGCCATTTACACTTAGCCGTAGACTTACATTGTCACCAGATATATACTTTTCTGGTAGTCCATTAGTATATCTTACTAAAGAAGGAACATTTACTGAATCTACAGACATTGGCATACTTACTGGTATGGGTGTAGATTACTCTTTTACAAAAAGGTTTAAATTAAACATAGGGATCAAGACTAGTATTAGTTCTAATCCTGATATCCCTATGTTATTTTTTGGTGTAGTAGGTTCTAAGATAAATCTTTAGACTATCATATCACCTTTTTCACTTACATTATATATTCTTGAACCGTCAAATACTACTACTTGACCGTTATTTGAGTATTGTTTAATTACTTCATTATTAAAATGTCTGAAGTTTGCACCTTTTACTCCTATAAAGAAAGCTTTATCTGAGTATACACTGCAACGATCTTCAGCATCTGTAATAACCAAGGCATTAGCACCAACTCTATCTATACTACGTACAGCATTATCTGTTGTAGTACCACCTGATGTATCTAGCATAGCTAAAGAAATAGGATCATTCTTAAATTTGGTTACATGATTGTTAAATAAGTAAACATCATTAAGTAATCCCATCTCACCAAGCTTTACTGTAAATGCCTTACAGAAATCTAGCTTATTAATTCTACCACCGTTAGCATCTTTTACGCCACAGTCATCAGACATTGATCCTGAAATATCTATATAGATATCTATTTTACCAATAGACTTTTCATCTTTTACAAGAACGTCTTCTACAAATATTTTACGAAGTTTAGGATGTAGTTCTATGTAGTCACTTAAGCCTGCAAGATTATCAGAGTTGAATAAGTCTTCATAGATACTCTCTTTCTTAGCACTAAAGTAAGATACTGACTTATCCATAAGCTTCTTAATCTTATCTTTAAGACTTCCCATAGACATGTTAAGCTTAGATAGTTCCTGTACAACCTTTCTGATATAATCAGGACTAAGGTTACCAGCTTGCTTACCACCATCTTTATTAACGTTCTCAAACATTTTTTCTTGAGTGTCTTTATCAATGGCTTGATCCATGTCTTTACATGTATCAGTAGCTTCTTTAATAGCTTGCTCAAACATGTTCTTAGATGCTCTATCGTTAAACATCTTATCCATTGCATTATCTGCAGCATCAGAATCACCTCCTCCATTCATAGCGTTCATGAAATCTTCATTAGCTTGAGGATCAATGTATTCCATCATAGTAGATCTTAAAGCAAAGTAAGCCATAATATTTCTAGCAAAGATTGTAGACTTAAGGTTACTACCTTCTGCCATAATCTTAGCTACAGGATTGTTAGCTTTCTCAAGCAGCTTGAACTTAGTATAGTTTGAGTCATCACGGTCTTCAAATTCTAGTTTTTCCATCTTGTGATAGAAAAGCTTATGAATATCTTTAGACATGTGCTTAGGAAACTTCTTGTAGTTTTCTTTAACTTTTGTTACAAAACTATCAAAGTCTGGCTTTTGATCATTGTCTATCTTAGAACTTGCTGATAGTTTACGATATGCATCTGTTATATGTTCAGAGTTATTTATATAAGCATCTACAATAGTATCTACTCTACGCTCATCTATATAATGCAAATATGGTTTGATAAGATCTTGCTTTTTATAGAAGTTAATCTTACCAAATAGTCCATCGTC
>Ga0222714_10002283_pt1 | contig 20500 bp, 29 predicted proteins | sample C33_3DmetaG_FD_165048 | JGI IMG/M metagenome (GOLD analysis project Ga0222714, IMG submission 165048) | Estuarine water microbial communities from San Francisco Bay, California, United States - C33_3D | ecosystem: Environmental > Aquatic > Marine > Unclassified | place: USA: California...
ATTATTTAATTGCTCAATAACACCTGATTTGACTTTCACTAGTCTCTCCTCATTTGATTCTCCTGAGATAGGTAACTCTGGATTTTGAAAGTTTGCCACCCATGCATCAATGTTAGTTGACATCCTCTTGTTTGACTCGCGTAATCTGTCAACTTCTTTTTTTAGTGCTTGATATTCTTCAAATATTGATGACATTGATGTTGGAAATAGTTCTGATTTGTTAATTTCTTGACTCTTTAGAAGAATTCTATATTCTTCATTTTCGTCTCGTAGTTCTTTTACTTCCTCTTTGATGACTTCAGCTTTTGCTTTTAGGTATTCTACATCCCTTTTCAACTCTTTATCTGTAGTTGATGAAATTTTTACAATTCCTTTTTGGGATAAATAATCAATGGCTCTAACAAATTCTTCATTTGATATTTCTCCATTTGTCCATAACTCCAAAGTCCTCTTTACCCATTCAGGAACTTGTTCAGGTTCTGCATTTACATATGGTGTTCCTGAAATAGTGATAGTTACAACTAATACTAGTAATGTTGTTAACGCTATTTGCGCCAATTCGTCTCGATCTAGGTATGAACTTATGAGTTAAAAACTGGATCATTTGTATTTTGATAATTTGACAATTCTTATGTCTATAAAATTTCTAAAACCCTTCTGGAGGTCTTTGAACAAACACATTACAGATTAGAGCATCTGTTTTTTTGTCTCTGTATTGAACATTACATGAAACAAATTTTCCTTTAAGTGCTCTTTCCAAATCTTCTTTTGTTTTTTCTTCATATTGGGGTTGTTCTGGATTGTCAATCTTACTCATGATAATTTTTTCAACTTTACCGTATACTTCCTGATTGTCTTTTCTAGTATGACTAATCAATAATTCAAATGCATTGTTTGTAAGAATATTAATGACTGCACCACCAATTCCATCTCCCATAACTGCATTTTGTTTTTGTTCTATAATTACTTGATGGCTATACTTAACTCAAAGTTTGGCACAAGATGTTTTTCTTTTGCCATCTCAAACAACTTTCTAATTGATTCTTCCCCTGAATCTCCCATGTTGACAGTTACTTTATTTACATACATTTTTACAAATTTCTCAATCAAATCACGTGGTTTTCCTCTTGAATACTGCATGGCATATTCTAACGCATCATCCAAGTTTTCTAATCCATATTCTATCGAAGATTGCAGATACTTGTCGAACTTATGGATGACATCCATTCCTAAATCTGTCCTCATAACATTAATTCCAAGTGGTACTGGGAGTCCATTTGTTGTCTTGTCCCACCACTCTCCCACATCTAGAATTTTGACATTTCCTTCTTGTTCATATGATAACTGTGTTTCGTGTATTACTAATCCTGCATCAACTTTGCCTGATTTTACAGCCTCAGGAATGTCACTAAAATTCATTTCAACATAATCAAATTTTCCTATCATTAATTGAAGCAGTAAAAACGCTGAAGTCATTTTTCCTGGAATTGCAATTCTACATTTTTTTATTTCTTCAATGGTCATCTGTTTTCTAGCAGTTATAATTGGACCATATCCAATACCGAAACTTCCCCCACTTCGTAATATTGTATATCCTGGGATGTATGCACATGCATGAACTGAAACGGCTGTAACATCTAATTCTGGATTCGTAGCTTTTTGGTTTAATTTTTCAATATCTTCAATCACATGTGTTACTTTGAACTCTGGGGATGGAACTTTTCCTGTAAACATTCCATAAAACATGAATGCATCATCGGAATCAGGAGTATGACCTACTGAAATTTCCATAATTTTCTCCAAAGATGGTCGTAATAAAAATCAAAACATGGTCATGAGAGATTTTCTAATATATGCCAAAAATTAAATCAAATCGATGAATACCATTGATGCATTTGAGAGAGATATTGAATCACAAGTTGATTTTTTAAAATCACTAAAAACACAAAAATCAATTTCAAAATTTCTTCAAAAAAATACTCTCTTTACTGGTAGCGGTGATTCATTAATCTCTTCAATGCTTGCTGAATCATTTTCTGAAGGTTTGGTACGTGCAATGGATCCTTTAGATTTGTACAAGAACAAACATTTAGTAAAATCAAAACAAGTCTACTTTGTTTCAATTTCTGGAAATACTATTACAAACATCAAAGTTGCAAAATTCGCAAAAAAATCAATTGCAATTACATCAAAATCAGATAGCAGATTGGCAAAAGCATCAAGTGATGTGATTCTTCTTAATGCTCCAACCAATCATGTATTTACAGCAGGAAGCATAACATTTTTGGAAAGCGCACTTACTTGCATCTCACTTGTTACTCCTCTCTCTATTCCAAAGGATGGCCTAATATTCAGAAAAGCAAAGTCTGATGCTAAAAAAGCAATAATTTCAAAAAAGATCTATGTTTTAGGCAATCTCTTGACATTTCCTATTGCAATGTTTTGTGCAGCAAAATTCTATGAGGTGATGGGCTATTCTGTCAATTACTCCAAAATTGAACAGTTCTCCCATATGGAATTGTTTTCTATACATCCTGAAGATACTGTGATAATCTTTGAAGAAAAGAATACTCACAATACCCAACTAGTACAAAATCTCAAAAAAATTGGTATTAATGTAATTCATCCTTCCCTGCCATCTGGAAAGATATCTCAAATACTGTATTGTACATTTTTTTCCCAATTTCTCGCATTGAATGAGGCAAAAAAGAAACGAAAAAAAGAATGTCATTTTGTTACTTCACAAAAGATCCGTGATGTAAGTAACCAAATGATCTATTGATCTTTTAGAAGGCTAAGATTTAATAGCTGAATCCTAGGGTTTGCGAATATGGTAAAATTCAAGTCAACAAGTGAAGTTCTGAAAATTATCAAAAATAAGGATAATATCAGAAACTTTGGTGTTATTGCCCACGTTGACCATGGAAAAACCACTATGAGTGATAGTCTTTTAGCTTATTCTGGAATCATCGCACCATCTGCTGCTGGTAAAGCTCTTGCAATGGACTTTGATAAAGAAGAACAACAAAGAGGTATTACAATTTATCAAGCAAATGTTACTTTACTTTTCCAACAAAAAGGCCAAGAATATGTCATTAACATGATTGATACACCTGGACACGTTGACTTTAGTGGTAGAGTAATTCGTAGTCTTAGGGCAATTGATGGTGCAGTAGTTGTTTGTGATGCAGTTGAAGGCATCATGACTCAAACTGAAACTGTAACTAGAATGGCACTTGAAGAGAGAGTTAGACCCGTATTATTCATCAACAAAGTTGATAGACTCATCAAAGAACTCCGTTTAACCCCTGAAAAAATGCAAGCACAACTTGCAGAAGTTGTTTCAAACTTTAACCAATTAGTAGATACCTATGCAGAACCTGAATACAAAGATAAGTGGAAAGTATCTATTCAAGATGCCAGTGTGACATTTGGTTCTGCAAAAGATAGATGGGCCATTAACGTTGATTTGATGAAAGAAAGAGGTATTACATTCAAAGATGTTATTGACGCATATCAAAATGAAAAAGTAGATGATCTAGTTGAAAAGGCACCTTTAGCTGATGCTGTACTAGGAATGGTTGTAAAGCATCACCCAACTCCTGCTCAAGCTGTAAAATATAGAATCCCACAAATTTGGAAAGGTGATTTAGACTCTGATATTGGTAAGGCATTACTTGCATGTAGTGATGATGGTCCTACAATTATGATGATTGTAAACATGGTGTTAGATCCTGCCGCTGGTCCTGTGGCTATTGGAAGATTATTTTCTGGTACAATAAAGGATGGTCAAACAATTAACATCATTGATGCAAAACGAGAAGGTAGAATTCAATCTGTAAACTTTTTCATGGGAAACCAAAGAGAACAAGTAAGTGAACTAGGAGCTGGAAACATTCCTGCACTATTAGGATTAACTGAAGCTAGAGCCGGCAATACCTTGGCATCAATTAAAGACATTCCTGTGTTTGAGGGTGTCAAATATGTCTCAGAACCTGTTGTTCAAGTGGCAATTGAACCAAAACACCCTAAAGATTTGCCTAAACTAGTTGAAGTTCTCAAACAATTAACCATTGAGGATCCAAATCTCATCGTCAAGATTGATGAAGAAAGCGGTGAAACAATTGTAGCTGGAATGGGAGTTTTACACTTGGATGTTGCCACTCACCGTATCCAAGATGCCAAAGTTGAGATTGTAACATCTGAACCTTTGATTAACTACAGGGAAACTGTCAAATCTGGATGTGACCCAATTATGTCAAAATCTCCAAACAGACACAATAAAATTTTCATGAAGGTGGAGCCACTTGAGCCAGCAATTGCAAACATGCTTAGAACTGGCGAAATCAGTGACATGAAAGACAAAAAGGTTGTTGCTGATTTACTTAAAGGTGCTGGATGGGATACAGATACAATCAAGAGAGTTATGAAATTTGATTCTCGTGGCAATGTTCTGATTAACGGAACAAAAGGTGTTCAATTTGTACAAGAATCAACTGATTCAATTAATTCTGGATTTGATGAAGTAATGAAAGAAGGTCCTCTCTGTAAAGAGCAGATGAGAGATTGTAAATTTACATTTACTCACTTTGTCCCTCACGAAGATACTGCACACAGAGGTCTTTCTCAATTAGGTCCTGCTTCACGTAGAGCATGTATGGGTGCCTTACTCACTGCTGGAACTGCTGTTTTGGAACCTACTTTAGCTATTGAAGTTCGTGTTCCAACTGATCTTGTTGGCAACGTTGCAACAGTACTTTCAGGAAAACGAGGCAAAGTGCTTGACATGGCACAAAAAGGTGCTTCCAGCATTGTTACGGGTGAGCTTCCTGCTTCTGAAACATTTACTCTTTCTGAAGAGATGAGAGGTCAAACTGCAGGTCGTGCAACATGGAATACTTCATTCAAAGCATGGACAGAAGTTCCAAAATCGATGCTTTCTGCTGCTGTATCTGATATAAGAAAAAGAAAAGGTCTTGCACCTGATCCTCCAAGAGCAGACGAATTCATAGATAAAGAATAAAAATAGAAGCCCCCCCTTTCGTTCCTAGAAAATCCGATTAATCTAGATTATAATGCCGATTATGATTCGTTAGAAATTGGTTTTATTGTGAAATTATAACGAACGTTATGACCTTAGCTGGAAAAAAGAACCACTACAACATCAAATTTCTAAAAGGCTACGGATTTTCAATCAAGGTTAAAGATTCTAAGATTGTTTTGAAGAATTGTTACGATCCTTTTTCAAAACCTGAGATTGAAGAACACTTTGCTAGAACCATGCCCTACGAAAAGATTGTTGTCTCAGGCAAAGGCTACATCTCAACAGAAGCCTTGTCGATTTTATCTGAAAATAACAAGCACGTAATCCTACTTGATACATTTGGCAAGCCTCAAGTCTTCTTGAGTCCTATGATGGATTCACTAACTGCCACTAGATACAGAATGGCTCAGTATGACACCTTTAGAAATGAGACAAAGCGCAAGTATCTAGCGCATCAGATAGTCAAGGCAAAGCAATTCAGTTTTCCAATAATTTCCAAAAACTTGGACAATGTCTAATAATTCCCAAAAATACCCCAAATTTTACCCAAAATGGGGTGATTTTAGGTGTAAAAATTACCCTTTTACACACATATGCGTTGCCAGTGGAAAGATTTTTTTTTTGAAAAATATCATCTAGTTTTTGAAGGATTTTTTAAGTACCTCATTCAAAACTTTTGAATAACTATATGATTTCTTTTCTTTTTCAATCAACTTTGCTTGACGAAGTCGTAACTTTACATCTAGATCTTCATCAATCATTATAGTGACTCTTTTTGCCATATTATATTACTGTGAAATTAAGAATTTAATACTGTCTACTGATTCCAAAAATGGAACTTAAATTATCTCAAGCAAAATATTTCTGTCCGTATCGTCTATCATCTGTTTTTGGTTAAAAATTAATTTTCAGTAAATGCAGTTTAAAAAAATTTATCTAAAAATTAACAACATAATTTTTTTATTAAGATATGATTCAATGACTCACTTTATGAATTCAAAAAGTTAATTTTTGATTTATGGACAACCTTCACAATCTGTTGAAATTATTCCATTAAATTTTGCGTATTGGGTATTGGAATTTGTCAAATCCGCAAGTGTAAGATCTGCATCGGTAAAATCTGCTTGAATTAATATTGAACTAGTCAAAATAATGCCTTCTAGATTGGCACCTCTCAAATTCGCATTAGTTAAATCTGAACCTGCAAGATTGGCAAATTTGATTTCAGAATTTGTAAATATGGAGTTTTTTAGATTAGCCTCAGTCAATTCTATTTTTGACAAAATTGCATCAGAAAAATCAGAATTTGTAATTTTGTTATTTTTCAAGGTTAATCCTGTCAAGTCTGTATGTTTCAAAATTACATTGTCAAAGTCAATTTCATTCATGCGCACTCCGCCAAAGTTAGATTTTGATAAATCTGAATTTGTAACTTTGATCATATCTAAATCTGCATCAGTAAAATCTACATATTTTGCAATTGTGTTGTCAATTACTGCATATCGTAAATCTGCACCCGTCATGTCCGCACCCGTCATATCTGAATCTAAAATTTTTGCAAAGCTTAAATCAACTTCTTGTAGATTAACATCAACAAAATTCACATTTGATATTGTGCTATCTTTTAGGTTGATACCTTCTAATGAAACATCAGAAAATATTACTTTGATTAGGGTTGAATTACTTATAGTTGTGTCTTTGAATAGAGAGTCTGAAAAATTCACATCGATTAGTTTTGCACCCTGGAGGTTAGAATTTTCTAGATTTGAATTTGACAGATTAATTCTTTGCAATGTAACATCCGATAAATCTGCAAATCTCAAATCTGATTCATTAATCTCCATATCCTCTAATAATTCGCCTGCTAGATTACATCCAATCAAATTTGAAAATGGTTTGATTTCACAATTGTTGATGAAACCTATTACCTGTTCTTCAGTGATTTTGACATCTTTGAGAATTGAGTTGGTTATTATTGTATTATCTGTACTTGCTCCTGAAATTATTGAAAATGACAAATCTGCATTACTTAGATCTGCGTTATTCAGATTTACATTAGTCCATATTGAATTAGTCATATCTGCCCCTCTAAAATTTGCCCCCTCTGCATTTGATAGTTCAAAGTTAGAATTTGCTAAATTAGCATCAATAAACAATGAATTTGATATGTTTGAGCGTGCTAAATTGGCGCCTGATAAATTAATTTTATTTAATTTCATATCTGCCAAATTTGATCCCATTAAATTTGCGTTAGACAAATCAGCTTCCTCTAAAATTGCTTCTCTGAAATCTACCTCATCTAATTTTGCATTCTGGAAATTAACTAATCGAAAATTCGTATTCTCAAATTCTGCATTTGACAAATCTGCCCCAGTTAAATCAGCATTATCAAACATAGACCAACTTAAATTACTGTCTTTTAGAATGGCATTTTTCAAATTTGTTTCATCTAATCTAGTTTGAGTGATTTTGCTTTTCAGTAAATTGGCCTCTTCAAGATTTGAATTAGTGAGAATGGAATTTTTTATTGTTATTTCTTTGAGATTAGCATTTGACAAATCTGCATTTGACAAATCAACATTATCAAAAACAACTCCTTCTAAATTTGAATTAGCGAGAATGGCATTTTTCAAAATTGTTCCTTTCATTACTGAGCCTGATAAATCCTGTTTGGATAGGTTTGTGTTGCTAAGATCTGTGTTAGTAAAATCTACATTATGAAATGTTGTCCATGTGAAATCTTTTCCAGACAAGTCCGACCCTGTAAAATCTACATCTATAATTTTGGCACCAACAAAATTTACATTTGATAAATCCAACCCTACAAACGAAACCCCTGCAATTATTTTCTGTTCTTCAGTATTGGTTATCTCTGAGAATTCTTTAGGTTGTTGGTCGATTATAATGATTTCATTTTTGATTAAATATTCCAATGCATTTTTTAATTCTATGTCCGTCATCATGCCTTCAGACCAAAATTTAATGGTCGTCTTTATCCATTCTGGAAAAATTTCTGGATCTGTCTGGGCTAATCCTGGAGTAATTGTACCTGAAATTATTAGTAGGGATATAGCAATTATTATGCCTTGAATCATATTGATCGAGGAATATTCTGGAATTTAAGTTAAAATGGGTTATCACGTGAAATTTTAATCAGGTTCAAATAACTAAATTTCCGAACAAATTTTTCTAACATGACTGACATCATTTTTACACGCTTCATTGATTTTTCTCTGAATCTCTTTTATCTTCTCATTTGACATGCCTTGTGTGCCCATAATCCCATCTGTTTTTTGGCATGATCTAAATCATGCGTAAAATTTTTTTTGATAATTTGACTGAATTTTGCTCATGCTTATCGAATAAATTTTTTAATAGTCAATCTGTTTATTGTAGGTTGACCTAGTGAAAATGAGTCAAATTGAGCCTAATCTAATCATATGTGAGCGTGAAAGAATATTTTTAGAACAAATTACAAAAAACCCTCTATCTCATCACAATTCTCTATTGAAAATTATTGTACCAAAATTTATGGCAAAAACTACTTTCGAGAAAACACGTGATTCTCTGATTGAAAAAGAGATCATCTATGTTGAATTAAAAAAGAATATGAAATTTTATCGCCTCACAGAAAATTACCTACAAAAAGCCACTCAACACATTGAAAAAACCACTAATGGTTCTTATCATGATCTTAAAATCCAAATTAAAAGATTAGATACAGATTTTCCTCATAAAGACATAGATGAAAAGATAAACACTGCTAATTCAATTTTACGGGGACTGTTACAAACTGATAACGGTTTTACGATTTTAGATTCTATTAAAAATCCAAAAAAAACCCTATATCGAGATGAACATTTAACTATTCAGCAATTAATTTATCGGGTTTATGATGTCATTCAAAATGATAGGGATTCTGAGTTGTTAATTCCAATAATTATCAGTTTTTTGGGGGTCACATTACCAAAAAATACTTTATATCAATAGTGATACTCTAGTTATTTATTCAGGTTAATTTCAGGATATTTTATGGGCTTACTCTACACAAAATTTTATATGGATTTTGATGAAGATGATTGGAATCAAGTTTCAAACGACCCCATAATATTTGAGACAAAAAAAGAAAATATTACTTTAGAGATTGAAGATGCTTCTCATAACTTTTACAAACTTCATTTCAAAAAAGGTGGAAAAATTCAGATGTTTCGAGTAACCGGAAGATTTAGACTTACTTGGAATGATGAAGATATTTTAGATTAAAAAATTATAATAGGCTCTCAAAGAACTATTTTCATGTCTTTAGATGAACAGGTATCTAAAATATTAAAAAACTTTGAAAATGCTACATCCAATGAAATAATTGATGTTTTAAAGCAAATTCAGCCTCAATTTAAGAGTAATTTAACATCTGAATATCTCAATGGAAAAATTCAGAAAATTTTAGAACTTGATGATGAGTCTGAAAAAAAGAAACAATGTAAAGCACTAATTCCATATCTTGATTGGTATTTACAAGGACTTTAAATTTAATCAGAATATTCTTTTATTTTCTTTAATGCGTTTTTTATTGTTCCAACATCATTTTTTGCAATTGATAAATCGCCTACTAATTCTAGAAAATATTCATGGCCTGTATTCTGAGCTTTTTCTATATCTGACTCGTAACACATCAGAGCTTTTTCAAAGAAAGGAATTTCCTCGCTAAGATTTTTTACTGATTGAATGTTGTCAATACTGTTTTTGATTTTTTGAACCACCTCGTCAATTTTTGGAACGGTTTTCACTGCTTGTTGATTTAAAACTGAAGCAAACATTGCGGCTGAATCTTTGAGTTCTGGACTTTTTGCAATTGTTCTTAATCTCTTACGATAATGCTCCAATGATTTTAATATGATTTCATACCCTCCCTCATCTTTAAGAAAGATAGCACCCATCCACACTTTTTCAGTCATTTACAAAAAATCTAATTGAAGAGCTATAATTTAGTTGTCCCAAAAATTATTTTTATAAATTATTTTAGAAAATTAATCTCTTGATTCAAAATTTTCTTGAATTGGCTGCTGGTTTCTACTGATTAGGTATAACAAAATCCCTGCAACTCCAACTCCTATACCTGAGAGACCTACAAAAGTACCGATATTTTTGATTAATCTCAAAATAGGTTCTGTTTGACCAATTTCTATAGAATAAAACATTATCAAACCTGCCACGAACATTCCTCCCCCAATAATGAGCATTGATAAACCAGCACGCATACTATGGATTCAATTTTCTAATTAATAAATCACCTAAAATTTATGCATAAGTGAATTTTTTTAAGAAGTTATTTTTACTAGATTATAAGAAAATTAACAACAGGTTAAGATATGTCCCAATTGACTCTTATAGAAACAATTCAAAATATACAATCATTAATTGATTCGGGTGATGGTGATCCTGGAAGATTATATCATATTTTAGAATGTCTAAAAAACAAAAAACCACTATATCACTCTGATCAAGATTATCTTGAGAAAAAATTAAAATCTTCATTCAGTTTTGAAGAAATAACTGAATCTCAAACTGATAGCGATGTATTACCAAAAATCCAAGAATTAATTGATTCTGGAATGGGTGATGCTGGAAGATTGCAACATATCTATGATATGATTTTAAAAAATAAACCTCTCTACCATTCAGATGTCACTTATCTTGAATCTAAAATTAATAAAACAATAATCCCGAACTCTGAAGATACAAAATCTAAAATCGAACTATATGAAATAGAATCATCTTCACAGACATTTGAAAGCGAACCCGAAATAAAATCCACTCCTAGAGGAACAATGCCCAAAGATTGGGACAACCCTGATTCAGAAGAAATAGAGAAAATTACAAAAGACATTGAAAAGGAGGAGGAAAAAATTAAAAAACAAAGATTAATTTCTAATGAAATTAGTGCACATCGAACAAAATTAACCCAATTAGTATCTCATAGAAAAGAATATGAACAAAAAGTAGCTCAAGAGAAAGAATCGTTAGAGTCACAAATAAAAGAAGAAAGGCAAAAAATTGAAACTCAAACAAAACTTTCTGAAGAAATCATAATCCAAAAAGAAGAACTCGCTAAAGTTAAAAAAGAACGAACCGAAATTATTAAAAAAATCAATTTAGAAAAAACAAAAATTTCTAAAGAACTAGGACATCAAAAAAGACAACTAGTTCAGGCACAGTTAGAACAGGAAAAAATAGAAAAACAAATTGAAACTGAGCAAGATTTACTTGCAAAAATGATTGAAGAACAAAAAACACGCCTATTTGAACAGGCCTCTATTGCAAATGAAATCAAATCAAAACAGAATGATTTGGAGAAAACAAAGAAGGATTATGAGATAATTGTCTCTCAAGTTAAAGAAGAGAAAGAAAGATTTGCAGAATCTGAAAAATTAAAGAATTTGATAAAATCTCAGGAATCTGATTTAATTAAATCGAAAGAAGAGCGCCTCAACTTGATAAACGTGATTTCCAAAGAGAAAGAGGTGATAGACAAAAAAACAAAGGAGGAAAAAGAGCGACTTAAATCTCAAGAAACCCTCATGAAACAACTAAAAAAAGAGCAAAAAATCTACGAATCACTCAAAAAGAAAAGGGAAAAAACCGAGGAACAAATTAGAGTTAAAAATCAAAAACTTAAAGAAAAACAACAGAAACTAAAACAAGAAATATCTGAAAAAGATAAGAAACTAAAATCATTAGGTTCAAAAATTACAATTGGTAAAAAATCCGTAAAAAATACTACAAAAAATACTACAAAAAATACTACAAAAAATACTACAAAAAATACTACAAAAAATACTACAAAAAATACTACAAAAAATACTACAAAAAATACTAAGAAGAAATCATCTTAACTTTAAGGTGATCTCTTCACCATTTCCAATTGATGAAGTTATAGTTTTAAGATTTTCATTTGCTTGAATATGTCTAGATAATTTTATCATGTCTTGCTTATATTTTTCAGGATACAGCATATTATCTGTGATGATTAATCCACCTATTGATACCATGGGTAAAATCATGTCAAAATATTCAATTACATTTTCCTTATCTGCATCAATTAGTACAAAATCAAAGAATTCTTTGTATTTTTCTTCCAAACTCAATTCTCTAAGAATCTGTATGGCCAACCCCTCTCTAATTGATATTTTATCTAAAACCTCCGCATCCTGAAAATTCTTTATTGCCCTTTCAATCTTTTTAGGATTTTGTTCAATTGTTATTATACTCCCTCCATTTTCATTAATTGCTTCGGCACACCATATAGTAGAATATCCTACAGACATTCCAACTTCAAGTAAATTTTTTGCATTTTTTAAGCGTATTAGCATATTGAGTAATTCACCTGTTTCTTTTGTAATTGCTAACATTCTCTCATCTCCGGGAACATCAGCCTGTCTTGATTTTTCTAATATCGATTGTTTTTCTAATCGTTCCAATACCTCAAAAATTTTACTCATTTTTTCTGTATTTTTAAATAATTTTGTCCTTGTATTAGTATTCTAAGATCATGCTTTTTTATTATTAGATTATATTTACCCATCATTTTTTGTTAATCATGGCAGGAAAAACAATCGATCTGCTTGAAGTCGTTCAAAAAATCATTAATCTAGATTCTAAAATGAGATTTGCCGCAATAATTGATTCTAAAGGTAACATTAGAGAGGCCATAATGAAAACTGGTAAAACTAACCTTAAATCTCAAAAGGAAGAGGAACATTTCTGCAAACAAGTTGCACAAAGACGTGCTATGAGAAAAGAATTTGACAGATCTCTTGGTAAAGTTCGCTATGTGCATGTTGAAAGAGAAAAAGTATCTCAAATGGTTGTATATGCAAAAAGAAATATCATCTATTTTACAATGGAACCTGAAATGCCAATTAACACAAAAATTAGATTAATTACAAAAATCAAGAAACTTACTGCTGGCCTTTAGAAGAATTTCTAAAATAACAAATTAGTTGATATCATGACTTTTCCCAAATATCTTGGTGATTCAAAGATGTTTGAATATGATAAACATTACAGAGATTGCCAACAGTTTGATAAACCGTTCATTAAAGCAAAAATCAATCCTCAACATGGAAATTATTTTGTTCAAATAGATTTGATGCCATGTGATTTCAAGTTCTCAAAAAATGATGAAAAAAAATTAGAAAAAATGATACAAAATGAAAATGACTATCTAAAGTTAAATTCTGAGCCTGAATTGAATGGTTTTAGCATTACTTCTGAACTTGCATGGTTTGATGGCGTATCTGCTAATAATTTGGATTCTTTTTGTAACTTCCTTTATGATTTAACTCAGTCTTAAAATCTAATTAAATTTTTTAAAATTTTATCGATTACTTTCAACTCTTGTCTTCTTTCTTTAATTGTGGTCTCATTCCATTTTTTTGCAAATTCTGATTTTTGGTCAAGTTTCTCTAATTCTTGAATGTACTTTACAAGATGAATTTTGTAGTCATGTAGCAAATCCAAATGCTTGTTATGGTTATTCTCTGTTGGAGTTGTCATCTTTAATCATCTGTAATATCTGGGAACATTTCTTTAATTCTTAACTTGTCTTTTTCCATGGCTTCAATTCTCTTTTCAAGATGATTTTTAATTACTGGATTTGTTTCCAGTTTTTCTTCATCACGTATATCTGATATTGTTTTTGTCAATGATTCATAATATTTGATATGGTTCTTTCTTGATTCCTCTGATCTGTCTTCATCTTTAACGTCCACAATATAATTAGAATTTTCTAAAATAAGTATTTGATGTTTTTATATTATTTGTTATTTGGATGTGCAACATTTTCTCAAAAAAATCAAATATATTTTTAGATTTTTTTAAGTTTCTATTTTTATATCGTCAATTATCATAATCCATAATATTGGATACAAGATATGATGATTATTGATTTTCTTGTGATCATTTGATAGTATAGAGAGAATTAGGCTGTTTTAGGATATGTGGGGAGAGAGCCTAGAATTGAAAATATCCTGACACTGGAAAATAAATCAATTAAAAGATTAATTCAATTTCAACTTAGAAAAATCCACTTTAACTGACTTCAAAATTTAAAAAATTTTTAACCTCATCTGATTGGTTTCTGTATATTTTCATAAAATTACATGTTAAATTTGAAAATACACGTCAAAAATTAAAAACCTACTATGGATACAACCATAAATTCTATAGAAAAATTCTACACTAATATTGAAATAAAATTAAGTTTCTTTAATGAAAATTCTTGTAGATGAAAATCTTGACGGAATGGATGAGCGTCTAAAAGAACACGGATACGATGCATTAAGTGTTCGTAAATTGAACATGGCTGGAGAGAAACTCGGTTCAGATTTTTCAGTGATTCAATATGCTCAAAAGAATGATTTGATTATTGTAACTAAAGATAAAGAATATCGTAAAGCAAGCGAAGAAAATGACTTTCCATTGATTCTTCTTGATGATGAAGAAATACTAAAAGTTATCATAGAAAAACTAAAAAATTTTTAATTAATATTTTTAGAATTTATGTGAGATATTCGTAAATTTGATAAAATTTCATTGAGAAACACATCTTCCGGCTGATGTGAAATAGTGGACATAATTGCTTGCCAACAATCATCAATTTTTCTATTGATCTGTGGAAACATTTTGTCTTTTCTAAATGTTGGATAAAATGAAAGTAATTTCATTATTCCATCTGTGGATTGAACAATTTGTATAAAATGAATTATTGACATTAGTCTTTGATTGAATGAATGATTTTCCATTTTACTGATATCTTCAAAGCTTTCAATCTCTTCAAAAATAATTTTCACTTCCGAATGCAAATTTTTTAATTGATTATTTACTGATTCGTAGAGATTTACTAATTCATACTCTATATGTGATCTACTATGAACTCTTTTTTCAATATCTCCAGATTGCACAAGTGCACTAATTTCTCTGTAGACTGTTTTTTCATTTCCTACCTTTTCCATGACTCTTTTTGCTAGTTCACCGGCTCTAATCTTTCCATTTTCGTTAAGTATCCTAATAATCTCAATTCTGATAATCTCTGAATTTTTATCCAATTTTTTCTCCTATTTTTGATATTTTTCTATAACTTTACTCTGCCCCATCACACTAATCTCTTTTGCCAATTCTTGCAGGATTTCTATCCCTTTTTTGATTGGTTCTTTTGATATCTGTTTATTTTCTAATTTCTGTTTCAAGACTAATTTTTCATTATTTACAAAACTGATCAAAGAAACATCTTTCCCCATGTTTAGATTTATAAAAAAATCTACATATTCTGCAGCACTATCAATGCCCATACTGAATATCCCTTTAAGGGGTATTTGTTTGGAACACTCAAAACTAGATTAAAATAATTTCAAAACTATGCACATGTATGGATAAATGCGATAGACGTGTTCGTGCATATAAAAACGGAAAAACACTTGATGAGTGTAAAGAACTTGCAGAATCACTTAATCCCAATTTTAAGGATCAAATTGAACAAAATGGTAGGATTCTCTGGTCTCAAATTCTTGAACAAGTTGATCATGATGAATTAATTTACAAATTTACTCTCAAATTCTTGAGACGTGATGGATATGATATAGGCAACTGGAAACGACCTCATGTACAAAAATTCAATCATTGGTTTACATAAAAATTTGAATTAAATTTTGCAACTACCATCTGGATTACGTAATTTTTTTGCCATAATGTATGGTGTTACCACAAGTATTGGAATTGAGACTGCAATTAGCAATGTCTGTAATTGTGCTAACGCAAGAGATATTGCTATTCCACTAGCAGTTCCAATAAATAAAGAGAAAAATGTCCCTGCACATGTTGGGCATGCAATAAAAGCCCCCACAATCGCTCCCATTCCACTCATTCCACTTCCTTTTTTGGAAAATGTATATGCACTTACTGCAAGTGATGTATTTAGTGCAACTAGATATGATACGATAATTTGCAATACTAAATTGATTGGAATTATTTGCAATCCCACGTGCTCACTAAGGTATATTATTATTTTTGGCATATATCCTAATTCTCCACAACATGGTGCAACAAATCCTGAAGGAATCTTTGCACCATAGTGTATTGAAAAAGTTACTTCGGGCTGATACACAAGTGTTCCTGATACTAATGCAAAGAAGATTCCATAGCCTACAAATATTGCAACAAAAATTTTCCTAGATTTTTTATTCCAGGTTACTAAAGCAATGATTGTGGAAAGGTCTTTTTTGTTTTCTTCTATCTTGCCTTTGTGATATCTATACATGCCAAGAGCAATCGCTCCAAAAGATGCAACCAACGCAATGTAAAATATGTAAGCTATTCTTTGAATTGATTCTATAGCACTGGGTGTGAGTAGTTCTGAATCCTGATACCTAGCATAAATTATGAATAGTAATGCAATTGCTACAAAACCTAAAACAATTAGTTTTTTCCCTTTACTAATTGAATTTGATTTCTCCATTATCTCTCTTTTTTTGCATGAGATTAAATTCTATTCTAACTTAACCTAGGTACAAAAATGTATATGATTGCAATTATCTCTAACCTTCCAAAGATCATCAAGAATCCTAAAACAATTTTTGTTGCTGGGTCTGTATCTGAATCAATTACTCCTGCTGATAACCCTCCTGTTGTTATCACTCCTGCAGCCTCAAAAAATGCATCTTGATAAGGGACTTGTTCAGTCTCTGCAAGATGTAATCCTGTAATTGCTGAAATTACTGGAAATAATGCCAAAATTATCAAGGTTGATGTAAGTTCCTTTTTTGTCTGAGTTGAAAGTTCCTTTCTCTTCACACTGTTAAAAAATGATCTACAATTTTTCAGATGGAATAATCTGAAAATTTTTAGCCCTCCAGCTGTTGAAAAACCACACCCTCCAATAAACATCAGGACAATTAAGATGGCGTGAGCAATTCCACTTAGTCCTGCTAAACTTTGGAGTTGAAGTCCAGCAGTTGTACTTGCAGAAACAGAATAAAATGCACTTTCTAATGGTTCTAACCCACTAATACTAATGAATAATGCGGTAGCTCCACCTAAAACTGCAAAGTAGGTTAGCACTTCTTTTCCTAATTTTGGTGCAAGGAATTTTTTTCTTACAAATGCATAATGGAAAGTAAAAGGTAATGCTCCGAGAATCATCGCTCCCATTAAAATCACTTCTTCTTGCCACCCCAAATTCTCAATAATAGTTGATGATGGCACAAACCCTCCCGTAGCAAGTGTGCTCATTGCCAATGAAAAATCATCTAATAGATTCTCTTGACCAAAGAAGTATAACAGCATTGCAACAATTACAATGTATACTGCAAAGATTACTGTAATTGTTGAAAATAATTCCTTCATGTGAAGCGTTCTTCCAGAAATAAAACCACGCATTGATTGCAATTTTGATTCTGGATAAAATGCAGTAATTACGAGGTAAATGAAACTCATTCCACCTACAAGTTGTGTATAACTTCGATAGAACGTAAAACTCTGTGTTAGTTCTTCCTCGGGTGTGTTAAACAGAGATATTCCTCCCGTTGTGAAACCTGCAGCACTTGAAAAGAATGCATTTCCAAATACCTCCACATTAGTTTCTTCACTAGGAAATACGTAGAGATATGGTACTGTTCCAAACAATGATAGCAAAAACAGGCTTGAAAAAACTAGAATTGACGCTTGTTGTAGATTTAGACTAGATTTTTCTCCATATGAATTCAAAAAGAATCCTGTGACCAACAGCAGAACTGTGGTAAGATAGATTCCTGTAGCAGTAAGTGTGTCTTCTAAAATTGTTGAAACAATAGCTGGTACCAACAACAAAACCCCTGCAAATTGTAACACAAATCCAAGGTTTCCTAAAACTGCCTTTACTGGAGGACTCAGTAATCTGGGCTCGGACGCTGTAGCATCTCTTATGACATTTGCAATTGTTGTTTGGAATACCATTCCAACTACATCATTCTTTTTTGATAAAACCGGTAATTTTCTAATTTTATTGTCTCTCATTTTATGTAGTGCATCTTGCAATGTTGATTTTTCGTTAATTGTAACTAGAGGTGTTGTCATGATGTCTTTCAATTTTGTAGCTTCTGCATACACTGTAACATCACTTACTTTACTGAGAATGTCTTCATCTGTAACAATTCCTACTGGTATTCTGTTTTCATCTGTTACGATAATGTCATCTGTTTCATAATGACGTAACATTCTAGCAGCTTCTCTTGTTAGTGTGTTCTGACTAAGTATCAAAACATCCTTGTCCATGTATTCTGTAACTGATTTATTTAGAACGTATGAAACTGCACGCTCTGGATTTGTCGACATTAAGCTACCCTTAGTTAGGGATTTTAAATAATTTGGGGTTACGCTACACTTTTGATCGTCTAAAATTTTTTTACCTTGTTAAAATGATCATCTTTGATCTCTCAAAACTTGCTATCTTTATAAGCACTGGGCGTGAAGATTATGCGTACAATGGATATCAATCAAGCACAAGAGCCTGATTATGAATCGGTAAAAATCGATTATGTTGGATTCGTGGACCCTTATGCTGTTGAAGGCATGGTCATTTTGAAATCTGATAATGGAAAAGAATTTCACATGAGAGCATTTTCTGGCGAAGTTGCCAAACACATTTCAAGCTTTGGCGATGACAAAGTTGGAGATGTAGCCCCCTCAATTTACAAAATGATTGAAGATATTTGTGAAGAAAATGAACTTGTTCTAGTCAAAGTAAAAATCTATGAGAGTGGAGAGGTTTTACGTGCAAATCTATATTTTACTGGGAAAAAAGATCTTGTTTTAAGAAATTATCGGGCATCAGATGCTATGGCATTGGCTGCCTATTACAACATTCCAATTCTTGTAAGAAAAACACTATTGAAAGAAAGTATGGAAGCTGAGACATGAAATTAGAACAGTTTTTGTCCTAGTATGTTTTTTATTTTATAATGAATGAACAGGAACAATTAATGGATAATCTACTAAACGTGGATCTTGAAATAATTGACGTTGTACGAGAACTCCATCAAGGAAATTGGGAGTCTGATTCTCACAGAAAACAAGTTGGAGACTTGCTAAAAATTCGTGACGAGATGGTTCAAAAATTAATGACTGCAAATGAAAGTAATCATCAATGTGATTGTGGTCATGATCATAATCACGAGTAATAACTTTCAAAGAAATTTTCTGGAAATTTCTTCTTAATTTTTTCAAGTTCTTCTTGAAATTTTTCTATTCTTAAATCTATGTTGATATCTTTTTCTTGGGAATCTTCTTTTTGTTTTTGCAAAACTTTAATCTGATTTGAAATGGTTCTATACATAATAGAATACTCTGGAAATTTTTCAGGTAATTCTCCCATTAGCTAGATTAAATATACAACTTACTAATACTCGTTATGAAGTTTGGAGTAATTTTTGCACTTTTGATTACAGTGAGTAGCGGATTAGCTTTTGCCGAACCTGTATCAACTCAAATTCCATCTACTGAAAAAACCCATTATGTTGATGAACAAATAATGATTATGGCCGATATTTCAAATAATCAAGATATTCCGCAAAACTTTGCTTATCTGACTCAAGTAAAAAATGAACAAGATATTGTAATTTCTCTATCTTGGTTAACTGGCTCTCTATCTCCTAGACAATCATTTTCTCCCGCACAGTCCTGGACTCCTGTTGAAACAGGAACCTTTCAAATTCAAGTTTTTGTTTGGGAAAGTATTGACAACCCCGAAGCTTTGTCACCTCCACTTTCTATGATTGTAAATGTACAACTAAGAAGTACTTGATTCTAATCATGCTTCATAATTCGGCAAACTCATCATCTTTCAGTGATAGCTTAGTCGTGGTTAATCATCAGCAGATCGTATTGGCGATTCACAGTATATTATTTTTGACGTATCAGAACCTTTTTGAAACTTGAAATTGTTTTGAAAACATGGTTAATTTTGAGAAAGTCTACAAAAAAGTCGCGTTAGCTGTTATTGAGAGATGTCATGGTGGTATTAGAATTAAAAAACATGGGCGAATTATTCAGGTTTACGATCCAAAACGTCACATGTGGAGTGATGGTTTGGTTGGATTGGTTATCAAAGAAGAGTGTAAACTTGCTAATCTAAGAGACTGGGAAGTATCTAATGTCAGGACCCATATCATTGAAGAACTTCTCTCAAAATCTGATGACTAGTACGTGACCTTTCTAATCAAATGTGGCTCTTTTAGCATTATTGTGTCGTCTTTTCTAGAAGATAATTCTACGTGCCTTAGATTTAGATTTGTTATGATAATTAATGCTTCACATCTACTACATAGAATCGTTTTTCCATCTGATCTTTCTTCTCTAACAACATCGTACTCTAACCTGTCTTCTTTTCCACATGTTGGACAAAGCCTGGGTAATTTCCCAATTGTG
>Ga0222714_10002284_pt1 | contig 20496 bp, 20 predicted proteins | sample C33_3DmetaG_FD_165048 | JGI IMG/M metagenome (GOLD analysis project Ga0222714, IMG submission 165048) | Estuarine water microbial communities from San Francisco Bay, California, United States - C33_3D | ecosystem: Environmental > Aquatic > Marine > Unclassified | place: USA: California...
GTATTATCAAAGTTACTAAGATATTATGGTATTAATTAAGTATATCTAAAAGTATTATTTATGATAGCCATAAAAAGAGTACATAATCTCTAAAAACTTTTGAAAATCTAAAAAATTATAAAACTCTTTTAAAAATAAAATTATGTACTCTTTTTAGCACCTTATATAACCTCTATATAGTATTATCAAAGTTACTAATATATTATGGTATTAATTAAGTATATCTAAAAGTATTATTTATGATAGCCATAAAAAAAGAGTACATAATCTCTAAAAACTTTTGAAAATCTAAAAAATTATAAAACTCCATTAAAAATAAAATTATGTACTCTTTTTAAAATCTATATTACCTTATAGCATATAACATATAGCCATATGGATATGGTATATATATTAAGTATCTCTAAAAGTATTAATTATAATAGCCATAAAAAGAGTACATAATCTCTTAAAACTTTTGAAAATCTAAAAAATTATAAAACTCTATTAAAAATAAAATTATGTACTCTTTTTTTTAGTAGTTAATATTTAACATTCTATAATTTCTAAAAAATGATATGATAATATAGTGAGGTATATTATCACACCTAGTATAAAATGGAATACAACAAAATTTATAGTGAAAATAAACCTATTCAGTTAGGTCTTTGCTGCTTAAATATTGAACTTCGCGAATGTTGCCCGACGGTGTTTTCATCGCGTAGTGTTATATTAAAAACACTATTAACAAAAGGAGTAGAGCATTTACAAGCTAAAATAATAGAAAACCTCCAAGATGTTTTAATAATGATGGATTGGAACGAAGCAAATGGTATCAAAGTATTTAGATTATCAAGTGAATTGTTTCCACATATATCTAATCCTAAAGCTCCAAAATATAACTTTGATTTTGCGAAAGATTTATTAAAAAAAATAGGTGAAAAATCTAAGTTATATAATCAGCGCCTGACATTTCACCCGGGACACTTTAATTGTCTAGGAAGTCCAAATAAAAATGTAATTGATAATACTATAAATGATTTAGATTATCATGCTAATGTTTTAGAACTCATGGAATTGGGTGAAGATTCTGTTATGGTAATACATGGAGGTGGAATATATGGTGATAAAGAAAAAACTATTGAGAGGTGGTGTGATAATTATAATAAATTACCGATACATATTAAAAAACGTCTGGTATTAGAAAATTGCGAAAGAAATTTTTCAATAGAAGATTGTCTAAAAGTTTCGGAAAAAGTCAATATTCCGGTTGTATTTGATACTCATCATTATGATTGTTATAATATAATACATCCATATGAAATATTTGATATACCTTCTAACTATATTCCTAAAATATTAGAAACCTGGAAAAAAAGAAACATTAAACCTAAATTCCATGTTAGCGAACAAGGTAAAGGTAAATGCGGGCATCATAGTGACTATATAGAAAAAATACCAGAATATTTATTAGAAATACCAGATAAATATAATATACATATTGATATTATGATAGAAGCTAAAATGAAGGAAAAAGCAATATTCAAATTATATGACAAATATCCTTATTTATCATGTATAAAAAATGTGTGATAATATTAAATGATATCACATATAATAACCGCTTTTATTTTTGGATTAAATCCTATAATATACAAAATATTACAAAATTACAAAATTAATAATATCAGTATTATATTTATTATAATATTATTAAGTTTTTTTATTAGCATACCATATTTATTATATAACAATAATTATGAGATAATTATAAATGATATTAATAATATCAAAAAAAACAATGATTTTTCAATAATCACATTATTATTTATATTTGTTACATTATTTTATTTAATTTGCCAATATAATTACATAGCTTCTTTAAATAGCGGCGAATATAAAACAGCAATAAGCGTTGTAATTATATCATGTTATCCAATAATAACTCTAATATTGTCTTATTTATTATTCAATGAGATAATAACTTTAAAACAATTTATAGGGATAATAATTGTTTTTATAGGATTATTCTTATTATTATAAAAAATGTTGCTTATATATATATAGAAAAAAAATGAATAAAATTGAAAACAATATTTTACTATCTAAAACATCAATATACGAATCGGTTAATCGTACTATTTTCACCGCCGTAGGAGTAGTGTTAGCATTATTAGCAAGCACAAATACTAATTTATATACTAATGAAAGTTATAAACAATTTATTAAAATGATTGCTTTGGCAATATTATTATTAGTAATTATATACAGCGTTTTCAATGTTACGGATTATAAGAATTTCATAGACAGATTTAATGTTTCAGAAAGCAGCGTTTATAATATGTATACAGAAGGAAATATAATAATTCAATATATTTTCGTAGTATTACTCGCATTCATTTTCATAACTAATATTATGCTAATGGTTTAATATATTATTTTTTTAAAAATATAAATAAAAAAACATTATTATATAAAAATATTACACCCTTTATTGGTTGATGTAGATATTCCCACCATAATAGTAAATCCTCACAAAGGCATTTATAATTATAAATGTCATAAATATGTATATCAATAATAATATTTTGAGAGCATTTATAATGAAAGAATCCAACAAAGCTATAAACTCATTTTCGGCACGACGCATCATAATGTATTGCTCCATAATTTCTCATATAAAATATTTTAAAATCAATTTTTATTCTAAATAGTAATATTTATGATTTCCATAGTTATCGCTAATATCTTCTTTAGGGTTTAATAATATTTTAAGTTCTTCATAATTACCCTCTTTTTTAGAATGAAAGATATTAAGTATATAATTATAAATATCATCAAAGAAAGATAAACACTTCATATTTAATATATATATGAAATAAAAAAGAGTACATAATTGCGAAAATAATAGAAAAAAATATAAAATTGTTAAAATTATAAAAAAAATATTGATTATGTACTCTTTTTTTCTATAAAGAAAAAATAAATAAAATATGTAATTCTTGTACCCCCGATGGGACTCGAACCCACAATCTTTCGATTAGAAGTCGAACGCGTTATCCAATTACGCCACGAGGGTACAAAAATATAAAAAAATGATAATATGATTTTAGTTTCTTCAATTATATAAAAGAAAATAGTTTTTAACTATTAAACGCATTGAAAGAAATTAAAGATGACAGAATATATTATTCCAGATAATAATAGAATAATTGCGGGTGTAGATGAAGTTGCGAGGGGAACTTTTATTGGACCTGTTGTAGCAGCATGTGTTGTTTTGCCTAAAACATTTCCAGACGAAACATATAAAATGATAAAAGATTCAAAGAAACTATCGGAAAAAAAGAGAGATATATTAGCAAAATATATTAAAGAGAATTGTATTACTTATGGGATCGGTGAAGTGTCAAATGGCGAAATAGATAATATTAACATATTAAATGCTACTATTAAAGCAATGCACCGAGCTATTGGCGAAGCATATAAAAAAAGTCCATTTGATTATTTATATATTGACGGACCTAATTTTAAACCATATACACCTCCCGGAGAAGATAGTGAATTTATTGAATATGAATGTGTTCCCAAAGGAGATTCTAAATATCTTGCTATAGCCGCTGCTTCAATATTGGCAAAAGACTATCATACAAAATATATTAACGAACTCGTAAAGAGCGACGAAATCTTATTATTATATGATATTAATAAAAATAAAGGATATGGTACAAAATCACACCATGAAGCCATATATAAATATGGATTGACTAAATATCATAGAAAAACATTTGGGATTTGTAAAAGTTTTTAAGAAAAAGTAGCTATTATCTATTTTACATTAAACTTTTATATTCATCATTTTGTTGATAGCAATCTAATTTACTCCATGAAATACCACATACTTTAGATAATTCACATTTCAACTTATCGCCTTTATCTTGTTCTAATTCATCTAATATTCCCGGATATATTTGATTACATATTAAAGGATATTTTTCCCATTCTCTACCTGTGCTATTAATATCTATATTACTATATAGACCTTGATTGAAAGCTATATTCTTATTTTCTTCTTCTGGCTCTTTCCAGCTATTTTTATACATCCCAGCTATTTGTGCGTATTTTTTTAACTGATCGCTCGCTGGTTTTTCTTCACCATCATGTGTGATATACTTAGTATTATCTTTATTATCTCCTACTTTATATAAATATTCATTATTATTTTCGTTGTTTTTTATATATTTAAATTCACTTTCAGCTTTACCACTTTTTTGATATAAATAATTATTCATTTTTTCAATATCATTTGGTTCACCGAAAACAAATTTGTCAGGTTTACATTTATATTCTAAGGCTTGTGAATCTTCAGTGATTTTAGTAGCTTCATCATTATTAATAATATAAGAAATACTATTATTAGTTGATAAGCCCGCGGTACCTGCCGTACAACCGGTACTATTAATATTATTATATTCTTTAATATTTTTATAAATATGTTTTTTTTCAGCTGGGGTTACTTGTTCTAATTTCCAGTAATCCGGACATATTGGTATCGGCTCTAATTTAGAAAGTATTTTACGAGGTTTTAAAGCAAATATAGAGAATACAAGATAAAGTATTATTAATATTGCTCCTAATACGTATGTTACAACGGCGGGTAAAAACTTCTCATATATATAAGTTTTCCCCCAATCAGTAAAAAACACTACCGATAATAATGCTAATGCTGATAACCCATATATAAAACATACCATCCATGTACCTTTGTATAAATTTGTTTTCTCCTCTTTGAATAATTTTAACTCTTTATCTGTAGGTACAAATTTTAATTTTGTTTCAGGGTCAAGACCTAAGCTTTCTTCGTCATATCCCCAAGCAGTATCTGAATAACTACCCATTTATTAATTTTTATTATCTATTCTTCTATAATATTATATTATTTAATTAAATTTTTGTTACATCAAGATTTTTTAATCCTTTTCCAGAAGGTAGCACAGATCTTTCAAGAGGCACTGGCATAGTGCTGATGTCTCTTATATATCTTTGCGTTTGTTTAATATTAGATATTATTTCTGGGACACACCAATCAATAACTCTTGTATTTAAATCCAATACCTGTTCTTTGATATTATTTGGTAAATTCTTTGAATATTGAAAATAAATAGAACGCATTACTATTTTCAACTCATCATCTTTTTGTCTTCCAATATTAAATTGCCCGTTTGTTTCGTTTAATATTTTATTGCGAATCCCTTTTTGTAATAAATTTATATTTTCAATAGAAAAAAAGACCTTGGATACTTCAGTACAATTAATATTGCGAGATATTATGTTAGTTTGATATTCTGTGGCATTTTCTATAGCTTTTTTAATATTATAATTATTACCATTATTATTAATCGCGTCTATGCGACCATTCGCATTAAAAGCATTTATAGGCTGATTGTAACAACTGCTATCTAAATTATAATATTCCATTCTACTAATTATATATAATTATTTTCATTTTATATAGTAGTAATTATGTATAAAGAGAAAAGTTGTATAAAAGTAAAGTTTTGTGCGGTAGAAATATTAAAACATATAGAAAAAAATAAAAAGGTGAATATAAAAGATAAAGATAAAATAATTGAAGAATTATCTAATTATATAGATAAGATACTATTTAATATCGTGGCTATAGCTGCGTTAATATCACTTAAAGCAGGTGTTAAAAAAATATTACAAGAGCATATGATGTATATAGATAAATATATTAATAAATTATGTAATGTATCTATTAATAGTAAAAGCAATAAAAAAGGTAAAATATCAATGAAGGGTGGCGCATTCAATACGGCTGCTTTCTTTGGTGTTAATGAACCTAATTACTCAGAAACTAACTTAACAAATGATGTTATGAATGTTGATTTTGTAAATAATATTGCGAGACCGGCATTAAATATATCTGTAAAATTAACTGGTGGTGGTAGAGGTGGAATGATAAAATTAAATAGCTGTAAAAAGGTAACTAAACAATTGAAAAATAAAATTATATCGGTTTTTAAATATTTTAAAATTAATATTGATAAAAATGTGCCAGCAATAATGTCTGAAAAATTAGAATTAATATTGGATAAAATAATAATAAAAATTATAAAAATAAAGGATAGTGAAATAAATATTCATAATTTTAAAAAAATAATTTCCAATACTAAAATATTAAAAAAATGATGATATATAAAAATAATTTAGATACAAAGTATTAAATGCCTATAATAACGATAGATGGTAATATTGGTTGCTGTAAAACAAGTATATTAAATTATTTTCATAAAAATTATAAAACGGCGATTGATATAGAACCTGTAGATAATTGGACGGAATATCTTAAAAATATGTATGATACCGATAATAGTACTTATAATTTTCAAATAAAAGTTTGGATGGATAGATGTTGGATACAAGAAAAATCTAATGTGATAGTATTAATGGAGAGAAGCCCGTATTTTATTAAAAACGTATTTGTTGAAAAGGCTCACGAAGATAAAAGTATTAGTACCGACGAATATAATAATTTACATAAACTTCATAAAACAACTGATGATTTGTGGAACCCAAATGCCTATATATATTTGCGGTCGTGTCCTAATATGTGTTTTAATAGAATTAAAAGGAGAGGTAGGGAATCTGAAAAAAATATTAAATTAGAGCATATCCAGCGTATACACGAATTACATGAGATAAATTATAAAAAAGCCCTTGAAGAAAATAAAAATATAATAGTAATTGATATTGAAAATAAAACAATATCGGATATTTGTAGCGAAATTATATCAAATAATATATATACGGAGATAGTAACTCAATTATATAACTATTGAGAAATACCTTTTATAATTGGCTGAGATGTTCCTACAAAGCAACTATAATATAGTCTTTCTTGATTTTTATATTCTATAGTTGGTGTAGATGTGTGAATTAATTTGCGATTATTAAATAATAATAAATCATTTTTATCCCATTTAATATCAACTATATTTTGCGGAGTAAATACATATTTTGTCATTATTTCTCTATATAAATCAAAACTATCATCACATGTTAATTTATCAAACTTATTAAATCTAAATGGTGATAGCATAAGAGCTTTCCTTCTTTTTTCGCGATTTGAATATACTATTAAAGGTGTTCTCGTCAAAGTTGTAGTACCTTTATAATCAAAATCATTATTTAATACGCGATTTATACCAGTATAATCAAAATAAGAATTCATCATATCATTACGAGTATTAGTATAAATAACATTATATTTACTTAATTTTTTCTTCATATAAAATTCCATGCTATCATAAGCGTCTTCCATGCTAGCAAATAGTGTGTTACCTCCTGTTTTTGGCGTTTTAATCATATAGATTGAGGCAACAACGGGTGGAAGTTCAGTTCCGTGCCCTACTATATCTTGATGCCATACAAGAGTATTTTTAAATGGGTCGCTGTACTTTAAAGTAACATTTTTAATTCCATACATATCTTTAATATGCGCCTCTCCTCTTAAAGATACTTGAGGAACAGAATCAATTTGCGAATATTTAAAAGGGTGTATTACTTTGTCATTTGATTTATCATCAAACGACTTACAAAAATCATAGAAAACATTAGGTTCTATATTTTGATTTTTAAATAATAACATTGGTACTGAATTAAATAATATTTTTAAATCATTTTTATCATTATCTGTTAATTTATTAATATTGATATGTTTAATAACAGCCAAGTTTTTTTTAAAAGTTGGAAAAGATATATGATAGCAATGATAGCAATTAGAAAATGCCAATACATTTATAGCAAATAGTAGCAGAGATTTCATATTCTTATGTTTCATTATTATTTAATTAAATATGAATATAATATAATCAATTTTTAATAATAAACTCCTTCAGATATAACTAAACCTTTCCCACATTCTAATTCGGGATAAATATTGGTATTATCATTTGCGACAGCAAACACATAATTTATAATAGAATTAGATAGTAATTTTGAAGAATGTTCTGGTATACACGAAGGAATATTTGGAATACAATATATATTAGCGTTTTTATATTTTATTATGGGGTTTTCCAGTGTAGTCGGTTCTGATAAATCAGTTATACCTCCTTGATCTATTGCTATATCCATAATAATAGTTTCCTTAGTAATACAATCTAACATATCTTTTGATATCAATTTGTCGGATTTAAGACCTGTATTATATATTGAACCAATTATAATTCGTGAATTTTTTGCCAAAAAATCAATATTTTCATTATTATACTCATATATATTTACATTATATTTTTTCTTTAACTCGAGTAATTTATCATAATTTTTATCTAATAAACATATATTAGTAAATCCAGAATTAATAGCTATCATCATTGAAGCTAATCCTGCGTTTCCAGCACCAAATATAGATATACGTATGGCATAGTCATATATTTCGTTTCTAAATATAAAATTAACAGCTTCGAGCATAGATTTTTCACCTGCTATTTTTGACATTTGAGATAATATAGGATAGTTGTAATTTCCTTTATTATCTGTTATTTTGATATTTTCATAAGCATAACATTTGGCACCACTATTTATCATTGCTTCCGTTAAATCATTGTTGCTGGCAAAATGAAAAAACGTCATAATTTTATGATTATTTTTAATAAATTTATATTCTTCTTTCTGAGGCTCTTTAACCTTTACTATAATATTAGATTTATCATATAAATCTTCTATAGTATCACATATAATAGCACCTGATTTAATATATTCTTCATCGCTAAATAATGCTTCCTTGCCAGCTCCCGATTGAATATATACATTTAAATTATTATTAGTTAATAATAATACATCTTGTGGTATTAATGAAACGCGTTTTTCGTTTAACTTTAATTCTTTAGGAACCCCTATAATATTTTTCATAGTTCTAAAATATTAAAAATAAATAATTATTTGTTATTATTCGCACTTAGCTAATTAAATATTAATTATTTAATAGTGGTTCTTCGCATTTTATTTTTTCAATAGAATCCCTTATAAATTGCTTATTTGCTCCTGAAAAAGAAACAAGTTCGCTATTATTTTTAAAAAATTTAAAATGTGGAATTGATTGGATGTTGTATATATCTGATATATCACAACCATCTTCAATATCTACCTTTATAAATTTAATGTCGGTGTTTTTTTCAGCTTGCTCACAAATAAAAGGGAAAATATCTTTACAAGGATTACAAAATCCTGCTGAAAACATAACTGCAACATATTGATCGTTTTGAATTATATTATTAAATTCTTGTAAATTATTGACAAATAAAACAGACATTCTTATCTATATAATTATAAATTATTTATTTATTGTAAATTATCGCATATATAAAAAATTGATAATATTTATAATTAAAATTATAATTGAAAATTAGGAATGTCTAAGAAAGTTGTTAATTTTGCTGAAGTTAAATCTGTTAATGAAAAGTATAAAAAATATGAACTTTTAGAGCATATTTTGGCATTACCAGATACATATATCGGCTCTATAGAACCACAGAAAATCAATAGCTATATTTACGATGGCGCAAAAATGAATATTGAAGAGCTGGTATATATACCGGGACTTCTTAAGATTTTTGACGAGGTTATTGTAAACGCAATTGATCATTCTATGCGTCTAAAAGCTGAAGAGCAAAAAGGCAAAGAAGATATTAAGCATGTTAAAAATATCAAGGTTACTATTGATAAAGAAACTGGGAAAATAAGTGTATTTAATGATGGTAATGGTATTGATATTAAAAAACATAGTGATTATGGCAATAAATGGGTTCCAGAATTGATATTCGGCGAATTATTGACTTCCACAAATTATGATAAAGGGGAAGAAAAGATTTGGGGAGGCAAGAATGGCTATGGCAGTAAGTTGGCGAATATATTTTCAACCGAATTTACTATTGAAACCGTAGATCATTATAGCAAAAAAATATACACACAAACATTCCGTAATAATATGACACAGCGCGATGAACCTATAGTAAAAGCATATTCTAAATTACCTTATACTCAGATTACTTTTGTACCTGATTATAAAAAATTTGGAATAGACAATATTACAGATGATATATATAAATTATTTCATCGCAGAGTTATTGATGCTTGTGCTACAACAAATAAAGATGTCGCCGTTACATTTAATGGTATAAAATTAACTATTAAAGATTTTGAAAAATATTGTGATTTGTTTTTAGATAAAAAAGAGCAACCCAATATATATGAGGCGTGTGGTGAAAGATGGGAAGTAGTAGCATCTATATCTAAAACGGGCTCGTACGAACAATTGTCTTTTGTAAATGGTATTAATACTATCAAGGGTGGTAAACATATAGAATATGTTACAAATATGATAACTAAAACCCTTGTTGATATGACATTGGCTAAAAAAAAGAAAACTATAAAAACGCAACATATTAAGGATAATTTATTTGTATTTGTAAAAGCATTAATAGTAAATCCCAGTTTTGATTCGCAAAGTAAAGAAACATTAACAACACCTGTTGCTAAGTTTGGATCAAAATGTGATTTAAGTGATAAATTTTATGATAAATTATATAAATCAGGGATAATTGATAAAGCATTAAGTATCACTGAATTTTATGATAAAAAGAAGCTTGTTAAAACTGATGGGAAAAAATTATCTCGCATCATAGTACCAAAACTTGATGATGCTAATTTGGCTGGTACAAAGCAGAGTCAAGAATGTACTTTGATTTTGACAGAGGGAGATTCGGCAAAAACTATGGCAATTGCCGGATTGAGTGTTATTGGTAGAGATAGATATGGTGTATTTCCTTTGAGGGGTAAAATCTTAAACGTAAAGGATGCTACATTACAAAAAATATCTGATAATAATGAGATAACGGCAATTAAGAAAATTCTTGGGTTAGAGCAAAATAAAAAATATACAGATATTTCTCAATTGAGATATGGTTCGATTATGATTATGACAGATCAAGATCATGACGGGAGCCATATTAAAGGCTTGGTATTTAATATATTTCAAAGCATGTGGCATGAATTATACGAAATACCGGGTTTCTTAACATCAATGCTTACACCTATTATTAAAGCCACGAATGCTAAAAAAGATGTAATAGAGTTTTATAATATTTCTGATTATGAAAAATGGTCTGAAACAGATATAGCAAAAAATGGAAATTGGAAAATCAAATATTATAAAGGGTTAGGTACGTCAAGTGATCAAGAGGCTAAAGAATATTTCAAGCAAATGAATAAGGTAACATATGTTTATGACGAACATGCCGACGAAGTTATTGATTTGGCATTTAATAAAAAGCGTGCCGATGATAGAAAAATATGGTTACAAAATTATAATAAAGATAGAGTATTGGATTATTCAAAGAAATTTATAAATTATAAATCTTTTGTAGATGATGATTTAATACACTTTTCTAATCGTGATTTACAAAGATCTATTAATCATATTTGCGATGGTCTTAAAGAGAGTACGCGTAAAATTTTATATGCCTGCTTTAAAAGAAAATTATATACGAACGAAATAAAAGTAGCTCAATTATCTGGATATGTAAGTGAAGTATCGGCATATCATCATGGAGAAAGTTCTCTACAACAGGCTATTGTAGGTATGGCGCAAATATATGTTGGAACAAATAACATTAATTTGCTAAATCCTAATGGTCAGTTTGGTAGTAGATGTCAGGGAGGACAAGATGCGTCATCTGCGAGATACATCTTTACACTATTATCAAAATTAACTAAATTAATTTTTAAGGAAGAAGATAATATAATTTTAAATTATCAAGATGATGACGGACAGCAAATAGAACCCGAATATTATATCCCAATTATTCCAATGATATTGGTAAATGGCGGGATTGGTATCGGTACTGGATATTCAACAAATATCCCTCAGTTTAATCCGAGTGATATTATTAATATCTGTAAATTAATATGTGAAATAATTAAAAAATCAAAAATAGAAGTTAAAAATGAAGATGATTTAGAAATGGTATATAGTGTTCTCGATGTATTAGAGATAGATAATATAACCCCTTATTATTTGGGATTTAAGGGCACTATTGAGAAAGCTGAGAAAAATTCATACATTAGCAGAGGTGTCTATAAATGGATAGATGATGAAACATTAGAAATTACCGAATTACCTATAGGGACATGGACGGAGGATTATAAAGAGTTCTTAGAAAATATGATAACATCTGGATTAAATAATTTAAAATATATTGAAAATCATTATACATCAAAAAACATTAGATTCATATTACACTTTAATGCAAATGTTAAAGAAAAAATAGGTGATAAGGTTGAAACTATGTTTAAACTTCAATCAAGTAAAAATTTAAGCATCAATAATATTCACCTGTTTAATAATGAGGGTTCAATACAAAAATATGAAAATACAACAGAAATAATTAAAGAATGGGCTGAAACACGTATACTTAAATATTATGAAAGAAAAATGTATCAAATTAAAAACTTGGAGAAGGAAGCTAAAGTTATTAGTAATAAAATGAGATTTATTTTAGATGTAATTGCTGGTAAAATTCAGATAATGAATAAGAAACTCGTAGATATTATGGCGCGACTCGTTGAATTAAAATACCCCCCTATTGATACTGACAAAAACGACAAAGATGAAGACGATGATGATGAAGATACTGATAATAAAAAAGTATCGCGATATAATTATCTTCTTAAGATGCCTATTTCACAGCTGACATATGATAGAAAAATAATTTTAGAAAAAGAGCATAAAGAGTTAGAAGATAAATTAAATGCCCTCAAAAATACAAATATAGAAGATATCTGGATGAATGATCTTGTTGAATTAGAAAAAGCATGGGAAGCGCATAGAGACGGAATACTCGTAGAATATGACAATGATTTAAAAGGGATAGTTGAGACTAAAGCAATTAAGAAAAAGAAAAAATGATTATTAAATTTATATTATTTAATATAAATGACAGATTATAAAATACAAAGACCTTTTTTAAAATGGGTTGGTGGAAAAACACAAATTATTGATAGTATTATTTCAAAATTACCAAAAGAAATTAATAATTATCATGAACTATTTGTAGGGGGCGGTAGTGTTTTATTTGCCATATTATCATTACAAAAGAATGATAAAATTATAATAAAAGATAAAATTTATGCTTACGATATCAATATTAATCTAATTAATATGTATAAAAATGTTCAAAATAACAAAGATGAATTATATAAAATACTCAAATCATATTATGACAAATATGATAGTATTACTGGTACTATAATTAATAGAAAGCCAAAAACGATTGAAGAAGCACAAACTTCTAAAGAAAGTTATTATTATTGGATTAGATACAAATATAATAATATAGATAAAAATACGATTGAATGTTCAGCACTATTTATATTAATTAATAAAATATGTTTTAGAGGAATGTATCGCGAAGGACCAAATGGATATAACGTGCCTTATGGACATTATAAAAAAACACCATCATTGATATCTAAGAATGAACTTGATAATATAAGTAGTTTAATTAAAGATGTAGAATTCAAACATAAATGTTTTATTGAATCGTTAAAGGATATTAAAGAATTGGACTTTGTATATTTAGATCCACCATATGCTCCTGAAAATTCTAAATCTTTTGTTGGATATGTTGAAGAAGGGTTTAATTTAAAAACACATGAATTGCTATTTGAAGAAATAAAAAAAATAAAAAATATTAAATTTATAATGAGTAATTCAAATGTTGATATTGTTACAAATAGTTTTAAAGATTATAATTGTCAAGAGATTGTAGCAAGAAGGGCGATAAACTCAAAGAATCCAGGTTCAAAAACAACAGAGGTAATTATTTATAATTAATCCATAAGTGTCTTACCATAGGAAGAACATATATAAAAAGCCATATATTTATTTTTTAATTCACATCCATTATATATTAATTTTGGATAAGAATTAGTTTTTATATTTTTGGAAGCCTTTGTTCTAATTTGTAGAATATTATTTGGCCCCGTAATTGTAGCTAACGCCTTTTTATTTTCATATGCTATTTTTATTTTTTCGCTAATATAATCATAATCTTCCTTTAATTTTTTACAAAATTCATCATTTTCTTTTAAATCAACTACTTTCCAATTTTTATAAGTACCATCTTTGTAATAGGCTATATATAAAATTCTTTCCATTTTCTTGTATACTCTTGTGTCTTCAAAATCAATATTATTATCAATTATATCTGATAAACAATGACCTAATTGTGTTACTGATATTGTTTCACCTATAGTATATGTTTTAAGTTCTCCATCTTCTAAATCAGTCAAATTGGTTCCATTTGGGATACCAAGAATATTTTCAAGTTCTTTTCCTCTTTTACCCTTATCTTTTCTAGGTTTTTCTAATTTAGAAATATCAAGTTTTTCTAATAATTCTTTTACTTCGTTTAAATGCATCTTGGGGTTTTTAGACATAGTATATTTATTATTTTGCTTATTGGGATTGAGTAAGTTTAATAATTAAGCCAACGTTATCAAATTTTATATTTATATTTATATTTATATTTACAATTTTATTATCGTGGTCTATGGGTCTGTGCTACCAATTAATTTAGAATTTATATTGAAATATTATACCTCCCTCTAAAAAGAGTACATAATTTATAAAATCTATTAAAAATATAAAAACTTATAAAAATCTATTAAAAATATAATTATGTACTCTTTTTTAAATAGGTGGTAATTCAATATCATTTTCAACGCATATATTATAAATTGTAAGATAATCACAATGATTATCATTTTCAATTAAATGGGCTAAACATTTTCTCACATCTATATTAATATCTATAGTATTGATATATTCTATAAGTTCTCTGGATTCATTACTTGTTAATGTAGTTGAGTTTAACTTGTCTATTATTTCGTCCATATTTATTTATATATATGAAAATATATTAATCAATTTTTAACATATATACGTTTTTGTGTTTAGTATCCTTTCATATTACTTTTTATAAATACTAATAGTAAAAACATATAAGGAATAGGCGTTATTAATAAATAAAAAGGAATGTTTTAAGAATATATCTTTATAACTATTATTTTTTTAATAAATATAGCCTTTATGGCGTTTTTGTCATCGTGCCCGAGTGGTCTAAGGGGACAGACTTAAGATCTGTTGTGCTTAAGCACGCGTGGGTTCGAACCCCACCGATGACATAATGTTTTACATTGCTATATTTATATTTTACTTAAAAAATAAGTAATATAATCGTGAATACCATATATAATAATATTGGTATTATTAATGTGATAATACCAATTAAAAGGAACTATTAATAATTTATTATTTAATTTAATTAAAGAAGGTTCTGAGTTCTCATTTGGAAAATTATTTGTAGTAGAGCATTTAGGATTACATAATAATATCTCAGCATCATCATTTGAATATATCAATAAATATTTATAGTTATTTTTATTCCAATTATCTGAAAAAGTAATGTTTTCATAAATTAAATTATATGAAAACCAATCATTTATAATTTTTTTAATATCTATATTATCATCTATAATAATAGGCTGTTTTTTGAATAGCAATTCAAAATTAAAATTTTGTATATTTGTTTGATATATAGAAACTTCATTATTGAATATATAATATAAAGAAGCATAAATTAATAATATTACAAATAATAAAATATAATAGAACATATTTATTATATTAATATAATAATATTTTTAGATATTGAACATACAAAATAATATATATCAAATAATTAAGAATATTAATTTATATAATATGAAAATTAAGACTAATTATGGAAAAAGATTATTAAATAATATGTCAAAATTACAATCCAACGTAGTTGATAAATTTTCAACATACGGAGATAATTTCATAAATAATCAAGAACCCGAAGAACTTAAAACGCCACAACAGATGGATGACTATATATTTGCGGGTTGGATGAACGCCGACAAAGAAGAAATTGTTAAGAAATATATTGAAACTCAAGATAAAACTCAAGATGAAACTCAAGATGATACACCTACACTTTTTAAAGTAAATGAAAATAAACTTGAAAAAATTACAATTGATGAGGAAGATAAGGAAGCTTTTAAATTTATTGCCAAAAATTTAATTACAAAAAAATATGTATATAGAAGGAAAAATACTAATAATAATGTTATTATTAACAAAGGCAAAGACCTTCTTGATAAGGGATACAACGTTTTGAAAAAAAAAACAGATAATATTGTATACGTAATACCTTACAACGAGGAATATGAAACAAAATTAAATAAAAAATATAATGAAGATAAATATTATCTTAGAGTTGGTAACGACTATTACGTGAGTGAAAAAATTATTGATGAATATAGAAGAAAGACGATTGAAGATAAGAAAAATTTAAATGAAAATGAACGCGATCTTGATGATAAAAATAATGAATTAACTAACCTTAAATATGAATTGGAAAGGTCAAAAAATAATTTTAGTAATACTAATGTCGATACTTCTATTTCAAATGCGTATAAAATGCCATTCGTATATTGGGAAATATTTCCATATATTTCTAAATTATATGAGAAAGATGATAACGAATTAAAATATAAATATAATCTATTAATTGAAAAAGATGTTAATATTTTAACTCAAGACATTGAGAACTATAAAAAATATTATAATGATTATAATAATTATGGTGAAAAATTGAAAGATTCTTTAAAACAAATAAGAGAAACATTGGCAAAAAAAAGCGAAATAAATAAAAGAAGAAAAGAAGAAGAAGAAAAAGAGGATCTAAAAGCATTGGGAAATTTGACATTTAATTTGACATCATTTGCTACTAAATTAACATCGGAATTAACAGCTTACACTTCAAACACTATTTTATCATCTATCAAAACTATTTTTAAAACAAGATTTAACGATGTAATAACTGGTTTCATTATTATTATATTTATAGTAGTTATGATTTTTGGAATAAAATCTAAAAAATCGCAAAATAAAAAAGCTAATAATTCTCAGCAAGGAGTTGCGGCTGAAGGAGCAGAAGATTCGCGAAATGAAGGTGACGGAGATATTTTTACATCATTAACTAATATTCCTAATAATTTCAGTAACGCACTTAATACTATTTATGATACATATAATATGATGCTTGATATGTTTGAACAAGGAGAACGTTTATCAGAAGATTTAGCAAATACTTTCACGCCTCAAATAACTAATACTATTCCGCGTGAAATATATAATGATGGGAGATTCGATAATATATACTATTATAAAGATGAGAATAATAATAACACATCTACATTTGAACCCCAAGAATTAAAATTTAAAATAAATACTAAAGAATATACTATTAAACATACAACAGAAAATGTAAAAGAAGCTCAAAAGTTTGTATTAAAATGTAGTGATATTGATGATAAAAACATTTTTAATAATAATTGCGAAATAAAAATCCATAGTGAACTACCTGAAAAAGAAGAAATTAATACAGACTATGACAAAATTAAAATTAAAGAATAAACTTAATTATCTATTATATTTTTAAGTAAGATATATATATTTATTTAATATGTCTATAACGTCAACGTCTAATATTTATTTTTTTAAGAAAGACGAACATATATATATAGATGAGGAAAAAAAAAAATTCAAAAACGATATAAAAATAGATAATCCTAATAATAATAACTTAGAATATCATGAAGGAAAAAAATTAAAATATAAAAATAATTATTACAAGTCTTTTCCATTAAAAGGAACATGTTATAACATGGGTGTTGAAGATTGGACGGATTGGTTTACAATTCCTTATTATTATATTAATAACAATTATCAACAAGGAAGTAAAAATAAAGAAACACAGGATACATATACAATAACAGAATGTTATAGTAAATGTAAAAATAATTTTGTTATAAATAAAAACAACAAATCTTTATGTGAAGACATTAAAACATTTAATAAAGGAAAATATAATGATTTTATTCCTTTTGATCCATTTGCTATAATATGTATAATAGGTTCTAAGATAATGGATGAAAGTAACCCATCTATTCGAATATTATTAAAATCTTATGATAAGTATATATATGATAATCGATTAACTATAAAAGATAAAAATGATATAGAAATACAAGAATATATTAAAATTAATAATGTTACACATGATATTATTTGGGGTAAAAAAAATGTTAATTTGATAGAACAAGTAGACAATGCTTATAAAATTTTAGATGATTATATTAATAATAATAAAATAACTCATGGGAAAACAAAGGTTGATGATGTTCTTTTAAACAATTTAATTAAATTTTATGAATTATTTGACAAAAATGATGAATATTATAAATATATGTATTTAAAAAAAATTGGTGAAATTGCGAGTAATAGTAAAAATAATGATATCCCTGTTGCTATTAAACCTCATTATTATTACGCTTATTATATAGCAAATAAATATGATAAAGATAAAAAATTTATAAACTTTGATAATGGAAATATTAATATAGAACATATTAAGACATTATTTATTAATTCTATAAATTTATGCTTCTCTTCCAAATATATTTTTTGTCAGAGGTTAATTGATAGTGATATAATTAAACGTGATATATCGGCTGATATAGCTGATATAGATAAAATTATTGCGAATGTTCCTCCTTTACCTATAGAACCCGTAGAATTAAAAAATAATACGGGTGAATATATAATAAGTGAATACAATATTAATGATATTAAAATAGAAAAAGAAAATATTCATATATTTGGTGAATATAAAAATGTTAATAAACATTTTCAGTCATTAATAATGTTAGCGCCCTTTTTGTTAGTTTTATTTTTAATACCTTTTTTTCTTTATTATATTTCTTTTTGGAAGAACTGGTTACATACAATAATAAAAATGGCGAATTACATTATAATTTTATTTTCTTTAATAGTTGGAATACATTTGCCATATTATTTATCAATATTTCTAATATTTATAGCAGGGAAATTTATAATATATCCATTATATCTAATTATTCTAAAAATACCACTTATTTTATCTATAATAGCAATAGGGTTTATAATATCATTGATTGACAGAACAGGTACAATTAATAAATTTGGAAAAATAATGTATGGTTATGCTGCGATGTTTTTATTTAAATTTTTAAATTTAATTTTAGACACTTTAAAGGAATTACTAAAAAAAGAATCTATTGTGCCCGCAATATTAATTATATATACTATAATATATTATATTAAAGATGAAATATTAATATATGGTGATCCAAATTTAGATACAAGTGATTTTATGCTATTATTGGAAGTTTATAAGGATATATATATATATAAATATTTAGAAAATAATATTGGTAATTATATTGATTATTTAAATGATTTGAATAAAAAAATATTAAATAATAATAAAAATATTAAAAATCAAGATTTATCTACATAACTATAAAAACAATCTATATAATTATTCTCCGCATCTTGTTTTTCCATACCTTTTATACTATTCCACGCATCCCATTTAGAACAATCTTTAATATATACACTCCAAGGTCGGTCAATATTACAATCACCAATCGTCGCTTGCTTATAATATTTATAAAATTCTAATTTAATACTATCAGATAAATTATAATCATCAAGATTTAATTTTTCTAATACTTTTAATAATTCATTGAAAGTATATCTAGTTTTAGTAGCCATAATTATTTTTAAATATAATTAAATCTTTATATAATTATTTAAGACTTAAAGTCGTATATATATATGATTATAAAAATGATTATCGATGAATATTTAGAATATTCAAAGACGTACAAAGAGAAATATGGAGATAAATGTATAGTCTTTATGCAGGTAGGTTCTTTTTTTGAAATTTACACTATTACAGATAATATAATTGATAATGATTTATTTAAGATAGCAGATTTATGCGGTATACAAACATCGCGAAAAAATAAAACTATTATGGAAGTATCAATGGCAAATCCAATTATGGCGGGATTCCCGATTCATTCTATATCAAAATTTACGCAAATATTATTAAATGAAAATTATACAATAGTGATAGTAGAACAAATAACGGAACCCCCAAATCCTAAAAGGGCAGTTACAGAAATTTTATCACCTGGATTAAACATAAATATATTAAATAATAAAAGTAATTATATGATGGTTATAATGTATGAAATTATAAATGGCTATATAATAGCTGGTATATGCGGTATAGATTTATCTACAGGAAAAACCTTTGTTTATGAAGCGGGTTCTACTAAAAATGATCCTGAATTTGCGTGCGACGAAGTATTTCGCCTTATAAGCACATATAACCCAATTGAATTAATTATTTTAAGTTATCCTTTAAATAATGAATATAAAAAGAAAATTTTAAATACATTGAATATTAATAAAATTTTAGTCCATTATAAATGGGATAATTGTGAATATATATC
>Ga0222714_10002285_pt1 | contig 20493 bp, 18 predicted proteins | sample C33_3DmetaG_FD_165048 | JGI IMG/M metagenome (GOLD analysis project Ga0222714, IMG submission 165048) | Estuarine water microbial communities from San Francisco Bay, California, United States - C33_3D | ecosystem: Environmental > Aquatic > Marine > Unclassified | place: USA: California...
CGCTCGCCTCAGGGGTGCCGGTTGTCGCGCTCGATGCCTCTGGTGTTCGCGATGCGCTGCGCCACTGCGCGAGCTGCGTTCAACTTGGTGCAGATGCCAGCCCCGAAGCCTTTGCCGCCGCCCTGTCCGGCTTTGCCGGGCGAAGCACCGACCAGATCGAGAAGGATCGCATCGCGGCGCGAGCTGGAGCCGAGCCCTATTCTATCGCAGCAATGTTGGAGAACGTCGAAGCGCTGTATGCCCAGGTATCGGAGGTTGCCCGGAGCGAAGACCAGCAACGCCGATCTGAGTGGGAGCGCATATTGGAGGGCCTTGCCGCCGAGGTGGATATGCTTGAAAACCTCTTCCGAGCGGTCGGGATCACCTTGCTGCCAAGAGCAAGAGGCGCCTTACGTTGACCGAACCCAGGCCCCAGCGACTGAATTGGGAAGAAGGCCGCCCGTTTGGCAAGATTGCGGCCATCCTCGTGGCCGGGATCATCTATTCCCTCTTGGCGCTCTGGAGTGCGACTTGGCGGATCGACAAGAGTGAGATGCGCCGGCTCGACGAGGCACGGGCCACAGGAAAGCCCATCATCGGTATCGTCTGGCACGGCACATATGTCCCGCTCTTCAGGCTTATCGCGGGGCAGCCGGCGCTGGTGGTGACAAGTTATTCTTTCCGTGGATCGGTCATTGCAAGGTTTTGCAGCTGGCTCGGGTATCACTCGATACAAGTCGAACGGGGCAATCATGGCGGACGCCGTGCGATCCGCGAAGAGCTGTCTCATCCCAATGCCCTGGTTGCGATCGCGCCCGACGGTCCGCTCGGGCCGCGGCATGAGGCCAAGCCGGGCGCCGCCGCGCTTGCGGTCGAATTCGGCGCCTTGCTGTTGCCGATCTCGGCCACCTCAAGCCGGAAAAAGATCGTCGCGAGCCGCTGGGACAAGATGGAGCTGCCGCTGCCGACAGCCCGCGTGACGCTTCGGATCGGCGAGGCTTTCGAAATCCCAACGCAGGCCAGCCCCGAAGAGGCCAAGGCGCTTGTCGAGAACGCCCTCAACGCGCTGATCTGAGCTCCTGATCCGAAGATTTCGCTATCACCCGCTCCCGCGCCTCGGCAGTATGACGCCAAGTGCAGGGAGAGAAGCGCCGTGTCAGTCGAGAAAGTGAATACCCTGGTTGTCGGGGCTGGGCAGGCGGGGGTTGCCATGAGCGAGCACCTGACCAGGGCCGGCATTCCCCATCTCGTCCTCGAACGCGGCCGGATCGCCGAGCGCTGGCGGTCAGAGCGGTGGGACAGCCTCGTGGCCAATGGCCCGGTTTGGCACGACCGTTTTCCAGGGATGGAATTTGACGCGTTCGACCCCGACGAGTTTGCCCCGAAGGAAAAGGTAGCCGACTACTTTGTCGGCTACGCCAAAAGCTTTGACGCGCCGATCCGCTGCGGGGTCGAGGTCCAAAGCGTCACCCGTCTTGAGGGGCGCGAGGGATTTCGGGTCGAAACTTCGGACGGCGTGATCGAGGCGGCGAATGTGGTGGCGGCGACGGGGCCGTTCCAGAAGCCGACCTATCCGCAGATCGTCCCCGAAAGCGCTAATGTCTTGCAGATGCATTCGAACGGATACCGCAATCCCGGCCAGCTGCCCGCAGGGGCGGTTCTGGTCGTCGGGGCGGGGTCGTCCGGTGTCCAGATCGCCGACGAGTTGCGCGCCTCGGGCCGCACCGTCTATCTCTCGGTCGGAGCACATGACCGCCCGCCGCGCGCCTATCGCGGGCGGGATTATTGCTGGTGGCTCGGCGTCTTGGGTAAATGGGATGCGCCTGCGCCCCGCCCCGGCACCGAACATATCGCCATTGCCGTGAGCGGTGCGGGCGGTGGCAAGACGATAGATTTCCGCCGCCTTGCCAGCGAGAGGATGAATCTTGTCGGCCTGACCGCCGCTTATGAGAACGGCGTTCTGCGCTTTGCCCCCGATCTGGCCGACAACATTCGGCGCGGCGATGCCAATTACCTCTCGGTTCTGCGCGAGGCCGATGCCTATTCCGAACGCAACGGCCTTGATCTGCCGCTGGAGCCAGAGGCGCATGAGATCGGCCCCGATCCCAAATGCATGACGAGCCCGATCCTTGAACTGGATCTGAAGAAGGCAGGGATCACGACGATCCTTTGGGCCACCGGCTATGCGCTCGATTTCGGCTGGCTCAAGGTGGATGCCTTTGACGAGACCGGCCGCCCGATCCACCAACGCGGCGTCTCACAAGAGCCGGGTATCTATTTCCTCGGCCTGCCGTGGCTCTCGCGGCGTGGTTCGTCCTTCATCTGGGGCGTCTGGCACGATGCCCGCTTCATCGCCGACCAGATCGGCATTCAACGCAGCTATCGCGCCTACAAGGCCCCCGCCGAACGCACCTGACCCCCCGGAGACCCTCATGGCCCACTACCGCCACCGCAAGTTCAACACCAAGGACACCTACCCCGAACAGAAGCTCGACAACGATCTGTGCCAAGCGGTTGTGACGCAGGGCGGACGGACCATCTATCTGCGCGGTCAGTGCCCGCAGGAGCTCGATACCGCCAAGAACATCGCCAGCCACGATCCGGTCGAGCAGACCCACAAAGTCATGCAGAACATCAAGCAGTTGATCGAGGAATGCGGCGGCCAGATGGAGCATCTGGTGAAGGTCGTGGTCTATATCACCGACGTGCGCCACCGCGAGGCGGTCTATCGGACGATGGGGGAGTATATCAAAGGCGTGCATCCGGTCTCGACCGGTTTGGTCGTGAGCGCCTTGGCGCGGCCCGACTGGCTGGTGGAAATCGACGGCACCGCCGTGATCCCGGACTAGGCGCATGACCTTTTCCCTCGTCGCCCGCTGCAAGGATACCGGCATGTTCGGGGTCGCGATCTCGTCCTCGTCTCCCGCTGTGGCGGCGCGTTGCTCTTACGCGCGGGCCGGCGTTGGCGCAGTCGCTTCGCAGAACGTGACCGACCCCTCGCTTGGCCCTCTCGGGCTAGACCTGATGGAAGGCGGGATGAGCGCCGCCGAGGCCGTGGCCGAAATCCAGCGGCGCGGCGCATTCATCGACTACCGGCAGGTTCTGATCGTCGATGCCACCGGCGGCACGGCGATCCATTCGGGGCCGAACTCGCTGGGCGTCTGGAGCGAGGCACGGGCCGAAAATGTCGCCTCGGGTGGCAATCTCTTGGCGGATGCGGATGTTCCCAAGGCGATTGTCGACGGCTTCCTCTCTGCCAAGGGCCATCTTGGCGACCGGCTGATCGCCGCCATGCGGGCGGGGCTTGCGGCGGGTGGCGAGGCCGGGCCTGTCCATTCGGCGGGGATGAAGATTGTCGACAAGGTAAGCTGGCCGGTGGCCGATCTGCGCTGTGACTGGACCGAAGGCGACCCGATCGGGGCCATCGCGACGGCGTGGGACATCTACAGGCCGCAACTTGACGCCTATGTCCAGCGCGCCCTCGATCCGCGCGCCGCGCCCTCCTATGGCGTGCCGGGAGACGAATAAACCGATGCGCGATCCTCGCTATGATATTCTGTTCGAACCGGTGAAGATCGGCCCGCATACCGCCAAGAACCGCTTCTATCAGGTGCCGCATTGCAACGGGGGCGGCTTTCGCGATCCGTCGGCCGCCGCCGAGATGCGGGGGATCAAGGCCGAGGGCGGCTGGGGCGTGATCTTCACCGAACAGACCGAGATGCACCACTCGTCCGAGATCACTCCTTTCATCGAACTACGGCTTTGGGAGGATCAGGATATCCCCTCGATCGCCCGCATGGCCGAGCGGATGAAAACCCACGGGGGCCTCGCCGGCATCCAGCTCGCCTATTCGGGGATCAACGGGCCGAACCTCTATACCAAGGAGGTTCCCCTCGCGCCCACGGCCCTGCCGATCCGCACCTTCACCAACGATCCGGTGCAGGCGCGCGCGATGGACAGGGAGGACATCCGCAACCTGCGCCGCTGGTTCGTCAATGCCGCCAAACGGTGCCAGACGGCGGGGTTTGACCTAGTCTGCCTTTATGGCGCGCACGGCTTTGGCATCTTTCAGCATTTTCTCAGCCGGGCCACCAACCAGCGGACTGATGAGTATGGCGGCAAACTTGAGAACCGCGCCCGCTTTGCCCGAGAGGTCATCGCCGATATGCGCGACGCAGTGGGCGAGACGATGGCCTTTACACTTCGTGTCTCGCTGGACGAGACCATTGGCGAGCTGGGGTTTTCCAACGCCGAGGTGCGCGATTTCATCGAGATGAACCGCGATCTGCCCGATCTGTGGGATCTGGCGCATGGAACGTGGGAAGATTGCTCCGGCCCCTCGCGCTTCAAGGAAGAGGCCGCGCAAGAGGCGCTGGTGCGCGGCATCCGCGAACTTTCCGACAAGCCTGTTGTCGGCGTGGGGCGTTTCACCAGCCCCGATGTGATGGCGCGGATGATCCGGCAAGGCACGCTCGATTTCATCGGCTGCGCGCGGCCCTCGATTGCCGATCCCTTCCTGCCCAAGAAGATCGAGGAAGGGCGGATCGAGGACATCCGCGAATGCATCGGCTGCAATATCTGCATCACCGGCGACATGACCCAAGGCATGGGCCGCTGCACCCAAAACCCGACATGGATGGAGGAATGGCGGCGCGGTTGGCATCCAGAGCGGATGAATCCGAAAGGGACGAGCCAGAACGTGCTGATTGTCGGCTCAGGCCCGGCGGGGCTTGAAGCGGCGCGAGCGCTCTCGCTGCGCGGCTATGACGTGGCGATTGCCGAGGCGCGGGAAGAGATCGGCGGGCGGGTTGCCCGAGAGCGCAAATTGCCGGGGCTGTCGGCATGGGGGCGGGTCGTGGATTATCGCCAGTATCAGCTGTCGCAGAGGCCCAATGTGGAGACCTACCTCGCCTCGCGCCTCGACGCGGGCCAGATCCTCGACTTCGGGTTTCAGAACGTCTGCATCGCCACCGGATCAACCTGGCGGCGTGATGGCGTTGCGCGGCAGCACGTCGTGGCGATGCCGATGGACCCTTCGATGCCGGTCTATACCCCCGACGATCTGATGGAGGGGCGGCTGCCCAAGGGGCGCGTCGTCGTTTATGACGACGACCACTATTACATGGGCGGGGTCTTGGCCGAGCTTCTGGCGCAGGCGGGTTGCGAGGTCACGTTGGTGACGCCTGCGCCCTATGTCTCCGACTGGGCGCGCAACACGCTTGAACAAGTGGCGATCCATGTCCGCCTTGCCGGGGCGGGGGTGAAGATAATACTGAACCGGGGTGTGGCGGCAATCCATGCGGGCGAGGTCGAGACCAATTGCAGCTATACGGATGCCCGTGAGCGGACATCCTGCGACGCGGTGGTGATCGTCGGCTCGCGGCAGTCGCAGGACGACCTCTTTCACGACCTTCAAGCGCGGAAAGCCGATTGGAACGATGCCGGCATCCTCTCGGTCAAGGTGATTGGCGATGCCAATGCGCCGGGGCCGATCGCGTGGGCCACCCATGCCGGGCACCGTTATGCCCGCGAACTGGACATGCCCGATCTTGGCGACGCTCTGCCATTCCGTCGCGAGGTGACGCGCCTTGCCGACTGAGATGACCCGCACCCTCGAAATCCTCGAGCGCCTGATCTCCTTCGATACGGTCAGCGCGAAATCGAACCTCGCGCTCGTGGACTATGTTGAATCTCTGCTGAAGGCTGCCGGGGCGCGGGTGCAGCGGTTTTCCGATGCGACCGGAGAGAAGGCGGGCCTCTATGCCGAGATCGGCCCGGATGGGCAGGGGGTCGCCCTCTCGGGGCATACGGATGTTGTTCCGGTCGAGGGGCAGGTCTGGACGCGCGATCCCTTTCGCCTGACCCTTGAGGCGGGCCGCGCTTATGGCCGTGGCACGACGGATATGAAGGGCTTTGTGGCGGGCGTTCTGGCAGCTGCCGAACGGGCAGGCAGGGCAAAGTTGCGCGAGCCGCTCAAGATTATCCTCTCCTACGATGAAGAGGTGGGCTGCCTCGGCCTGAAGGAGATGTTGCCCGATCTTCTTCCCATGCTCGGCCAGCCCCGCGCGGTGATCGTCGGCGAGCCGACCGGGATGCAGACCGCCATCGGCCACAAGGGCAAGGTGGCGCTGCGGGCGGTTTGCCACGGGCAGGCGGGCCATTCGGCCATGGCGCCGGATTTCGTCAATGCGATCCATTTGGCCGCCGATTTCGTCTCGGCCCTTCGCGAAATACAGGCCGCGATTGCGGTCGGGGGCAACAAGGATGACGGCTACGACATCCCCTATTCAACCCTCCACGTCGGCAAGATCTCGGGCGGCAGGGCGCTCAATATCGTTCCCGACAGAGCCGAGATCGACTTTGAAATCCGCCACCTCGCGGCTGACGATCCCCGCACGATGATCGCCGACCTGGGGGCGCGTGCCGACGAGATCGCCGCCCGTTATCTGGGCGCCTTTCCGCAGGCGCGGATCGAGATCGAAGAACGCAACGCCTATCCCGGCCTCGCGGTGGACCCTGCGTCAGAAGTCGTTGAACTCGTGCAGCGCCTTACAGGGCAAGGCGGGACGTTCAAGGTTCCTTATGGCACCGAAGGCGGCTTTTTCGCCAAGGTGGACCTGCCTGTGGTGGTCTGCGGTCCGGGGTCGATGGCGGGGCAAGGGCACAAGCCGGACGAGTATATCGACCTGAGCCAGCTGGAAGCGCTTGATGCGATGCTGGGCCGGGTTTTGGCCGAAATCGCCGCCTGAGCCCAACTTCCGAAATCGGAATGATGTTTTCCCGTCTCGGGCTGGAGCGGAATTTTGTTCTGTTCCGGCAAGGGCGGCTGGAGCGGTATTCTGCTTTGGCGCCCCAACCCGCCACGGTCTCCTTATTTTTTGGAAACAATTGCAATTGGTTAGGCTGAGTGCGACTTATAGGAGGAACCGTAGGAGATCGCCCGTGTCCCTTTCATCGATTCCCGCCGACTGGATCTTTGGCCTTGCGGGCGGCCTTGTGATCGGACTTTCGGCGGCCGTTCTCTTGCTGGGCAACGCCCGCATCCTCGGTGCCAGCGGCATCCTTGGCTCGGTCGTCGAGGGGAGCGAACCCGACACGACCACCGAGCGGCTCTGGTTCCTTGGTGCGCTCGTTGGAGCTCCGGCGATTGCCGTCGTGATCTTCGGCGCCCCGCAGACCCATGTTTCGGGCAACCTGCCGCTTCTCGTGATTGCCGGCCTTATGGTCGGTCTGGGTACGCGCCTTGCCAACGGCTGCACATCTGGCCACGGCGTCTGCGGGATGTCGCGGTTTTCAACGCGCAGCATCGTCTCCACCCTCGTCTACCTCGCCGCCGGTTTTGCCGTCATGGCCGTGGCCCGCCACATCTTGGGAGTCCTGTGATGCGCAACCTGATTTCTGCTGTTTCCGGCGGCCTCTTCGGCCTTGGCCTTCTGATATCGGGCATGACTGACACCGCCAAGGTTCAGGGCTGGCTGGATCTATTTGGCGATTGGGATCCGACGCTTGCCTTCGTTCTTGGCGGAGCCATCCTGCCGATGCTTCTGGCGTGGCGGATCGCGCCGCGCCGCAAGGTCTCGGTGACGGGGGTTGCTTTCCCGACAATGCCGCGACAGGTCATCGACGGCCGTCTTCTTGCCGGCTCGGCCCTGTTTGGCGCCGGTTGGGCGCTTGCCGGGTTCTGCCCGGGCCCGGCTTTGGCTTCGATCACCTGGGGCGGGCTTGGTGGCCTTACCTTACTTTTGGCGATGATTGGCGGGATGATCGTATCTTCGCTGGCAGGAAAGCGCCGTTTGGCCGCCGCCTGAAGGATTGTCAGCCGCGCAGTCTTTCGAAAAAACTCACAAGGATCACAAGGCTGTCGTGTCGCTCGGCTTTGGCAGCGCGGGCATAGTCAAGGAGCGCCACCTCGTGATCGAGAAGTAACTGCGCTCCATCCCGATCATCGGGAGGCGCCGAATTTGCGACCGCCTCGAACTCGGCGACGAAAACGGGATAATCGCGGCACATTCGATCCAGCAGTTCCGTCCAGCCGAGGGATTTCAGCGCCTCGGCTTCAGTGCGACCCTCGTCGCGAATTGCCGTGGCCCGCGCCGGATCAACGCCAAGCCGCTGCGCCATCGGCGCCAAGACCTCAAGCATCGCGCCCTCGATGGCCGACATGAGCAACAGGGCCTCTCGCGCCTCTTCTAAGTGATAAGACGCAAGGGTCGCGAAGAAGGTCTCGCCCGAAATCTCTTCTTCGTAGAAGGCGCGAAGACCGTCGGCCGGTGTTGGAAAGGATCTGGGTTCGATTGTCACGACAATGCCTCTGCAAGCCGGTCGTTCATCTGCCGCCAGCGATAGCTGGCCTCTGCCGCGACCGCGCCGATCGGGCCGAATGTGGCCTGACGGGGGATCGCCGAGAAGGGTTCAAGCGCGGCCGGTTCGCCCAGCAGCGCCTTCGACAAGGCAATCGCGGCGGCGGGGGCCGTATTCATCCCGTGGCCGCCAAAGCCAGCGATGGTGAATAGTCCGGGCTCAATCTCGCCCACATAGGGCATGAAATGGTGGGCATAGCCCATGTTGCCGGCCCAGGCCGTGTCGATCCCGACAGCGGCCTTGTGCATGTCGCGTGCGAGGCCGGGATAGATATTGCCGATATCCTTGGCGACCATGCGGCGCACGGCCTCGACCTCGAGCGTGCCGAAGGCGGTGATCCCGAGACCCCAGAGAAGCCGCCCGTCGGGCAGGCGGCGGTAGTAGTTGCCGGCGCGGCGCGTGTCGTCAACCCCGGCGCGGGTGGGGATATGTTCGGAAAGGATATCCGGCATCGGATCAGTGACGCCGATATAGGTCCGGATCGGCAGGAGAAGCCGCGAAAGCCCCCCGGTTTCCGGCCCGCCATAGCCGCCCGTCGCCAGAACCACACGGTCGGCTTGGATCGTCTTGCGGCCCGAAGTGACGGCAAGGCGGGAGCCTTGCCGGTCAATCCTGTCGATCTTCGCGCCTTCCACAATAGCTTGCCCCGCCCCGAGCGCATCGCCGGCAAGAGCGCGCATGAAATTCAGCGGGTGAAACTGAACCCCGCCGTCGGAGTGAAAACCATAGCGATAGCGCGGGCTTGTCGTCTCTGCTTTCAGCGCCGCGCCGGTCAGAAGGCGCGAGGCGGCATCCATCACGGCGGGCGGCCGCCCCGAAAGCGAGACGGTCAGGATGCCGACCTTCGGGTCTGCTCCTTCATAGCCTTTCCGCCCCATGCGCTCGCGCATCCAGCGGACTCCACCTGAAGCGGCGTCTTCGAGCACCGCAGCCTTGCCCTTGCCGACGAGCCTGATCACCTGATCTTCGCCGGCGGCCCAACCCGCCGAACAAAAGCCCCCGTTGCGCCCGGATGCGCCGCCCGCGATCCTGCCCGCGTCGAGAAGGGCCGCCGAAACGCCCGCCTCGGCCAGATGCCAGAGCAGGGAAAGGCCCGCGAGCCCGCCGCCGACAATCACCGTGTCATAGGCCGGTGCCAGATCGGCAAGGGCCATGGTCTGAGGCGGGGCAATCCCCGTTTGATCATACCACGTCGTCGCGGTCAGCGCGTTTGGGCTCAATGCGACTTGCCCTTGTTGACCATCCTGTCGAGCGACTTGATCCCCGAGGCGGCGATCAGCGTCAGCAGCACATAGATGAGCGCGGCCGAGTTGAAGGGCTCGAACGCAAGGAAGCTCTGGGCCTGAAATTCGCGCATCCGCTGCGTGAGATCCCGCACGGACAGGATCGACACGAGCGACGTATCCTTCAACATTGCGATGAATTCATTGCCAAGCGCGGGCAGAACGATCGCAACGGCCTGCGGCACGATGATGAACCGAGCGATCTGCATTTCCTTGAGGCCGAGCGTGCGCGCCGCCTCGACCTGGCCCTTCGGAATGGCTTCGATGCCGGCACGGAAGATCTCGGCCATATAGGCGGAATAGCCGATAGCGATGGCCATGATCCCGCGGGTCATCATCTGAAGGTCGATATAGCCGGCCGAGGCGCTCTTGAGCGCCCCGGCGAGCGGCAGACCGACATAGAGAATGATCACCAGCATCGGCACGCCGCGGATCGTATCGACGAAGAAATCGGAAAATACGGCCAGTGGGTGCGCCGTCAGGATCGCGCCGATCCCGACAAGGAGGAGGAACAGCGCGCCAAGGGCGAGGCAGACGATGGCAATAGTCTTGGTGGTGACGGGCAGGTAATTGGCCTGCCAGAGGATCGGCTGATCCGTGACGAGCCCTTGTGGCAAGAGTGCCGAGGTAATGGAGCCTTTTTCAAGAAGATCAAGCGCTTGCTCGACGGTGGCCAGCGATCTGATCTTGTAGGGCTCGTCCGGCGTCACATCGCCGAACTCTCCGTAACGGATCGTATCGGTCAGGCCCTGCGGCGTGCCGCTGACGATGCCGATCCGCCCGTCGAGCGATCCCACCAGTTCGACCTCGATATGAGGCCGCGTGAAGAACCAGAACGACGAGGCAACGAGAAGCACCCCCAAAACTCCGAAAATGATCGAAGCGGTCTTTGAGGGGTTGAGCCGTGTCAGAAGCGCCCAGACAAGGCCGAGGATCGACGCGCCGATATAGGCAAAGAAGGCCGCCCTGAGCGTCACCATGATGCCGACCGCAAAGCCGGCATGGGCCAGCATCAGGACATAGAAGGCGGCTGCGAAATTGATCAGCAGAAGCGCAAGCCAGAGTGCCCGCCCGGCCAAAGTCCGATGCGCGGTGATCGGCGCGATGGCCCAGCCCAGCGAAAGAAGCGCCAGACCGGCCGCCACCAGAAGGTATTTGCGCGCGGCCACAAGCATCGCGGCCTGAAAATCGGGATCGAGAATGAACGTATTGTCTGCGACGATGACGAAATCGACCGAACGGGGATCGAATTCGTTGACAATCACCGAGACAAGATAGGCATCGACCGACGACATCTGCGACAAGAGCGCCAGAAGAACGGTCTGGACCGCAAGCGCAATCGCCGCGCGGCGTCGGTCGCGGGCGATGCTTTCCGGGCCCTCGTCGGGGCGAAGCGAGCGCAGCACCCAAAGGCTTCCCAGAAAACCGGCGACGCCGACTGCCGAAAACATCAGGAACATCGCGAAAAGCGTCCAGGGATCGTTTTCGATTCCGAGCACTGCCTTGAGGGCAGGGCCGTAGCTTCGCGAAGTGGCGATCAGCCAGATGATGACGGGGAAAACGGAGAGAAAGACAAGGTTGGAGGCACGGATGCCGCGCATCCAGCTGAAGACGGCAGTCATTCGACAGGGCCTTTCAGGGAAAAAAATAGCCCCGGCCCGGATGTCCGGACCGGGGCAAGACACCGAAACTTACTTCGGCCACCACTTGATGACGAGCTCGTTCAGAGTGCCGTCATCCTTGATCGCCTGCAGACCTTCGTTGAAGGCATCCTGAAGCTCGGAGCCTTCCTGGAACACAAGGCCCAGCGGATCCGACGAAAGGCCGGTGATGGCCACGGTCAGCTCGCCCGCAAACTCCTGCTCGTAGGCGGCAGCCGAGGTCGAGTCGATGATCACGCCGTCAACGTCGCCGTTTTGCAGCGCGACGACTGCGTTGTTGAAGGCGTCGAACAGGGCAAGGTTGTCGCGGCCGACAAGCTCTTCACCCAGTGCCGCGTTGGTGGTGCCGTTCTGGGAGGCAAGGCGCATGGAGCCCGACTTGAAATCGTCGATCGTTTTGCTGGCATCCTCGACACGCATCAGAACGCCCTGCTGGACGATGATGTAGGGATCGGAGAAGTCGACGATCTTGTCGCGCTCTTCGGTGATGGTCACGCCCGAGACGACCATGTCGAACTGGCCGTCGGCCAGCGCGCCGAAGATACCGTCCCACGCGGTGGTGATCCAGTTGGGCTGACAGTTGATGCGCTCGCAGATCGCGGCGACAACATCGACGTCAAAGCCTTTGACGACGCCGTCTTCGATAAACTCGTGCGGCGGATAGGTAGTGTCCGAGCCGATGTTGATGATCTGGCCCCCCAGATCGGCAGCAAAGGCCGGCATCGCAAGTGTCGCGGCAACGATTGCCCAGGCAACGTGTTTGAACATCATGATCTCCCTTTGAACGTTCACCGCTTGTCTGTGCGGCGCGGTTTTTGGTTGGGTCAGAATGAGCGGTGCTCAGCAAAAGGTCAACAAGTGCGATTCCGGTGTTCGGCCACAATCAAGCCGGGTTTTGATCGGGAAAACCGCGCGCGCGAGGTCCGACTCAAGCAAAAGAAAATGCCGATACTTTGGAGCATGGACACAGTCTTTTGCGCCCCTGTCGTATGTCGGGATCGTCCAATAGACTTGTGCGACCTCAACGATAACGTCTGATGGAGAATGTGTCAGACCTCCTCCCTCGCAGATCATTGCGGGGGATTTCTTTTGAGCCGCTCGGGCCTGCTTTTGCCAAGGAAAATCCGCGACGATCTATGGACAACCTTGAGGCCGGCCTTGCGAGACGGATGGATCATGTCGGGGCCTTGAAAGCCGGGATCTTCGAAAGCCGCCTCAAAAGCGGTGAAGGAAATGGGGGATCACATCGCGCCGATCTGGATATTGGCCAGGAATGATTCGATCTTGCCAGACATCTCGACGGCGCCGGAACCGACGATCGACAATGCAACGGCCCCCAAGCCTGCGGCAGCGGCAGTCAGGATCACGAAATCCACCGACACCGCACCGGAGTCCTCGGCAAAGAATCCGTTCCGGATGCCATTATCAGGCTGCGATTCGATCGCCCGGACCCCAGCCAGCGCGCGGCCAACCCGATCGGTGAAGATCCTGTAGCTGCAGGTTGGGCTCGCCACGTCTCTGGCCGTTTCGGCTCCGTCAAACCAGACAAGGGCGCCCCCGGCACAATACGCAAGCTGTGGTTGGGAAAAGTTGATTCTATAGATGTCGAATACTTCGCAATTCGAAACGAAACACGCAAAGGCCTCGCCAACAAGCGAGTCGGCTGTGACAACGGCAAATGGATCACCGAAAGCCATTTCCGCCAAGTCGCTCTCAATCAAAATGGGTTGGTCGGGTGGGAGCACCAGCGGTGCCTCGTTATCAAGCGCACCTGCGTCAACCCAAACGAGCCTGGAACTTGAGCCATTTGTATTCAGCCGAGACCGCCCCGATTCTCGTTGGATCGACTGCACCTCCTGAAAACCGTTGTCGAAAGTCCGGACGAGATCGCCGGCGCGAATGTCCTCGACTGGTTTCGGCCCGTCGATGGTCTCAAGCTGGGTCCCCGCCGTGATTCCGGCTTGGTCCGCCGACGTTGGGCCCGCAGCGGAATAGACGTGTGAAAACAATGCGCGCTGCCCCAAGCCTCGGTCACCGATCGAGGGGGCCATTGGGCGTTGCCGTTCCTGGGTGTCCGCATCAATAGGGGCAGAGGCGGTTTCTGTGCGGTCTTGAAGACGGCCATTTCGGCGCAGAGATGATACGAAGGAAGAAAGCATTTCGGGTCCCGTCGAGAATTGATGCCAGCGAGGGCAAGGCATCAGGCGAGTCGGGCAAAATGTGGTCAATTTGGACGTCAGAGACCAAAGAGAGACGAGGATCTCATAAGTTACGACCAGATATACTTTGGGTTATGCCGAACTATCGCTCGAGAGCGGCCGCCGTGACAAATCCGGGATGACCTGCGTCTGCCAGACCCAAGCTGCCGACGAAAATGGAGATCTCAATTTGCAGGCGGAGACTTTGGCGCCGGGTCATTCGTCCGGCCGGGCTGAGGTTCACCCGTGTTGCCCAGACTTTCTTGAAGCTCTTGAACGGTTAGCTCAAGCAACGACCGCAAATCGGGAAGCTCGTCAAAGGCTTCGGAGAATTTGCCGCTGCGTGCCAGGGTTTCCAGCTCTCCGAGCTTCGCTACGCATTGCTGCGCACCGATAAGGGCAGACGAACCTGCCATGGTATGCAGTTCTTTCAAGAGGCGTTCCTGTGCGGCTTTGGAATTGGCCTTCCCGTCCAACGCGTCCAACCGCTGGATACAGTCCTGATGATACCGCCAGATCACCTCGTCGGCGATCGCGGGGCCATAAAGCCCGATCATATCTTGGAACTGCGTTTCGTCGATCAGCGGGGTCGCGGCCGAGGCGTTCTCGGGAAGGCCCAGAAGCACCAGCAAAAGCTCCTGCCGCAAGATCGGCTTTGTAAGGATCATGTCGATTCCGGCAGCAGATGCTCTTTCCGTTTCCTCAGGAAACACATGCGCTGTAAGTGCAATTATTGGGCAGGAGCACGAGGCCCCATTCCCTGAGCGGATTTCAGACGCCGCCTCGAGCCCGCCTAGTCTGGGCATATTGACGTCCAGAATGATGCAATCGAAATGCGACTGTTCGGCAAGGCGAACGGCATCCCGCCCGTTGTCTGTTGTGGAAACTTCAAAACCCAATTCATGCAACCCGTCGCGCAACAGACTTCGGCTGAATTTGTCGTCCTCTGCAACGAGTATCCGGCGAATATTGGCGTCTTGGATCCTTTCAGCCGTTTCCCTTGGGTCAAGACTTAGCAGCTTGCGACCGCGATCCCTTGTTCGAGCTTCTTCAAGCGGGATTGAAAAGTAAAACCGACTACCCTTGCCGAGCCCGCTCTCGACCGAAATGGATCCACCCATGGATTCAGTGAAGCGCCGCGTTATTCCAAGGCCAAGCCCTGTCCCGGCAGACAGTGTCTGATCCGTCCAGTTGGTCGAGTAGAAATCTTCAAAGATCCGCTCTTGCCCGTCTTGCGCGATGCCGATGCCCGTATCGCGAACCTCAAAATCGATACTCCCGGTTGCGGAATTTTTCCGAATTTTAAGGGTGATCCGACCGTCTTTGGTAAACTTGACAGCGTTCGAGACCAGATTGACCAGAATTTGCCGCAACCGATCAGGATCACCAATCACCTCGCCCAAATCCTGCGGGAATTCTTCAAGCGCGAGGTGGTTGCCATTCCGGGTGGCAAGTATCGAATTTGCGCCAATTACTTTTTCAACAAGAATTCTGAGATCGAAGGGCTTTCTGGTGACGGCGTTTTCTATTGAGCGATCCCGTGCAACGAGAAGAAGGTTATCAACCTGATGCAGCAGATTGCGGGCTGAATCTTCAGCAATGCCAGCGAGATGTTCTTGCTTGGCGCTCTGCCAGGTTCCGTCGAGCTGTTCAATTGCCCCAAGGATCGCATGAAGCGGCGTGCGCATTTCATGGCTGACCACCGCAAGGAGGCGCTCTTTTGCACGTTCGCCGGCGCGCGCATGATCGCGCGATTCCAACAACTCTTTTTCATGCCTGAGTGTATCGGTAATGTCGCGGACAACATAGATTTCGTCGTTGCTTTGGCCTTCGGTTGCGGTCGAGCGGAATGTTATCGACTGAAATGTTGATCCGTCCCGACGTCTCGCAAGAAGGCTCTTTCCGACGGAGCCCTGTCCGGTCTCGGCGAAGACTTCTGGCCGAAGAGCGGTATCATCGGCGTTGTGGTTCAAGCTGTCCTGAACCAGGATATCCTGTATCTGCAGGGCCGTAAGGTCGTGCCAGCTATACCTGAAGGCGACCTCGGCCGCTTTGTTGACATCAAGTATCTTGTCACCGCCGTCAACGACCAGAATTGGATAGGGTGATGCGTCGAAGACTGCTTTCAACCGCGCGGCATAGGCCAAAGTCTCGACGGTTTGTTTGCGCAATGCCCTGGCGGTAATCCAAAGCAGACAAGCAACAATCGTCATCGCCAGAAACAGGCCAGAGACCGACAGCCAATATTGCGCCAGAGTCTCAAAAACGCGCTGCCGGTAGCTTTCCGATTGTATCGCCTGAAGTTTGACGCCTGTCAGGCTTGTCTGGCGCACTGTCGGGTGCATCAGAACGGTCTGTTCTCTCAGCCGGCCGATGCTCTCGACGCCAAGGCTCTCAAGGGTGTCGATCAGCTCCGACGTTTCGAACGTGAAAGTCAGGACATCGCGAAATTTGTCGGAACTTTCTTCCGAAGTCCGGACCATCCGGTAGATATCGCTTTCATTGATCGTTGCCACGCGGCTATAGAAAATGTCAAAGCGGGTCCTGATTTCGGACCGCAGTCTTTCAACGTCTTCAGAGTCTGCCCGCCCGAGGCTTTCCTCATAGCTGCGAAGGCTTTGAGAAAATCCGATAAATTCAATTTCAAGTTGGCCCAGATTCCACGGAATGACATCATTCTTCGCTTCGGTCATATTGCCGATTTCGTTCTGGACCCGCCATCCGCTATAGGTGGCGAACAAGAGAATTACGATCGTCAAACCTGCCAGAAAACGGTTTGCACGCCCACTATTTTCGTCCGAGCCAAAGAACAGATCCAGATAGAAATTCTTCATTCTTCCACGATCATTCGGTCGAGTTGCCAGATGCTGCGTGAATAAATGAGTTCGGTGCGAGCATTCTCGTTCCCGTCATAGGGATAGATGACCCAAAGTGGCCCCTTGTCCCTGACGGTCAGATAGCTGCCGTTTCTCTTGTATGCGAGAATTGGCTCAAGATAGGTGGCGTCCGAAACTGGAATCTCGACATTGTAGTCGTTAAGCGCAACGCTGACGAATGTCCCTGCCGTAACGCCTAGCAATTCGGCCAGAGTTGAAAGCTTTATGCCTTCGAACTCCGAAACCCCGTTGGTCCAGACCGTTGAGGTGACGATAACCTCGCCCCCGAGATCTTCCAACATCGGCCGGTCGAAGACAGCCGTATCTCCGTAATTGGTGACTGCGATCGCCCCGCCGACCGTTAGTATCACGGCCTCTGTCGGAGCGCGCAGCTCCATCGGCCTGGCGGGTCCGGCAATGGCCAGGAAGACCGCAAGGAAGGTGAAGAAAGCTTTCATCTGACGCGTCGCCTCCAGGACTTGAATCCGCCTATCGGCGATCGAAGGGAGTGATATCCGATTTCTGCCGGGTTTATATCGTTTGAGTTCGTTAATATACTTTGGTATTGGGTTCTATCTACCTTCCGCTATGGGTCGGTCACGTCGCCGGCCAGCAAGCAAGTTTTTTCGGTGGTTTCGATCTATGTCTATCCTAATTGCAGACGACCATACGTTGGTTCGGGATATCATCGCTACCTTCCTCGCAAGCCAGACCGGAGCCAACGTGGAAAGAGCCAACGATTTTTCCGAGGCATTGGAGAGAGTAGGATCGTCTGGACCGTTCGACTTGGTCCTCCTTGACTACGAGATGCCGGGAATGAACGGCCTTGATGGCCTGCGATCGATGATCCGAGCCAACCACGGCAAGCCCGTTGCGATCCTTTCAGGCTCTGCATCGAGAGGGATTGCAGAAGCGGCGCTCGCGCTTGGTGCGGCGGGGTTCATTCCCAAGACGATGAGCGCCAAATCTATGGTATTTGCCGTCAAGTTTATGATTTCAGGCGAAAAGTTTGCACCCTTCGAATATCTGTTCAAGGGTAATTCTGAAGATACCTTTGGGCTTTCAAGCCGGGAAAAAGAGGTTTTGGCCGGGATTTGTGCCGGAAAGTCCAATAAGGAAATCGCGCGTGATCTCGACCTCCAGGAAGTGACGATCAAGATGCACGTGCGGTCGTTGGCCGGGAAGATGGGCGCGAAAAACCGCACCCATGCGGCGATGATGGCCCGCGAAAAAGGCCTGGTCTGAAATCAAGCCACTACGTCAGGATTTGGCGAGATGCGCAGCGCCCGCAAGGCATTGAGGATCACTGCGACATCGATCACCTCCTGCAAGATCGCGCCTTGGACAGGCGTGAGATACCCTAGGGCCGCGGCGATCATTCCCAAGACCGATAGGCCGATCCCCGCGACGACACTTTCCAATGCGATACGCCGCGCGCCTTTTGCGATTTCCATACCAGTGGCGAGCCGGTCGATCTCGTCGACCAAAAGGACGACATCCGCCGCCTCGGCCGAAGCTGCCGCGCCACGGGCGCCCATCGCAACGCCGACGTCCGCTGCGGCGAGGGCCGGCGCGTCATTGACTCCGTCACCCACCATCATCACAGGGCCGTTCTTGCGCTCGGTCAGAACCAGAAGAACCTTCTGATCTGGGCCGAGATCAGAGCGAACGCCATCAAAGCCAAGCCCTTCTGTCACCCTTTGAGCAACCTCTGCCCTGTCGCCTGTGGCGAGCAACAGCCGGCCGATTCCGCCTCGGCGCAGCCGGCCCAACATGGACGCGACGCCCTCGCGCAGCGGGTCGGCCATGACGATGTGACCGGCCAGTTTGCCGTCGATCGCCAGCGCCACCAAGGCCGAGCCGGAAAGAAGGGCGGGGTGATCGCGGTCAGCCTCATCATGATGGCTTGCAACAAAGATCTGACCACCGACAACGATCCGTTTTCCCTCGACGCGGCCGGACACGCCCTCTCCCGGCTGTTCGGCAACCTCGGTCGGGATCGGAAGGGCAAGGTTCCGCTGCTGGGCCGCGGCGACAACCGCCTGCGCGACGGGATGTTTGGAGGCCTGATCCAAAGCGGCCGCATAGCGCAGCACATCGTTCTCGCTCCAGCCATTTCGGGAGTCGATCGCAATGATCCGGGGTCGACCGTCCGTCAGAGTTCCGGTTTTGTCGAGGATAAGGGTCTGGATCCGCGCCATGGCCTCCAGCGGCCTCGCACCCTTGATCAGGACGCCGAAATGCGCCGCGCGGGAAAGACCCGCGACGAGCGCCACCGGAACAGCCAAGATCAATGGGCAGGGTGTTGCCACCACCAAGACCGCGACCGCCCGGATCGGATCGCCGGAAAACCACCAGGCCGCCGTGGCCAAGGCAACGGTCACGGCCAGAAATCCCAATGACCAACGGTCGGCCATGCGTGCCATGGGCGCCCTGGATTTCTGCGCCTCCGAGACAAGACGGATGATCCCGGCAGATGTGCTGGCCGCTGCGGGCCGCGTTACGTCAAGATCGAAGGCTTCGCCCGCATTGGTCGAGCCGCTCATGGCTTCCTGGCCGCTCGCAAGCCGCACCGGCAGCGATTCACCGGTCAGGGCGGACGTATCCAGGAAGGCGACATCAGAGGCGATCGATCAATCTACAGGGACCACATCCCCCTGCCGTATCAAAAGCCGGTCGCCGGGTATGATATCGTCGAGTGCAACCTCCTCGAGCGCGCCGTTGCGGTGTCGGGTGGCGGAGCGTGGCACACGGGCAAGAAGGCCATGCATCTCGCGCCAGGCGCGGCCCTCGGCAAAGATCTCGAGAAAATTGCCGCCCGAATACATGACGGCCACGACGGCGGCGGCAAGGGTTTCGCCGAACAGAAGTGCCGCCGACATCGACAGGGCTGCGACAATGTCGAGCCCGATTTCGCCCTCCAGCACGGACCGGACGATTTCGACGACAAGCGCGGCAAGCACCGGCAGGACGCCGATGGTCCAGACAAGATCAGCGGCGGCGGCACGCCCGGAAAAGCCAAGCGCAATGCCGGTCGCCAGTCCGATCAAGCCAATGGCCAAAAGTGCCGTTTTCAACAGATCGCGGCCGGATTTTTGCACTCGACATCTCCTCAAAACACGCCGCACCTGAAACCGAGAAGACGACCGATCTTGTGGCTATGCAATCCCAAACCAGCCAGAATCTCTACGTCCGCCGATGACGTGGGTTGATCGGAGCGGCAACTCGGATCATAGCCGGGGCTCTATTTGCAGGGGCGCATCGTGTTTCGGTCTATCTCCCAGTTCACGCCGGTCGTCTGGCTCATCATCCTCGCGACGATGGCGAGCCGTTTCGTGTTTTTCATGGTCTGGCCTTATCTTGCGGTGATCCTGCATCGCGATCACGGGCTCGATACGTTTCAGGTCGGCGCTTTCCTGAGTGTTTCCGGCTTTTCAGCGGCAATTACCGGGCTCTACATCGGCTACCTGTCCGACAAGTTTGGGCGCAGGCGGGTCATCATGATCGGCCTTTTCATCGCCATTTTGGCGTTGTGCCTGCTTGGTTTGACCGAGAATCTGTGGGTGATCCTCACGGCGATGCTGATCCAGAGCGTCGCTTCCAACGCGATCGAAGCGCCGGGGCGCGCCTTGTTGACGGACGAGCTGGAAGATCGCGAAGCCAAGGACCTCGCACTGCATATGCGGTATTATTCGCTGAATCTCGGGGCAGCCTTCGGGCCACTGGTCGGGGTCGCTTGGGGTATGACCGGGCGACAAGAGACGTTCCTGATCGTCGCCGGTGTGATGACTGCCTATTTTGTCGCCGCGGCCATCATTTTCTTTCGCACTCCGCTTCGGGGGCGGCTGGCCGGCAAGGCATTCTCGTTTACCGAAGCGCTCACGGTTCTGGCGCGGGACAAGGCCTTTCAAATATTCGTGCTGGCGCTCGGGATCGGCGGAATTGCCTATTCGCAGTTGGAAGCTGGCCTGATCCAATACATCCAACAAGGTGGCGAAATCGATCCGGTGACTTTTTATCCAAAGGTCACGTTTGTAAACGCCGCGACAGTCTTGGTCTTGCAGTTTCCCTTGCTGGCGCTCTTGAGCGGCATTGCCCCACTCTCACGCGCGATGCTGGGCATAAGCCTCATGGG